>JAESGR010000222.1_pt1 | contig 74098 bp, 71 predicted proteins | sample 9269771 | NCBI WGS metagenome assembly JAESGR01 (sample SAMN15739572, study PRJNA653492) | algae metagenome | isolation source: Chroococcus sp. CMT-3BRIN-NPC107 and co-occurring heterotrophs from well... | place: USA: Clark Mountains Wilderness, California | collected 2010-04-18 | reverse complement strand
TACATCGAGGCCAATCCGGACCACTTGCATCGCCAATCTCCATTGGGCGGAACTGCTCTTATTGCGCTCGGAAGGTCAGCAACGGGAGCAGAGGGCGTCCACCCCATTTCGACTGGCTTGGCCTGCTGGCCATGGCAGCCTTCCTGGGCTCCATGGAGTATGTCTTTGACGAAGGCCCCCGCTGGGACTGGCTGGAGGACGAGACGGTCCGCTATGCCTTCGTCATGGCCGTGGCAGCCGGCATCTTCTTTTTCTGGCGGGTGCTCAGCTACCGCCAGCCGATCGTCGATCTGTGGGCGTTCCGCGATCGCAACTTCGCGATCGGCTGCACGCTGAGCTTCGTGCTGGGGATCGGCCTGTATGGCTCGGTCTATCTGCTGCCACTCTTCCTGGGCAGCGTGCGTGGCTATAACGCCTTGCAGATCGGTCAGATCATGTTCGTGACCGGCCTGTTCCAGTTCATGTCGGCACCGATCGCGGGCATTCTCAGCAAGAAGCTGGAGCCGCGCCTCATGCTGGCGCTGGGCCTCTCCTTGTTCGGCCTCGGCGTCTATCTCAATCACTTCGTGACCAACCAGAGTTCATTGGGTGAACTCTTCCTGCCGCAGGCGATCCGCGGCGTGTCCTTGATGCTTTGCTTCCTGCCGATCAACACCCTCGCCCTCGGCACCCTGCCACCGGACAAGATCAAGAACGCGTCGGGCCTCTACAACCTCATGCGCAACCTGGGCGGAGCCATCGGCCTCGCGATGATCAATACAGTGATCGATCATCGCATGGCCCATCACATGCGCCATCTCCTCGACCAGCTGACGCTATCCCGCAACGTGGTCACCTCGACGCTCGACGCGATGAGCGGCCGGTTCGCCGATCTGCTCACGACCGATCCCGACAAGGCGGCCCTCCGCTCGCTGATCGGGATGGCCCAGCAGGAGGCGAGCGTGCTCACCTATGCAGATGCCTTCCTGCTGATGTCGTTCGTGTTCTTCGCGGCCCTGCTGCTCATGCCGCTCGTGCATCGGCCCAAAGCCGCCGGAGCGCCGGCCGAGGCGCACTAGCGGCATACCAGAGGTCGGGCCGAGATCAGTTCCCGTAGGGATCGAAGCTGAAGTACTTCTTGGCGATCGTCATGTAGGTGCCGTCGTTGCGCATCGACACGATCGCCTCGTCGACCTTGACCTTCAGGTCGGGATCATGACGGGGAACGATCACGCCGATACCTTCGCCGAACCAGCGGCGATCGTTGTAGGGCGGGCCGGTGAACTCCAGCTTCTTGCCGTGCTTACCCTTGATCGCCGTCTGCTGCAGCGACCATGCATCGGCCAGGATCACATCGACCTTCTTGTTGACCAGGGCCTGCACCATCTCGGGCAAGGTCGTGTACCGCTCGATCGTCGCGACCTCGGTGAACTGGGACGTCACGAACTGGTCGTGGGTCGTCTTCGCCTGGACGCCGATCGTCTTTCCCCGCAACGACTTCCAAATACCCTCAACCTCATCGCCTTTGCGACGAAGGAACATGGCAGGCGTGTGATAGTAACGCTCGCTGAACATGATGCCGCGACGGCGGCGTCCGTCAGTGATCGAGGTGGATGCCACGACCATGTCGGCTCTGCGCTTGTTCACGGCGTCCAGAATCTGGTCCCAGGTCACCTGCACCTTGGTGCATTTCACCTTCAGGCGCTTGCAGATCTCATCGGCCATGTCGATGTCAAACCCTGACAGCTTTCCCTTCTTGTCGACGGTACTGTAGGGAGGATAGCTGCCGTCCACGGCGATCTTCAGGTTCTGGGTGGCGGCGTGAGACAAGGCCGGCAGGGCCATGACGAAGGCAATGGCGATCGCGGACAATCGATAGCGCATGGTTAGGGAACCCGTTGACGGATGAGCATCGCACGGATGCCCCGCCGTCCCACGCTGGTCAACCCTTGAGATTGCCTGAGAGGAACTGTCGTACACGCTCGGAGCGAGGCGCCCCGAAGAAGGAGGATGGCGGACCCTGCTCCTCGATCCTGCCCATGTGCAGAAAGATCACGTCGCTCGCGACCTCACGTGCGAAGCCCATCTCGTGGGTGACCACGATCATGGTGCGACCCTCCATCGCGAGGTCACGCATGACCTTCAGGACCTCGCCTACCAGTTCCGGGTCCAGCGCTGAGGTAGGCTCGTCGAACAACAGCACGTCCGGCTCCATCGTCAGCGCCCGGGCGATCGCCGCACGCTGCTGCTGACCACCGGAGAGGTGCGAGGGATAGGCGTCACGCTTATCCCAGATGCCGACCTTGTTCAGGAGCGCCTCCGCCCGGGCCATGGCCTCCTTGCGTGGCAGCTTGAGCACGTGGATCGGCGCCTCGATCACGTTGTCGAGGATGGACATGTGGGACCAGAGGTTGAACTGCTGGAACACCATGCCGAGCCGTGTGCGCAGCCGTTCCACCTGACGACGGTCGGTCGACCGCAGCTTGCCGGTCTTGTCGGCCACCAGGCTGATCTCCTCGCCGCCGACGATGATCCGGCCGGAATCCGGCATCTCGAGGAGGTTCAGGCAGCGCAGGAAGGTGCTCTTGCCCGAACCTGACGATCCGAGCATGGCGATCACGTCGCCCTTGTTGGCCCGAACCGAGACGCCCTTGAGGACTTCCAGCGCCCCGAACGTCTTGTGGATGTCCTGCGCGACGAGGGCTTGGTGCGATTCGCTCATCGGCGAGGGGCCGGCTCCTGGTTTCAGGGTGAAGCGTGAGGGGCGCCCGGACATGCGTCAAGCCGTTCCGTCCTTGGGATTCGCACAACGATCTGTACTTCCATCACGAAGAACTTTCTCCATCCTCTAGCCGTACAATCTATGATCCGCCATCGTCGGCACACGCAGCAAACCGGTTCCATGGAGGCCGGAAGGCGGGATGTCGGGCGTACCGGCCAGGCGGAGATCAGGTCGGCCGAGAGAGGAGATGCTTCATGACGTACAGCTTGCCGCAAAAATTGCTCGCAGAGTTCATTGGCACGTTTGCACTGATCTTCATCGGCGCCGGAGCAGGCGCGGTGATCGGGGGCGGCACGGGAGGCTTCGCCGGCATCATCGCGATTGCCTTTGCGCACGGCCTTGTCATCCTGACCTTCGCCTATGCCTATGGCGCCATTTCCGGCGGCCACTTCAACCCTGCCGTGACGGTCGGCCTGCTCACCGCCGGCGAAATCAGCGTATCCGACGCGGTCGCCTATATCGTCTCCCAGCTGCTGGGCGGCATTGTCGGCGGGCTTCTGCTGCTCATGGTCCTGGGTGGCGCCGAGACGGGTCTCGGCAAGCCTGGGCTGTTCTCCGGCCAGATCGGCACCGTGACCGTCACGGTGAGCTGGTTCGCGGGCTTCGTGATCGAAGCAGTTCTCGCGTTCTTCCTGGTCAACACCATCCTGAATACGGCCGTGGCTGGCCGTGGGGGCGACCTGGCGCCGGTCGCCATCGGCTTCACGCTGGTGCTGAACATCATCACGGGCGGAATGCTCACCGGTGCGGCCTTCAACCCCGCCCGGGCGCTGGGACCGATGGTAGCGACCGGCGACTTTTCGAACTTCATCCTCTACATGATCGCCCCGCTGGTGGGTGCCGTCGTCGCCGCTCTTCTGTACAAGGGCGTGTTCAGCCCGAAGCGCTGATCCGGCGTCAGGATACTGCCAACTTGCGATCCAGCTCGGCCAGCCGAGGGACCGCCACGACCTGGAGGGACCTCTGCCGGCCGCGCACCTCGAACAGCGTCGGCTCGAACGGCGGCTCGATTCCGGCCAGGCGAAAAACGTCGGCCGAAATCACCGCTTCGGCGCCGAATTCCTTGCAGGCTGTTTCCAGCCGGCTCGCAACATTCACGACGTCGCCGATCACGGTCAGGCCGATCGTCTGTCCCCAGCCCAACTCGCCCAGGATGACGTTACCCGCATGGAGCCCGACCCCCAGGCGCAACGGCTCCTTGAGCTCTCCTCGCATCTCGGCCGAGATCCGCTCGAGACCGACCGAGATCGCCTTGGCTGCATTCAGGGCCGCCCGCGCCCCGGCCTCAGGGCCGTCATCCAGACCGAACAGGGCCATGACCCCGTCGCCGATGAACTTGTCGACGCGGCCTCCCATCCGCTCGACCACCTGGCCCGACAGGGCGAACCAGCGGTTCAGGAGAAAGACGACGTCGTAGGGCAGATGCTGCTCGGAGATGCGGGTGAACCCCCGCAGGTCGGCGAACATGACGACCAGTTCGCGCTCCGTGCCCTGGCCAGGATCCATTGGCCGCCGGACCTCGTCGGCCGCTCGATCGACGGCGACGAGTGGGGTGACCTGCAGGGTATGGGTTGGCCGGATCTGGCAGGCGAGGCGAACATCGGGCTGGGCCTGGATCCGAGCTAGCACCCGGGCTTCCGATCCGGATGGGCCGGACAGTCGCTCAAGCCCGCGTGAGACCCTGACGCGGCAGGTCGAGCAGCGTCCGCGGCCGCCGCAGACCGACGCATGGGGAAGCCGTGCCGACCGGGCTGCCTCGAGGACAGTGGAACCCTTGGGCACCCGCACGATCCGGTGGTTCGGGAACTCGATCTCGACCGAACCGGTGCGGGCGATGACGATGCGCCGCCCGAGCCTGTAGAGCGCGGCGATCGCGATCAGCCCGTAGAAGGCCAGGAGGAGGTGATCCTCCAGCCGATAGATCCAGGCGCGCTCGGCATTGCCGCCCCAGTTCTGGACCTGCCGCAGGCCAGCGATCCAGGCAGGATCGGCCTGGGCGCGTGCGGCCACTTCCCGCGCACCTTCGAGCATGCCGAAGAAGGCCAGCGTCGGGAGCAGCACGGCGAGGGTCAGGAAGATTGGCTTCGCCTGGCCGTACCAACGCTCCAGTTTCAGCCAATGATGCACGCCGATGCAGCCATGGACCCAGACGACCAGCAGCAGTTCCGTCTGCCGCTGGATGCCGCCCGGCCAGAGCAGATTGAGCAGATAGGCGTAGCTGTCATCCAGGCCCTGGACATAATGCAGCACACCGGTGCCCAGCACGTGAATGGTCAGATAGTAGGGGATGATCAGGCCCGATGCGATCTGCAGCCAGTCACCCGCCGATATGCGCAGCGTCCGACGCTGCCAGACCTTGCGCAGACCCAGCACCGGATGCACCAGGAAGGCACCGAACAGGATCCATTCGAGCGGCGAGCGCCACACCGCCAGGAAGACCACCCGCCCCAGTTCCATCGCTTCGAGGGATACCAGCCCCAGCGCGTGGTTCATCAGGTGCGTCAACGTGAACAGGAACAGGACGAGCCCCGAATAGAGGCGCAGGCGGCCGGGTTCGATCAGCGCCGAGGTGCGTGCCATCTTCGTGCCCGCTTTGGCCAGCTTGTCGTCTTCCTGCTACGAGAGTGCGCACGCAGCGATCAGGGAACGACCCATGGACCACTTCGATCGTATATGGGTCAACGTCCATCTTGCGACGATGACGCCGGACGCAACAGAGCGTGGTGAAATACGGGACGGTGCCCTGGCGGTCCGGGACGGCAGGATCGCCTGGATCGGTCGTCGCGCGGATCTTCCCGACATGCCAGTCATGGAGGTGCATGATGGCGCCGGGGCATGGCTGCTGCCAGGCCTGATCGACTGCCACACCCATGCCGTGTTCGCGGGCGACCGTTGCGGCGAATTCGAGGAGCGGCTCGAAGGCGTGCCCTATGTGGACATCGCCAGGCGCGGCGGTGGCATCCGGCGCACGGTCGAGGCCACGCGGGCAGCCGACCTTGAAGCCCTGGTCGCCCTCGCCCGCCCGCGTCTCGCACGCCTTCTGGCCGAGGGTGTCACCACTGTCGAGATCAAGTCCGGCTATGGCCTGGAGACCCAGGCGGAGCTGCGGATGCTGCGGGCGGCACGAGCACTTCAGCGGGCGGCCGACATGTCGGTGGTGACCAGCTTCCTGGGCGCGCATGCCTTCCCGGTCGATCTGCCACGCGCCGACTATGTGGATCTGGTCTGCGGGCCGATGCTCGACGCCGTGGCGGCCGAGGGCCTGGCCGACGCGGTCGACGGCTTTTGCGAGGGCATCGCCTTCTCGCCCGCCGAGACCGAACGGGTGTTTCAGGCGGCCAGGGCCAAGGGTCTTCCGGTGAAGCTGCACGCCGACCAGCTGTCCGACACGGGCGGCGCCGCGCTGGCGGCCCGCTTCGGCGCCCTGTCCTGCGATCACCTCGAGTATACGAGCGAGGCTGGCGTGCGTGCGATGGCAGAAGCCGGCACGGTCGCGGTGGTCCTGCCTGGTGCCTTCTACATGCTCCGCGAAAAGCAGTTGCCGCCGATCGACCTGTTCCGCCGGCACGGGGTGCCGATGGCCGTGGCCACGGATGCCAACCCCGGCAGCTCGCCGATGCTCTCGCCACTCCTCGCCATGAACATGGCCTGCATCCTGTTCGGTCTCACGCCCTACGAGGCGCTCCAGGGTATGACGGTCTATGCGGCGCGTGCGCTGGGCCTCGAGAAGGACCGTGGCACGCTCGAGGTGGGCAAGCGGGCCGACCTCACCCTGTGGCGGATCAGCAGGCCAGCGGAGCTTTGCTACTGGCTGGGCTTCGGGGACAGGCTGCTGGTCGAGCGGGTTGTGGCCGGCAGGCCTTCAGCCGCCACCCGGCGCGGGCTTGGCTGACGCCTGCAGGGCCTGGTCGATCGCGGCAGTGATGGACGGGTCGTCCGGCTCAGTGCGGCTGCCCCAGGCTCCGCGCGGCAGACCGTCCGGTCCGATCAGGATCTTGTGGAAGTTCCACCTGGGCTCCGCCTCCGGCCCCAGCGTGGCGACGAGCCAGCGGTAGAGCGGATGGGCGTCCGTGCCACGGACATGCTCCTTTTCGGTCATCGGGAAGTCGATGGCGAAGTTGACCTCGCAGAACTCCTTGATCTCGCCGCTGGTACCGTACTCCTGCCCGCCGAAGTCGCCCGACGGGACGCCCAGCACGACCAGGCCGCGCTCCCTGTTCTGTTCCCAGACCGCCTGCAGCCCCTCGTACTGGTAGGTGAAGCCGCACATCGACGCCGTGTTGACCAGCAGGACCGGCCGTCCCGCGAACTCCTGCAGCGGCAGCGCCCCGCCTTCGATCCGGGTCAGGGAGAAGTCCCAGGCCGTCTTTTCGGCAGCGGCGGCCGGCGAAAGCATCGCCAGGAGCAGCAGGGCTGCAGCCGGGATCAACGAAGAGTTGCTTGCCATGGCGAGTGTCCTTGTTGCGGCTGTCCCACCTATCCTACGGCGAACGCGACCAGGGCGATGCCGATTCCGACCACAATCAGGCCGAACGCCAGCTTGGCGCTCCGTTCGCGCATGGCCGGGCTCATGCGGAAGACCGCAGGCGCCAGCCAAACCAGGATGGCCAGGGATGCGATGACCGGGAAGACCTGCTCGTAACCCATCCGCGCGCCCGCTCTTGACGTCTCCCCCGCATGTCGCTCCGAAGAGGGCTGGGGGCAAGGCATGCGGATCATGCAGATCGTGGCCGACGGACGGCCAGGGGGCGGGACGAGCGTGGTTCTCGACCTTTGCCGCGGCTTGCGCGCGCGCCATGGCCACGACGTCGTCCTGGCGAGCGCGCCGTCGAGCTACGTGCTGGAAGCAGCGAGCCAGGACGGGATCGAAGTCCATCACCTCGACCTGTGGAGGGGCCGGCTGGATCGCCGGGCACCGGCCGCGTTGAAGGCGCTCTTGGACCGGGTCAGGCCCGACCTTCTCCATGCCCATGGCAGCCGGGCAGGGCTGGCGGTCGCACGGAGCCTGGACCGGCCGAACGGCCCGCCGTTCGCCTATACCGTCCATGGCTACCACTTTGCGACCAAGGCCTGGCCGCACAAGCTCGCCGCGGCCATGGCCGAATGGCGGATCGGACGGCGGGCCAGTGCGGTCACCTGGGTCTGTGCGGCCGATCGTGCCTTGGCGGCCGCCTGGCGGCTCGACCCAGGACGCGCCGTCGATCAGGTGGTCTATAACGGTCTGGATATCGCCTCCCTGCCGGCTGTGGCCGCGGCCGATCCTGGGCTCGTCGCGTTCCTGGGCCGGCTGGTGCCGCAGAAGAACCCCGAGCTGGCGGTCGACCTCCTGACCCGGCCGGAGCTGGGCGATGCGCGCCTGGTGATGATCGGCGGCGGACCTCTGGAGGGCGCGCTTTGGGCACGGGCACGCGCGGCGGGCGTGGACGGCCGGCTGCGGATCACCGGGCCGTTGGAGCGTGGCCAGGCACTGGCGGAACTGGCACGGGCGGCAGTCCTGGTGCTGCCTTCGCTCTGGGAAGGCATTCCGGTGGCGCTGGCCGAGGCGATGGGGATCGGCGTGCCGGTGGTGGCTGCCTCGGTGCGTGGGGTGCCCGAGCTGGTCGAGCACGGCGTATCCGGGCTGCTGCGCAGCGACCCACACGACCTGGAAGGGTTCGCGCACGATGTCGGGCGGATCCTGAGGGACCCGATCCTGGCCGGCACAATGGTCCGGCATGCCCGTGCAGCCGTGGCCGAACGCTGTCGCCTGGAAGGCATGGTCGATGCGTATCACGAACTGTACCTGCGAATATGCAACCACGTCACGGGTGCAAGGTTGTAGTTCGCGTAGTGCTTGAGACCTCTAGCACTAAAGGCGTGCGCGCTCTAACAGATCGCGCATCGAAGCTTGCTTCCGGTATCGATGGTCGTCGCCGCGGCCCGATATCGGCGGGTGATGAACGGCATGGCGTCAACGCTCGAACGGTTCGAAGTCGCGGCACGTTCACGCCGGTCGGCCCGGGAGGCATGGTTCTTCCCGCTTCTGGACGCCACCCTGTTCGCGCTTGCCTTCTGGTGCACGCGCTGGCTGGTCGCGCACTATAGCGTCGAGGAAGCCCTGCCACCGGTCCTGCTCGGCCACATGTCCGCCGATGAGCGACCCTGGGTTTATGCTGCGCTGACGATCGCGGCCGTGGGGACCTTTTGGCGTCTCGGTCACTACGCAAGGCGGCGGCCCTTCTGGCTGGAGGTCGGCGACATCCTGTCCGTGCTGGGCGTGATGGCGCTAATCGACGCTGCCAGCCTGTTCCTGTCTCGCACGGAGATGTCCCGCCACTGGTTCCTGGCGAACTGGGCCTTCCTGGTCCTCGCGATCCCGCTGACGCGCATGGCGGCCAAGCACGCGCTGATGGCGATGGGGGCCTGGCGGCGGCCGACCGTGATCGTCGGCATCGGGCCGAATGCCGTGGACGCTGCCTCTGCCCTCTGGTCGGAGCCGATGCTGGGCTTCGAGCCGATCGCCTTCGTGGTGCCGCCCGGCAGCGACGCGCCGCGCAGCCTGAAGGTCGAGGACGGGGACCTGCCGGTCCTGAACACCCTGCCCTGGCCGGGCCTGCTCCCGCCAGAGCTGGGGACCCCGCATGTCGTGATCGCCCTCGAACTTGGCGAGGCGGAGCGCCATGCCAGCCTCGTCGAGCGGATCGCCCTGGGCTCCCGCTCGGTCGACGTGGTCTCGCCCATCCGTGGCCTCCCGGTCGCCACGGCGAGCGTCACCCATTTCTTCAGCCACGACGTGCTGGCGCTGCGCCTGCACAACAACCTGGCCAGCGCCTGGAACCGGGGCATCAAGCGCGCCTTCGACCTCGTCATGGCGTCGATCCTTCTCGTCGTCCTGTCGCCCTTGTTCGCCTGGATTGCGTTGCAGGTACGGGAGACCGGCCGGGGCGTGGTGTTCGGCCATCGGCGGATCGGGCGGCGCGGCCAGCCCTTCATCTGCTACAAGTTCCGCACCATGGTGCCCGATGCCGAGGAACGGCTGCGCGAGCTGCTGGAGCGTGACCCCGACCGGCGTCGGGAGTGGGAGGAGCGGCAGAAGCTGGAAAGCGACCCGCGCATCACCTCGATCGGCCGCTTCTTGCGCCAGACCAGCCTGGACGAGCTGCCGCAGCTCTGGAACGTGCTGCGCGGCGACATGAGCCTGGTAGGACCGCGTCCGGTCGTGTCCGAGGAACTGGCCCGCTACGGCGACAGCCTGCCCTATTATTTCGAGAGCACGCCCGGCCTGACGGGCCTCTGGCAGATCAGCGGCCGCAACGACATCGACTACCGCCGCCGGGTCCACCTGGACTGCTGGTACGTCAAGAACTGGTCGGTCTGGTACGACCTGGTGATCCTCTTGAAGACGATCCCGATCGTGGTGTTCGGGCGCGGGGCCTACTGAGGCATCGCCGGTCCAGCTCGGGTTCGTTCGTGCACATTCGACGCGACGATGCGCCGGGACGGCGGCTGGCCGTCGGTCCCCCGCCTGCGCGGCAGGTGACGGACCAGGGCGGTGCCTCGGGTTCGTTCGTGCAGTTTCGCTGCGGGCGAGCAGCTGGCTCGGGTTCGTTCGTGCAATGCCGGATGGCAGGGAAGACAACAACATGCCCGGAATCCTGCAGACGGAGGATGGCTGCAGGATAGCATGGATAGGTTGGCGGTCCTAAACCTGTTGGCGGGCGATCAGAACAGCTGGGTCATGATGGCGATGATGGCGATCAGGCCTACGGCATAGGCGACCGTGCGGATGATCGTGATGCCGGCAAAGTAGCTGCCGGCGTGGACGAGGCGGGCGATCAGGAAGACGATGGCCGCACCGGCGGTGACGCCATTGTTGGCGCCGATGACATGGGCGGTCAGGATGACGATCGCATAAGGGACCAGGTTCTCGATCAGGTTCTGGTGGGCGCGCAGGCCGCGGCCGGCGGCACCGGTCGGCGGCGGCAGGCCCTCGCGGTTGCCGAGCAGGGGACCGGAGCCCACCTGCTTGACCCGCAGGCTGCCGTAGAAGGCTGGCATGACCAGGGCGAGGATGGCCAGCGCCACCAGGGTGAACAGTTCGGTCGTCACGGGCGGCTACTCCTCGGCCAACAAGGGCAGGGCCGGCGGCTCCTTCGAAGGACGCCGGCGGGTCTTCACGGTGCCACGGTCGAACAGGCCGGCCTGGTTGCCCCAGACATCCCAGCCGGGACGGCTGTCGCGTCCGAACATCTCGAGATAAGGCCCCTCGCAGAGCTGCTCGATGCGTTCGCGAACCTCGTCCGGTTTGCGCGAGTGCTCACGGCGCGGCGCCACCACCAGCCGCTTCACCGCGCCCGATTTTCGCCTGGGCTTGCCGCGGGTGGCGAGCAGGCAGAGCTCGGGATTGGCGCGGGTCCAAAAGCCCATGCCGGTGAAGAAGCCGGGGCCGGTGCGGTTCTGCTTCGTCCAGTGGAAACCCACCGTCTTGTACGTGAAACCCCAGGACCGGATCACGTCCAGGCCGCGCGGCAGGAGGGGGTCGGTGACCCACATCAGCAGAACGGCGTCCTTCGCGGCCCAGTCGGCGACCGGCAAGGCGGCGATGCCGTCCAGGGTCAGCGTGTCGTAATGGGCCTCGGCGCTGCGGGCCTTGCCGCGCTCGGACCAGGTGCCGAAGGTCCAGGGCGGGTCGGCATAGATGGTGCGGTACTCTCCCGCCCTTGGCGGCGGGTCCGGGTTCATCGGCCGGCGTCTTTCGCGACGCCGTCGACGGAAACCCAGCCGCCCGACTTGGCGGACAGGAGAATCGCGTCGACCGTGGCCTGGATTTCAGCGGCCTCGCGGAAGTCCGGGACACGTTGCCCCGCGGCACCAGTCAGGGTGCGGACGATCTCCGCGACCTCGATCGTCTTGATGTCGTTGAAGCCCAGCTGGTGGCCGGGTGCCGGGATGAAGCCGGCATAGTCCTTGTGCGCGGGCGTGGAAGGAATCTCGATCCAGCCATCGGTCACCGGCGAGCGGCCGGTGACGTAGAGCTTCAGCTCGTTCATCCGCTCCATGTTCAGGCAGATCGAGCCCTTGGAGCCCACCAGCTCGAACGCGAGGTACATCTTCCGCCCCGTCGCGACCCAGGACGCCTCGATGGTGCCCTTGGCGCCGTTGGCAAAGCGCACCAGGGCTCGGGCCTGATCATCCACCTCGACAGGGCGGCGGCCGCCTTCCCGGGTCGGGCGTTCCGCGACTACCGTATCGACGTCGGCACAAAGCCGCTCGATCGGGCCTACCACGTAGCGGGCAAGGCTGATGATGTGGCTGCCGAGGTCGGCCACCGCCCCTGCCCCGCCCTTTGGATCGAGGCGCCAGGTCCACAAGGACTTTGGGTCGGTCATGTAGTCTTCGGCGTGGATGCCGCGGAAGTTCCAGACCTCGCCGATCTCGCCGCTCTGGACGATCTCGCGGGCCAGCTCCGTGAGCGGGTTCCGGAGGTAGTTGAAGCCGACGAAGGTCGGCACCCCCGCAGCTTCCGCTTCACGGGCCAGCGCGAAGGCGGTCCGCGCGTCGGGCGCCAGCGGCTTCTCGCAATAGAGCGGCTTGCCTGCCGCGATCACGGCTCGGCACATCGGTGCGTGGAGGATGTTGGGCGTGGTGACGTCGACCAGGTCCACGGCCGGGTCGGCGACCAGCGCTTCCCAGTCGCCGGTGGAGCGGGCGAAGCCGAAGCCGGCGGCGGCCTTGCCGGCCGTGGCGGCATCTACATCCGCCAGCAGTTCGAGATGTGGCGTCACGTCGAGGGGAGAGGTCGATCCCGAGGCACGCCAGGCCAGCGCATGGCTACGGCCCATGAAGCCCGAACCGATCAGGCCGATGTTCAGACGGTTCACGTCAGGACCTCCCGGTTGACCACCACGCCCGGGTCGAGCTTGCCGTCGATGCCCGCCAGGACGTTCACAGCGGATTCGATCGCCATGCGCAGCATCGCCTCCGCGGTCACGCCAGCCGTGTGCGGGGTGAGCAGGACGTTCGGGGCCGCCAGGAGCGGGTTGCCGGGTGCCGGCGGCTCCTGGTCGAACACGTCCAGGCCGGCGCCGCGCAGGTGGCCGCTGGCAAGCGCCTCGGCCAGGGCCCGCTCGTCGACGATGCCCCCGCGCGCCGTGTTCACCAGCACGGCTCCTGGGCGCATGCGCGCGAGCATGGCGGCATTGAACAGGTTCACGGTGGCAGCCGTGCGCGGCAGGTGCAGGCTGACGAAATCCGCATCGCCCAGCGCCGGCTCCAGCTCCTCGACCTTGCGGCAGCCCTCGGGCGCCTCGGCGAAGGGGTCGAACACGTCCACCGTCATGTCAAAGGCCAGGGCCCGGCGGGCGAGTTCGCGGCCGGTGCGGCCGCAGCCGACCAGGAGCACGCGCCGCCCGCCAAGCTCGATGGCGTGGTTGCCCAGGCGCCAAGCCCAATTGCCGGAACGCAGGGCCTGCTCGTGCTCGCGTCCACGCTTGGCCAGCTCCAGCATCATCCAGAAGGCGTGCTCGGCTACCGACACGGCGTTGGAGGTGGCGGCGATGGCGAGCGGGATCCTGCGCTGGACGAGATAGCCGACATCCAGGTTGTCGTAGCCGACGCCGTGGCGGGAAACGACGCGCAGGTTGGGCGCCGTGTCGAGCAGGTCCGGCGGCATCTTCATCGTGCGGACCAGCAGGCCGTCCGCCTTCGGCAGCAGGGCGCGCACGGCCTCCGGGTCGCCCTCGTCGATCCGGTCGAAGGTGACGTCGGGCCGGGCGCGCAGGACAGCTAGCCCTTCCTCGACGACGCGGCCAACCACCAGGACATGCGGCATCAGTAGGTCCCGGACGAGGCACCGGGTGCCGGGCGGTCCTTCATGGCGGCGGCAACATTGGCAGCCTCGATCGCCACGAAGCGGGCGTCGGAGCCCACGGTCACGAGGTCGTAGCCGGCCTCGATCATCTTCTTGGCATAGGCGGCGGTGCCGTTGTGGATGCCGGCCTTCAGGCCATGCGCCTTCACCCTTGCGATGATGTGCCTGATCGCATCCACCACGGCCGGCTCCTCCGGGTCGAAGCGGGGCGTGTAGCCGAGCGATGCCGCGAGGTCGGAGGGGCCGACATAGACGGCGTCCAGGCCGGGTACGCTCAGGATGTCGTCCAGGTTCGAGAGCGCCTCGCGGGTCTCGATCATCGCGAAGGAGACGATCTCGTCGTTGGCCCATGTCGGATAGCTGGGCCCGTAGGCGTAGAGCGACCGGATGGGACCGAAGGAGCGCGTACCCTTGGGCGGGTAGTTCATCACGGAGACGAACGCCTCGGCCTGGGCGCGGGTGTTCACCATCGGGCAGATCACGCCCATCACGCCGGCATCGAGCATGCGCTGGACGATGCCAGGCTCGTTCCAGGGCACCCGGCACAAGGGCACCGTCGATGTGGTGGCGACGGCCTGGAGCATGGTGATGGCGGTCTGGTAGTCGGCCACGCCGTGCTGGAGATCGACGGTCAGGGTGTCGAAGCCCTGGTGCGCCATGATCTCGGCGGAAAAGGAGGACGGGATGGCGAGCCAGCCGTTTAGCGCTGCCTTGTTGTCCGCCCAGATCTGCCGGAGCCCGTTGGGCTTCATGTGCTCAGTCCCACTGGAGGTCGATGGTCTTGCCGGACTTGAGCGCCTGGAGCGCCGCATCCGCAAGGATGAGCGCGCGCCTGCCGTCCTCGAAGCCCACGGGCACACGTGCGCCGTTCTCGATCGCGTCGATGAAGGCGTCGAGTTCGGCGGTGTAGGCCTCGGCGTAGCGCTCGATGAAGAAGTCGAGGAGCGGGTCACGCATGTCGGTGTGGTCGGCGCCATAGCGGCGCACGGTGGTGGCACGGCGGTTGTCCGCCTGCAGCATGCCCTTCTCGCCGAACGCCTCGACGCGCTGGTCGTAACCGTACACGGCGCGGCGGGAGCAGTTGATGTGGACGAGGGCGCCCGATGCGGCCTTGAGGGTCACCATCGCGGTATCGATGTCGCCGAGCTTGCCGATCTCGGGATCGACCAGGACCGAGGCCATGGCGGAGACGGCCATCGGCTCCTCGTCCAGCATGAAGCGGGCGAGGTCGAAATCGTGGATCATCATGTCGCGGAACAGGCCGCCCGAGACCTTGATGTAGGCGGCCGGCGGCGGGCCCGGGTCACGCGAGGTGATGACGAGGAGTTCCAGCTTGCCGACCTCGCCCGACGCGATGCCGTTCTTCACCGCCTTGAAAGAGGGGTCGAAGCGGCGGTTGAAGCCGATCTGCACGATCGGCTGATAAGGGGCGATCTCGGCCCGGCAGGCATCGACCTTCGCGATGTCCAGGTCGATCGGCTTCTCGCACATGATCGCCTTCTTCGCCTTGGCCGAGCGGGTGATCAGGTCGACATGGGTATCGGTCGAGGAGGCGATCAGGACGGCGTCGACCTCGCCGCTTTCCAGGATCTGATCGACGTCCTTGGCGGCCGTGCAGCCATGCTTGCTGGCGACGGCATCGGCGGCCGCCGGAACGACATCGTAGACCATGCTCAAGGTCGCACGCGGGTGCCGCGCGGTCGTGTCGGCATGCATGCGCCCGATGCGGCCACAGCCGAACAAGCCGAAACGGACCATGATGCCTCCCTGTTCTTTCTCGTCCGCCTGCAGGTCTAGCAGCGCTCAGGTCGAAGCGGGAGGCTTCGGATCGATCGGCACGCGGCCGGCCAGGCCGAACAGGTCCTCGATGGCCGCGGCCTGCTGCAGCAGCCCCGCCTCGCCGCGCGGGCGGCCGACCAGCTGCAGGCCGACCGGCAGGCCTGAGCGTGTGAAGCCGCAGGGGATCGACATGGCCGGCAAAGCGGTGAGCGTGATGGCGTAGGCGATCGCGACCCAGTCGATATAGGAGGGGAAGCGGTATCCGTTCAGCTCGGCCAGGTAGCGGATGCCGTGGGTGAAAGGCGGCACGATCGCGGCAGGTGTCAGCAGCAGTTCATGGTCGGCCAGGAAGGCGGCGGCGTGGCGCTGCAGATCGCCGCGGGCGCGGGCGGCCTTGCCGATGGTGCCGGCATCGAGCGAGAGGCCCTTCTCGATGTTCCAGATCACCTCCGGCTTGAGCTTGTCGCGGTGGTTTTCCAGGAGAGGCCCGCTGTTCGTCGCATATTGGGCGGCGCGCAGGACGGTGAAGGCCTCGGTGGCTTCGCGAAAATCCGGAGTGGCCTCGGCCACGGCGATGCCGGCCTGGCGCAGCTTCTCGACGGCCGTGCCGCAGACCTCGGCGACCTCGGCATCGACCGGCGTGATTCCGCCAAGGTCGGTCGAGAAGGCGATCCGTGCAGGCAGGCGCGCCGCCGCCGCGGCGCTGGCATAGGTGCCGGCCGGCACGGGAAACGACAAAGGATCGCGCGATTCGTGGCCGGCCATCACGTCCAGGAACAGGGCGAGGTCGCGGACGTCGCGGGCCATCGGGCCGTCGACGGCGAGGGTCTGGAACGGGTCCGGCTGCGGGCCGGTCGGGACCAGGGCAGGTGACGGGCGGAAGCCGACGATGCCGCAGAACGAGGCGGGCGTGCGGAGCGAGCCGCCCAGGTCGGAGCCCGTGGCGAGCCAGGCCTCGCCGGTGGCTAGGGCCACGGCCGAGCCGCCGGAACTGCCGCCAGGGGTGCGGCCGGTATCCCACGGGTTGGAGGTGACGCCGAACACCTCGTTGAAGGTGACGGCGCCGGCGCCGAACTCGGGTGTGTTGGTCTTGCCGAGCACGATGCCGCCGGCCGCCTCGATCCGCTCGACCGACACGTCGGAACGCTCCGGCACGTGGTCTTGCCAGATCGGCGAGCCATAGGTCGTGCGGACGCCCTGGACGTCGACCAGGTCCTTGACCAGGACGGGCAGGCCGGCAAGCGGCCCGCGCCGGTCCGGGGGCAGGCTCTCCAGGCGCGCCGCATGGGCCAGGGCACGCTCGCGGCACAGGGTCGGGACGGCATTGACCAGGGGATCGACGGTGGCGATGCGGGCCAGGGAGGCCTCGATCGCGTCCACGGGCCGGACGTCGCCACGCCGCAGGGCCGCCACCATGTCGCGCGCGGACCGGCGCCAGAGTTCTTCCATCGTGCTCGCGTCCTCCTGCGTCCAGCCGTGCCGCAGAGGGGCGCAAAATGCAACGGGGCCGGTCGATCGACCGGCCCCGCACTACGGCATCGAGACGAGCAGACGGCTCAGTGCACGTCCGACCAGACCTTGCGCATGTAGAAGTACAGCAGGACGGAGAGGATGAGGAGGAAAAGCATGACCTTGATGCCGGTCTGCTTGCGTTCCTCCATCTTCGGCTCGGCCAGCCAGGACAGGAACTGAGTCACGTCCCGGGACATCTGGTCGACCGATGCCGTGGTGCCGTCGTCATAGGTCACCTGGTCGGGGGACAACGGAGGCGGCATGCCGATCTTATGGCCGGGGAAGTAGGTGTTGTAGTACTGGCCTTCCGCCACCTCCTCGCCGGGAGGTGGGTCGGCATAGCCTGTCAGGAGGCTGTAGAGGTAGTTGTCGCCGTCCTGCCGGGCCTTGGCCATCAGCGACAGGTCCGGCGGCAGCGCACCGCCATTGGCCGCGCGGGCGGCGTTGTCGTTCGGGAACGGCGCTGGCATGCGGTCGGAGGCACGGGCCGGGCGCTGGAACATGTCGCCGGCATCGTCCGGACCGTCCTGCACCTCGTACTTGGCGGCGATCGCCTTGACCTCATCCTCGTTGAAGCCGATGTCGGCCAGCGAGCGGAAAGTCAGGTACTTCGCGGCGTGGCAGCCGTGGCAGACTTCCTCGTACACCTTGAAGCCGCGCTGCAGCGCCGCACGGTCATACGTGCCGAAGACGCCAGCATGCGGCCAGTCTTCCTCCTTCAGTTCCACCGTGTCGTGGCGGATCTCCAGTTCCTGGTTCACGTCGGCCGTGTGCTCGGCACCAGGCGGCGAGGCCGGGGCGGCACCAGTCATCTCGGTCTGCTGGCCGCTGCCGGCCTCGCCGCCTTTGTCGGCGGTGCCTTCCAGGGTCTTCTTCTCCTGGTCGTTGGCGGGCACGTTCTCCTGGGCAACGGCCATGCCGGTCCAGAGCAGGCCCGCGACCAGGGCCGCGGAGAGCTTCACGAAGGTCATCAGGTCACTCCGCCGGCTGAGCAGCAAGATCGCGCCGCAGCACGGGGGTACCGATGCTGTCCGGCAAGGGTAACGGACGCTCGAACCGGCCCAGCAGCGGCAGGATCACGAGGAAGTGAGCGAAGTAGTACAAGGTCGCGAGCTGGCCGATCAGCACCACGGTCGGCGTCACCGGCTGACCGCCGACCCAGCCCAGGACGATCCCGTCGATGACCAGCAGCCAGAACACCCAGCGATAGATCGGGCGGAAGCTGGCGCTGCGCACGCGGCTGGGATCCAGCCAGGGAACCACGAACAGCACCGCGATGGAGCCGAACATGGCGATCACGCCCATCAGCTTCTCGGTGATGCCGATGAAGCTCAGCGGGTAGAGCACGATGAACAGGCTGTCGTACACGGTCGAGCGCAGGATCGCGTAGAACGGCAGGAAGTACCATTCCGGCACGATGTGCGCGGGCGTGATCAGCGGGTTGGCCGGAATGTAGTTGTCCGGATGGCCCAGCACGTTCGGGTTGAAGAACACGAAGTAGGAGAACACCAGCATGAACACGGCAAGGCCGAAGATGTCCTTTACCGTGTAGTACGGGTGGAAGGGGATCTTGTCCTTGGCGGACAGGTCGATGCCGACCGGGTTGTTCGAGCCGTTCACGTGCAGGGCGGTCAGGTGCAGGAACACCACGCCGACCATGACGAATGGCAGGAGATAATGGAGCGAGAAGAACCGGTTGAGCGTGGGATTGTCGACGGCGAAACCGCCCCACAGCCAGGTCACGATCGGATCGCCGATCAGCGGCAGGGCGCCGAACAGCGAGGTGATGACCTGCGCACCCCAGAAGCTCATCTGACCCCAGGGCAGCACGTAGCCCATGAAGGCCGTGGCCATGGACAGGAGCAGGATCACGACGCCCAGCATCCACAGGAGCTCGCGCGGCATCTTGTAGGAGCCGTAGTAGAGCGCCTTGAGCATGTGGATGTAGAGGATGACGAAGAACATCGAGGCGCCGTTGGCGTGCGCGTAGCGCAGCAGCCAGCCATAGTTCACGTCGCGCATGATGCGCTCGACGCTGTCGAACGCCATCACGGTGGCCGGCGTGTACTGCATCACCAGGACGATGCCCGTGACGATCTGCAGCATCAGCACGATGCCCGCCAATGACCCGAAGTTCCACCAGTAGTTCAGGTTTCGAGGCGTCTGATAGATGACGGCGTCGTTGTACAGCGCACTGACGATCGGCAGACGATCATCGATCCAGCGGAGAAGCCCGCTCTTGAAGACTACTTTTCCGGAGCCCGCCATCTTCGTCCCTTTGCTCCCGGACCGACCTCCCTATGCCTCGCGGGATGCCGGCCTGTTCATGTCGCCTGTGTCAGCTCAACCGATCTGCAGGACCGTGTCGGACACGAACGAGTGTTCGGGTACCGGCAGGTTGGTCGGCGCAGGCCCCACCCGGATGCGACCGGACGTGTCGTACTCCGAGCCGTGGCACGGGCAGAACCAGCCGCCGAACGGGCCCCGGTTGTCGGTCGGCTTGTTGCCAAGCGGCACGCAGCCGAGATGGGTGCAGTTGCCGCCTACGACCAGCCACTGCTCCTTGCCCGCCGTCACCCGCTCCGCATCGGTCTGCGGGTCCTTGAGCTGCTCGATCGGAACGTCCCGGGCTTCCTGGATCTCCTCGGCCGTCCGATGGCGAACGAAGGTCGGCTTGCCCCGCCACATGACGGTGATGCCGACGCCTTCAGGGATCTGGGACAAATCCACCTCGGTGGACGACAGCGCCAACACGTCGGCCGACGGATTCATGCTGTTGATGAGCGGCCAGACCAGCGTAGCTCCGCCGATGGCCAGGGCTGACCACGTGACGACGTCGAGCACGTCGCGCCTGGTAGCGCCGCCCTCGCCGTGTCGAACCGTCGAATCGGCCATGTGAATGCGCCTCTCCATGGGGCAAGTGCAGAAAAGTGGCCGGAAGATACGGAGCGCCATCCGCCCCGACAAGCGACGATCGGTCGCACAAGTCCATGATGCTGTTCGGAAATTTCCAGATGTGTGAATCACTCCAGGGAGGCTACCCTCCAGACGTCGGGCTCATGCCGGTCGAAATCGCCCTGTTCCAGCCCGACCAGGCCGGCAATGTCGGAGCCGCCGCCCGGCTGGCGGCATGCCTGGACCTCCGCCTCCACCTGATCGAGCCCTGCGGCTTCCCCCTGGACGACCAGCGGATGCGCCGGGCCGGGATGGACTATCTGGACCTGGCGGCCCTTTGCCGCCACGCGGACTGGCCGGCGTTCCTGCGTTGGCGGGCGGGTTCGGATCCGCCGCGTCGGTTGGTCCTGTTGAGCACGCAGGCGACGCAGCGCTACGACCGGTTCGCGTTCCGGGCGCATGATATTCTCCTGCTGGGCAGCGAGAGTGGCGGCGTTCCGGAGGATGTCCGCGCGCAGGCCGATCAGCAGGTCCGCATCCCCATGCGTCCCTCGGCGCGTTCATTGAACGTGGTGGTGGCGGCGGCCATGGTTGCCGGCTATGCCGCCACGCAGACGGGGCTGTTGGATCGGATCGAGCGGGAACGGATGACGTGACGAAGCAGGAGGAAGAAGGCGAACGGGCCGCTGCCTGGTTCCAGGACCTGCGCGACCGGATCTGCGCCACATTCGAGGCGATCGAGGCGGAGTTCGACCCTGCTTCGGTCCCGGCCCGGTTCGAGCGACGGCCCTGGCAGCGACCTGGCGGCGGCGGCGGCGTCATCAGCCTGATGCGCGGGCGGGTCTTCGAGAAGGTCGGCGTCAACGTCTCCACCGTGCACGGCAGTTTCGCACCTGAGTTCGCCAAGGCGATCCCGGGCGCGGCGGAGGATCCGGCCTTCTGGGCCTCTGGCATCTCGCTCGTGGCGCACATGACCAACCCGCACGTGCCGCCCGTCCACATGAACACCCGGCACATCGTCACGACCAAGCGCTGGTTCGGCGGCGGCGCCGACCTGAACTCGATCTTTCCGGTCGACGAGGACACCGCCGATTTCCATGCGGCGCTGAAAGGTGCCTGCGACAAGTTCGATCCCGGCCGCTACGACCGCTACAAGGCATGGGCCGACGAGTACTTCTTCATCCCGCATCGTGGGGAACCGCGCGGGGTGGGCGGTATCTTCTACGACTATCTGGAAGACGATTTCGACCAGGACTTTGCCTTCACGCGAGAGGTCGGGCTGGCCTTCCTCGACGTCTACCCGCGCATCGTCCGGCGCCGGATGCACCAGCCCTGGACCGAGCAGGACCGGCAGGTCCAGCAGGTGAAGCGCGGGAGATACGTGGAGTTCAATCTGGTCTACGATCGTGGCACCCAGTTCGGGCTGAAGACCGGCGGAAACCCGGAGGCGGTGCTCATGTCGCTGCCGCCGTCCGCCGCCTGGCCCTGATACCTTCCCGTCTGCCCCAACGAGGCATCAACATGGATATCGAGCGCATCCCGCCGGGGAAGAACCCTCCCCACGAAATCAACGTGCTGATCGAGGTGCCGCTGCGCTCCGATCCGATCAAGTACGAGTACGACAAGGAGACGGGTGCGATCTTCGTCGACCGTTATCTCTACACGACGATGTTCTATCCCTGCAATTACGGCTTCATCCCGAACACCCTGTCCGACGACGGCGATCCGCTGGATGTCATGGTGGTCGGCCGCATGCCGGTCATGCCCGGCGCGATCCTGCCGTCGCGGCCGATCGGCGTGCTGAAGATGGAGGACGAGGCTGGCATGGACGAGAAGATCCTCGCCGTGCCCAACAACAAGATCACGCCGATCAACAGCAAGGTGCACAACTATCTCGACATCCCGGAGATCGACCTGCTCCGGATCCGTCACTTCTTCGAGCATTACAAGGACCTTGAGCCCAACAAGTGGGTCAAGGTGATCGGCTGGGGCGACGTCGACGAAGCCAAGGTCGTTATTCAAGAATCAATCGAACGTGCCAAGAATTTCAAGATTTCGAAAGGTTCCTGACAGAATCCTGTTACTACGGCACAATAGTCATGGGCCTTGACTGCTAGGCTCGTATCCCCAACACTGAGAATGGTCAGTAGCGGTTCACCGGCCATTCTCGGTTCGGCGGAGACCAAAAGCCGGTGTCCCTTTCCCCCTTCGCCAGGGAGGATCACCGTGCAACGACATATCGTTCCCCATGTGGTGACGGGCGAGCAGCAGCTGGCCATGCTGCCGAGGGCTGCAAGCGTGGCCGAAGCAGCCAAGCTGATGCATCGGCGGCAGATCAGCGCGGTCATGATCGTGGAAGAGGGCCAACTGCTCGGGATCTTCACCGAGCGTGACCTCTCGCGGTGCATCGCCATGTGCCTGGAGCTGCCGTCGATCCCGCTGGGCCTGGTGATGACCCGCCGCCCGAAGACGATCCGCCCGGACGAGACGGCCATGCAGGCCCTGGCCCGGATGCAGGAGGGCAACTTCCGGCACCTCCCGGTGGTCGACGGTACGACGGTGGTCGGGATGGTGTCGGCGCGCGACCTGTTCGCGTCCGTGCGCCGCGAACTGGAGCAGGACGTCTGCGCCCGCCAGTCCTTCGTCAAGACCGAGAGCTACGAACTGGCCCACGCCGCGGTCTGAGGCGGCTCCCGCGGTCTCTTCTCCGCGCCGCAGGGCTTCGGATCGATTGGACGCGCCCCACATCAAGGCGTCACGTCGTTCCCATGAAGGACCGTCCCATGCCGCTCTCGATGTACCAGGCGTCCGTCCCGGTCTTCATCCGCCATCTCCGAAACCTGTCGGAGATCCTCAAGAAGGCCGTCGCGCACGCCGAGGAGCGCGCCGAGGCGCCTTCGCTGCTCATCGAGGCCCGCCTGGCGCCCGACATGTTCCCGCTTGCCCGGCAGATCCAGAGCGTCAGCGACACGTCCAAGGGAGCGGCGGCCCGACTGGCGGGGGTCGAGGTGCCGAGCTTTCCCGACACGGAGACGACGTTCGATGAACTGCAGGACCGGATCAGGAAGACGATCGCATTCCTGGAAAGCGTGCCGGCGGGGAAGGTCGAGGGCAGCGAGGACCGCGAGGTGATCCTGCGGCCGCGCGGCAACGAGATGCGCTTCAAGGGCCAGGACTACCTGCTCGACTTCGCGCTGCCCAACTTCTTCTTCCACGTCACGATCGCCTACGCGATCCTGCGCGAGCAGGGCGTGCCGATCGGGAAGATGGACTATCTGGGGAGCTTCTGAGCGTCCGCTCGACGTTCATCCGTCTGTCGTGGTCCGCCGAAGCGGGCACGACAGACGGCAACGCCAGCTCAGAGCCGCGCCTGGATCGCGGCCACGTCTACGGCCTGGAAGTCGGACGACAACTGGAACTCGTCGGATGCCTTCTTCACCGCCGCCTGGTCGAACTGGTTGGCTGCGGCGGTGTAGTCGTTCTTGCAGACGTCGCCCGACTTCATCTCCTTGGTGATCTGCTTGATCCTGTAGATGACGTCGAAATAGCCCTGCCACTGGGCGAGATCGTGCCAGCCCCAGCCCTGGCGCTGGTCCCAGGGGCCGCGGAAGACCTTGGCCAGCTGCATCATTGATTCGGTCGCGATGTCGGGCTTCAGCGTGCTGGCCAGGGCCGGGAACTGTTCCAGCACGATCTGGGTGGCGGCGCGGGGGTTCTGGTGGCCGAACTCCAGGCCCATCGCCCAGGCCTTGAAGTAGGCCTCGTAGAGCGGCTTCTTCGCGGCATCGGTCAGGTCGGCCGCGCGGATGACGAAGGTGTTGGCCGGGAACTTCGAGAACTCGTAGGGCAGGATGTAGTCGAAATCGAGGCCCTGGCCGAACCACTGGGCGCGCAGGCCTTCCCAGCACAGGGCCGCATCACCCTGGCCCTGCTGCAGGGCGGGACCCCACAGGCCACCGGCTTCCGCGTACTCGACCGATGTCGGATCGACGCCGACCTGGGCCAGCATCGGGTCGACGATGGCCTTCCAGCCGATCGAGCCCAGGAGGATCTTCTTGCCGGCCAGGTCGGTGGCCGAGGCCGGCTTCTTGCCCTTCTGGAAGGCGAAGCTGAACACGTCGTAGGCGCCCATCTGGAACGCCGATACGAGCGGCATGCCCTGTTCCAGGCCCAGCGAGAACACGCCGGGGCTCGGGAATCCCACATCGGCCTGGTCCTGGTCGACCAGCTTGATCGTGGCGGTGGCTTCCATGGGGCCGGGCTCGAGCGTGGTCTCGATGTCGCCAAACCAGCCGAACTTCTGGGCGACCCAGTAGGGATAGTCGTCCAGCACCTCGATGGTGCCGCGCGGGCTGACCCAGCGGACGGTGCCGGTGGCTTCCTGCGCCATCAGGAACCTGGGTACTGCCATCATCCCGGCGGCAGCCAGACCGAGTCCGACGAATTGACGCCTGTCCAGACCGAACATCGGCATTCCCCTCCCATGCGCCGCCGTCAGGATTCCCAGCCGGCGTATTTCTTTCCAAGCCAATAGAAGAAGACGTAGATCGAGATGCCGATGATCGCCAACAGCACGATGCAGGCGAAGAACTGCGGCATCTGGATGAGCGAGCTGTAGTAGGTCAAACGGTTGCCCAGGCCGAAGCTGCCGCCGACCATCTCCGCGCCCACGGCCGTGAGCAGACCGAAGATCGAGCCGATCATCAGCCCCACGATCACCATCGGCATCGCCATGGGGATGCGGATCTTCATGAAGATCTGCAGGGTGGACGCGCCGAAGCTGCGGGCGAGCGCGATCTTGGCAAGGTCGGTGCGGCGAAAGCCGGTGGCGGAGTTGATCATCACCATCGGACCGGACGCCAGCGCAACGGCGATGATGCGCGGGCTGTAGCCGAAGCCCAGCTTGAGGATCAAAAGCGGGACCAGCGCCAGCATCGGCGTGGTGACCAGGAGGAGGATATAGGGTGCGATGATCCGCTCCAGGAGCGGGAACTGCGTCACCAGCACCGCCAGGAGGAAGCCGATCACGCCGCCGATCGCGAAGCCGGACAGGAGTTCCACCAGCGTGTGCCCGACATGCGGGGCGAGCAGCGGGAAGTCCGTCACCAGCGCCATGCCGATCAGGCTGGGGGTCGGCATGATGTAGGTCGGCACCTCGTAGAAGCGCAGCAGGAACTCCATCCCGCCGATCAGGGCAATCGCCACGAAGGCGATCAGCGCCCATTCCCGGCTGGACTTGATCAGGCCGAGCTGCCCGGCCACGCCGGAAAGATTGCCGACACCCGCGACCTCGGAGCCAGGCTGTTTCTCGAAGCTCGGGATCTTGTCGGCGAGCTGGCGGTCGACGGTGGCCATGCGGCTGCTTCTTCCGGTCAGGCGGCGCGGGCGGGGGCTTTGTGCTCGATCGAGCGCTTGATCTCCGCGACCAGCTCCACGAAGTGCGCCTCGCTCTGCACTTCCAGCGGTCGGGGACGCGGGATGTCGACGTCGAAGACCTTGGAAAGGCGGCCTGGCCTGGCCGACATCACATAGACCCGGTCGGCGAGGAACACCGCCTCGGGGATCGAGTGGGTGATGAAGACCACCGTCTTCTTCGTCTCCAGCCAGATCTCCTCGATGAGGAGGTTCATCTCGTCGCGGGTGAACGCGTCAAGCGCGCCGAACGGCTCGTCCATCAGGAGCAATGACGGGTCGACCGACAGCGCGCGCACGATGGAAGCACGCTGCTGCATCCCGCCGGACAGCTCGCGGGGAAACTTGGTCTCGAAGCCGCTCAAGCCCACGCGGTCGACCAGACCACGGATCCGGTCATGGGCCGGCGCCTGCTTTCTTATCTCGAACGGCAATTCCAGGTTCTTCTGGAGCGAGCGCCAGGGCAGCAGGTTCGCTTCCTGGAACACCATCGCGATCTGCGGCGAGGGACTGACGACCTCCTGGCCGTCCAACAGGATCTTGCCGGACGAGAGCGCATGGAGGCCGGCCATCGACCAGAGCAGGGTGGACTTGCCGCACCCGGACGGCCCCACCACGCAGATGAACTCGCCGTCGAACACGTCCATCGAGAACCGGTCGAGCGCATGGGTTCGGCCGGTCGGGGTGTCGTAGAACTTGCCCGCCTCCTGGACCGACAGCTTGGGGCGGCGCGACGCGACGCTGCTCATCTAGCCTTCCCCGATGCCGGCCCGTATGCGGTGCCCGCCATGTTGTGATGCACGCTTCCCCTCATGGAATGTGAAGGTCGCAACAGCCGGGCCGGCTCGTCAAGACAGTCTGACAAGAATTGCCTCCCGGAGACCGCTTGTCAGGACAGGGCGGGTGCGACTCCGCATGGCATGAAGGAAGACTTCCGCTGCTCCCGTCCCTGCGTGGACAGGGCATGGGAAAGCCCACCAAGTAAGGTCGCTGCCCATTTCCGCTTCCTGCCATGCGACTATTGGAAATGTTCCGGTTGACGGCAGGCAACATCCACCTTCTGTATACACGCACGCGCGAATGCATGAAGCAGAGGCACCATGGCGATGAAGGCCGTCTTTATGGCTCTAGGACGTGCTTTATCGTCGGCCTCCGCCGTTGCAGCGGATCAACTGTCCCTGGCAGGAATGTCAGGAAGCAGCGTCGGGGCACCCTGACGCCCGACGGCCACCTGATTCCCGGGCTGATGAAAAGGGCTGCCAATCGTTCGCCTCCGTCGACAACGACACCTTCGACCATTGCTACGCGGAGGCAGGACCGTCGGCCCGCTCGGTCTGTGCGCGCCTCCTCCGCCGGAAATGACCTCCGTCCCGGCTGCGGCCTCGGCGGGTCACGCTGCACCCGCTAACCTGGTGGCCCACCATCGGGCGCCGGACCACGCAATCCATCCACCGGGAGCAATCATGGCTCGTTCATCCGTTATCGTCGCCACCCTGGCCGTTCTGTGCGCGCCGCCCGCGCTGGCAGCCGAGATGCCCGATCTCGTCGGCACCTGGACCGGCGTCGGGCCAGCCGTCAGCGTCAGCGATGGCTGGCAGACCGACCGCCCGGCCACCCTGGTCATCACCGAGCAGCAAGGTGCGGTCTTCAAGGGACAGTATATGTGGCCCAACGACGAGGAGCCGACGGTCGGCGTGATCAGGCAGGACGGCAAGACCATCCTCACCAGCGGCACGCTCGGCAGCAACCTCCATATGCTGACCGGGCCGGATGAGATGGAAGCCTGCTACATCGAGGGTGGCGACGACGCGATCGCGGTCTGCCGGATCCTGAAGCGCACGAAGTAGGCGCCACGCCAGCGTCCGATGTTGCGGCCGGATGCGCTTCGCCTACGATCCGCCCGTGGATCTTGGGGGAGGATGCGGCATGGCACCGGTGAAGGTACTTGTGGTCGGCGTGGGCAACATGGGGGTGAGCCACGCCAAGGCCTACCAGAAGCTGGACGGGTTCGAGCTGGTCGGCCTGATGAGCCGGACCATCAAGGCCAGAAAGGACAAGCTGCCCGCCGAGCTGCAGGGCGTGCCGCTCTTCGAGGACTATGAGGAGGCGCTGGCGGCAGCGAAGCCGGATGCCGTTTCAATCAACACCTACCCCAATACCCATGCCGAGTTCGCGATCCGGGCCATGGAAGCCGGCGCGCACGTGTTCATGGAAAAGCCGATCGCGACCACCCACGAGGACGCCCTCCGGGTGGTCGCCAAGGCCAGGGAGACCAACCGCAAGCTGGTGCTGGGCTACATCCTGCGGGTGCATCCGGCCTGGGCAAAGTTCGTCGAGATCGGCCGCACGCTCGGCAAGCCGCTGGTCATGCGGATGAACCTGAACCAGCAGTCGTCGGGCGAGGCCTGGCCCTGGCACAAGGCGCTGATGGAGAGCCTGACCCCGATCGTCGACTGCGGCGTCCATTATGTCGACGTGATGTGCCAGCTGACCCGGGCCAAGCCGGTGCGCGTCCACGGCATCGGCGCGAAGCTCTCGTCGGAAACGAAGGTGCAGAACTACGGGCACCTCCACGTCCAGTTCGATGACGGCTCGGTCGGCTGGTACGAGGCAGGCTGGGGCCCGATGATGTCCGAGGTGGCCTATTTCGTGAAGGACATCGTGGGGCCGAAAGGCTCGGCCAGCATCGCCTACAAGCCGCAGGAAGGGCAGAGCGAGGCGAAGCCGGACAAGATCTCCGACAGCGCCGACATCGACCAGCACACCAAGACCAACGCTATCAAGCTGCACCACGCCGAACTGGACGAGAACAACCACTTCAAGCGGCCGGACGAGTGGATCTCCACCGAGGACGAGCCGACGCACCAGGATCTGTGCGACCGCGAGCAGGCATGGTTCCTGAAGACGATCGTGGAGGACATCGACCTGACGGAATCGATGGACGACGCGGTCAACAGCCTGAAGATCGTGCTGGCGGCGCAGCAGTCGATTGACGAGAAGCGGGCGGTGGAGCTGTGACATCAGTGGGCAGTGCCACTGTGAAAAACGCACAGCCGACACCGATCCGCGATCAAGCAAAGGCCCGCCAGGTTCTTAACGAGCACTATCCTTTTAAGTGCTGCGCGGTGTGCGGCTTACAACTCGCCACCTGCTTGACCGTCGCCCACCTTGACCACGACGCCGGGAACAATTCTCCCGACAACTTGGCCCGTCTATGCCAGACGCACCATTGGATGTATGATGCTGGGCTGTATCCGCTGGAGGCGATCAGGCCCCTACAAGCTCATTGGCAAGCCGTTCGTGGCGAGCCAAGTCATAAGGCCAGGATGAAGGATGCCGGCGCAAAGGCAGCCCTCACGCGAAAGCGGAGCGCCGCCGCCAGAAAGGCTGCCGAGACGCGCCGGCTCAATGCCACGAACCCGTGAAGGTCAGCGCATAATAATGGTCAAGAATCTTCAGATCACAATCGTCTACTAGCGCATCGCTGATCTAGCCGCCTCCGGTACTACCCCAACTTCAAATTGGGACGCTATTGACCAATTGCCGTCGAGCCGATTGACCAAGTACGTTCACTATTTGGCTGGAAGTACGATTGATGCGCTCGGTTGCGGCGCATCAGTGACGATCGCGCGCTATGATCATTGCCAGCGGCAAGCCGCCGTTGCGCTTGCCGCTCCCTCTCGAATCCGACATCTAAAGCCCCAGAATCGAACAGGCCGCCTCCTAGCGGAAGCGGCCTGCCGAGATACTGCGTCAGTGCCCAGTTACGGGCGTGGCATGAACGACGTCAGTCAGTGGCTCACGAGGAACGTGATCGACGTCACCACAGTCGTAACGGACACCCGAACGCTCGACATCGGATCACCTCCTTTCCTGGTTGCTAACTGCCCCCAGTCAGACATGCGTGGGATGGCTTGTCAACGCAGGAGGACAGCCTGCGGCCTTTCCGGATGCCGGAGAGGCCGCTATCTGCTCTTTGCGCAACAGGCCCTGGGGAGGCGCCGGCATGACGAAGGCTTACGTGGCCGGGACCCTCGATACGAAGGGCCCGGAGATGCGCTACCTGCGCGACCTGATCCAGGCAGCGGGCGTACCCGCCGTGCTGGTGGATGTCGGGACCGCCAGCGGCGGCGAAGGCGCTGATGTCACGGCGCGCGAGGTGGCGGCGTGCCATCCCGGCGGCGAGGCGGCGGTGTTCACCGGCGACCGGGGCAGTGCCGTCGCGGCCATGGCAGACGCGTTCGCGCGGTTCGTGGCGGGCCGGCAGGACCTTGGCGGGCTGATCGGCGGCGGCGGGTCCGGCAACACCAACATCGTGTCGGCGGGGATGCGGGCGCTGCCGGTGGGCGTGCCCAAGCTGCTGGTCAGCACGCTGGGGTCGGGTGACGTGCGGCCCTATGTCGGCGCGTCCGACATCTGCATGATGAACGCAGTGACCGACGTCCAGGGGATCAACTCGATCAGCCGCACCGTGCTGGGCAATGCCGCCCATGCGCTGGCCGGGATGATGAAATGGTCCATCCCTGTCCCTGCCCAGGCGGACAGGCCGGCCGTGGCGCTCTCGATGTTCGGGGTGACCACGCCCTGCGTGCAGGCGGTGGCCAAGGCGCTGGAGGACCGGTTCGACTGCCTCGTCTTCCATGCGACCGGCGCAGGCGGCCAGGCGATGGAGAAGCTGATCGACAGCGGGCTGGTACGCGCGGTCATCGACGTGACCACCACCGAGATCGCCGACGAGCTGGTGGGCGGCATCCTCTCGGCCGGCCCGGAACGGCTGGACGCGATCATCCGCACGCGCACGCCCTGGATCGGCTCGGTCGGGGCGCTGGACATGGTGAATTTCGGGCCGCGGGCTAGCGTGCCGGCGAAGTTCGAGGACCGGCTGCTCTATGTCCACAACCCGACGGTGACGCTCATGCGGACGACGCCGGAGGAGAACACCCGGATCGGCCGGTGGATCGTGGGGAAGATCAACCGGATGGAAGGGCCGGTCCGGTTCTTCCTGCCGCTGGGCGGCGTCTCGGTGATCGACGTGCCGGGCATGCCGTTCCACGATCCGGCGGCCGACCAAGCCCTGTTCGACGCGATCCGGTCGGGCTGGCAGGAGGCGCCGAACCGGCGGCTGGTCGAACTGCCGCATGCGCTGAACGACCCGGCCTTCGCCCAAGCACTGGTCGATGCATTCCACGAGATCACTGGCTGAAGAGACATCCATGCCCCGTTTCGAACGTTCAGCACTGCTCGAGCGCTTCCGCGACCTCGTGGCGAAGAAGATCCCGATCGTGGGTGGCGGCGCCGGTACCGGCCTGTCCGCCAAGTGCGAGGAGGCCGGCGGGATCGACCTGATCGTCATCTACAATTCCGGGCGCTACCGCATGGCCGGGCGCGGGTCGCTGGCCGGCATGCTGTCCTACGGCAATGCCAACGACATCGTCGTCGACATGGCACGCGAGGTGCTGCCGGTCGTGAAGAAGACGCCGGTGCTGGCGGGCGTGAACGGCACGGACCCGTTCATGATCCGCGACAAGTTCCTGCGCGACCTGAAGGACATGGGCTTTTCCGGCATCCAGAACTTCCCGACCGTCGGCCTGTTCGACGGGCGGATCCGGGTGAACCTGGAAGAGACCGGGATGGGCTACGGCCTCGAGGTGGACCTGGTCCAGGCGGCGCACGAACTGGACATGCTGACCACGCCCTACGTGTTCAACGAGGACGAGGCGGTCGCGATGACCAAGGCGGGGGCCGACATCATCGTCGTCCATTTCGGGCTCACCACCGGCGGGACCATCGGGGCGGAGACGGCGGTGACGCTGGAGGAGACGCCGGGGCTGATCGACCAGTGGGCGAAAGCGGCACGAAAGGTCCGCAAGGACGTGATCGTCCTTTGCCATGGCGGGCCGATCTCGGAGCCTGAGGACGCCCAGTACGTTCTGTCCCGCACGAGCCACTGCAACGGCTTCTACGGTGCCTCCTCGATGGAACGCCTGCCGACCGAGCGGGCGCTCACCGAGCAGACCAGGAAGTTCAAGGCGGTCACCTTCGGCGGGTAGACGATTGAACGCAGAAAGAGCCGAGCCGTTCTGGACCAGCCTGTGGGATTCCGGGAAGGTCGTCTGGGGACTGTTGAGCTGGCGGCAACGCTGGCGGGTCGTGGCCGTGGTGAGCCTCGTGTCGCTGGGCTCGGCCTTCCATGCGGTCGCACCCCTGGCACTGGGCCATACGGTCGATGACCTGACGGCGGCGGACCTCACCGGCGCCACCGTGGCCGTCCTGGCCTATGCCGCTCTCCTGAGCCTCGGGCGGGCGTCCTGGCACGGCATGTACTACCTCTATGGTGGCGTCATGCGCTTCGTCGAGCGGACACTCGCCCAGCAGACCTACGCGCATGTCCTGGACCTGCCCCATGCCTTCCATCTCGGCCGGCGCACCGGCGAGCTGAACCGCACCGTGTCCGACGGGCTGCTGGGCTGGCGGCGGATGCTGGACGCCATGGTCCACTCGGTCCTGCCCTTCGTGGTCGAGGTGGGCGCCACGCTCGCGGTGCTGCTGACGGTGGACATCCCGACCAACATCCTGCTCGTGCTGGTCGCGTTCATGGCCGCCTACGGCTTCGTGTTCTACTGGGGCCTGGCCGAGCAGCGGCAGCGGCATCTCGCGGCATCGACCGGCGACGCGGAGGCGATGGGCGTGGCCACCGACGCGCTGCTCAACCACGAGACGGTCAAGCTGTTCGGGCGGAGCACCCGGATCATTCGGCAGCTGGAAGATTCGCTGGAGCGTGGCTCCTCCGCCTGGCGCGGCTACTATCGGATCCATTCGAGCGTGGGGGTACTGCTGGCCCTGATCTTCGGCGCGGCCCTGGGGGCGGCCCTGTTCCTGGCGGCGCGCGAGACGGCGGCAGGGCGGCTCAGTCCTGGGGGCTTCGTGCTCGTCAACGCCTATGTGCTGCAGGTGATCGGGCCGGTGGAGCGGCTGGGGCACATGGCCCGCGAGTTCACCCAGGCGCTCGACCTGACCCGGCGCCTGCGCCGCCTGATGGGCGAACCCACCGAGACGGCCCTGTCCTCGGGCACGCGCGCGCTTCCGGCCGGCGGACCTGTCGACGTGCGGATGGAGGGGCTGACCTTCGGCTACGATCCGAGGCGACCGGTGCTGCGCGGCATCGACCTGCACCTGCCGGCCGGCAGGACGCTGGCGGTGGTCGGGCGGAGCGGGTCGGGCAAGTCGACGCTGGCCCGGATGCTGTTCCGCCTCTACCAGCCGACAGGTGGCCGCCTCCTGATCGACGGTCTGCCGATCGAGGAGATCGCGCTGGCGAGCCTGCGCGATGCCATCGCCGTCGTCCCGCAGGACACCGTGCTGTTCCACGACACGCTGGCCAGCAACGTGGCATTCGGCAGGCCGGAGGCCACGCCGGACGAGGTCGCGGAGGCGGCGCGGATCGCTGGGCTGGACCGGGTCGTGGCCGCCCTGCCGGATGGCTGGAACACGATCGTGGGCGAGCGCGGCCTCAGGCTCTCGGGCGGCGAGAAGCAGCGCGTCGCGATCGCGCGGGCGGTGCTCAAGCATCCGCGCCTGTTCATCCTGGACGAGGCGACGTCCTCGCTCGACACGCGGACCGAGCAGATGATCCAGGAGAGCCTGACCAGGGCCTCGCATGGAGTGACGACGCTGATCATCGCCCATCGCCTGTCCACGGTGCGGGACGCGGACGAGATCGTCGTGCTGGATGAAGGCAGGGTGATCGAGCGGGGCAGCCACGACCTGCTGCTGGCCAAGGGCGGCAGCTATGCGGCCTTGTGGCGCGCGCAGCAGGAAGAGGCCGACCGGCAGGAGCGCGCCGACGAGGCCCAGGCGATCTCGCTGGGCTAGGGGCTCAGGGCGCCGACCGGCTCGAGCGTGAGCTCGGTCGCGCTCTCGCCCTTCACCATCAGGACGCGCTGGCGGTTGATGGCGCCCACGGTCCAGCTCTCCACCCGGTCGCCGCGGCGCACGCGCACAAACGAGCCGTTGGTCGCGGCCAGCAACGCGGTGATCCGGCCACCTTCCTGCACCGTGCCGACCAGTCGGTAGCGATCGGCGATATTGTCCTCGGGCGGCGGCGGCAGGGCGCTGTCCTCCGGCGGCGGCGGCTCCTCCTCGACCGAGCTCATGCCGGGCGGCCGGCGGGTCGCCGCGAACAGCGGATGGTCGATCATCGCCGAGAAGGTCTCGATCGGCGGCAGCTCGCGCGGCGTCGCGTTCGCTCCCGCTCCGGCCGGCTGCCCGCCGCCGGCCGGGATCTCGCGGCGGCTGACGGCGGCAATGGGCGCCTCTTCCTCGCCCGAGGTCCACCAGAGCCAGACCAGGATGGGCAAGGCCAGCAGGACGAGGCCGATCGTGACCGGGCTGACACCCTTCATGGCGGGGCCTCCGACCGCATCCAGCCGACGATCTCGGCCGCGATCTGGACGTCGCCCTGCCAGGGGTTCGACGTGTCGTCCATGTTCTGTTCGGCCGTCACGTCCAGGCGGTCGACCACGAGCACGGGTGACGAGGTCTCGATGCGGTAGAGGAACTCGCGCAGCATGAGCGAATCGCCGTTGAAGGTGACCCGGATCGGAACGGCGGTGAACCCGTCCTCCGCATGGGTGGGCAGGAGTTCCGCCGAACGCAGCTCCCCGCCTGACATCAGCACCGTGTTGCCGACGAGCTCCTGGATGATGCCGCCGGCCAGAGACGGGCTTTCCGCCTCGATCGTTCCCTGCAGTTCCGGGATCTCATCCGCCTGCGCCGTGCGAAGGCGTTCCGCCAGTTCGGCATGGGAAACGCGCAGGCGGGTTTCCGATTCGGCCAGCTTGCGGTGCTGGCGGTCGATCAGCCAGAGCGGCGTCACGATTGATCCGATGGCGGCCGCCACCACACAGGCGAGGATGGCTAGCGCCAGAACACGAGCGATGCCCGGACGCTGGAGGAGAGCGTTCACGGCGGGCCTCCCTCGTCAGCGGGATCGAGGCTTTCCTCCAAATCGAGGCCCTCGGGCCCCGGCTCCAGCAGCGACTCCTCGCTCACCGGCGGGAGCGGCTCGACCATGGCGTTCGGGTCGAGGAGCGCATTGAGGGTGAACCGGTCCACCGGCATCCCGAACAGTTCCGGGGCCGTGGACGGGCCACGCGTGCTGGAACTGCCCAGTGCCGCGTTGCTGAAGCGCTTGTCGGCGCCGATCAGGGCCAGCACCCGCGGCGCCTCGCTCGCCTCGCCCGACATGGTGATCTTGTTGCCGGACAGCTCGAAGCGCGACAGCCAGGCATCGCCCGGCAGTTCGCGGGCCACGATCTCCAGCGCCACCAGGGGCGAAGGCCGCTCGGCACGACGCGCATGGAGGAAGTTGGCATCGGCCAGGGCCTGCATCCGCTGCGCCTGGGCCGCAGCCACCTCCTCCATGCGCCCGGCCAGAACCAGCTCCTGCTGCTGGCGCTCCTCCACCAGGAAGGAGCGCTGCCACACGTCGTAGAACAGCGCAGCCGACAGGACGGGCAAGGCGATCGCCAGGCTGACCAGCACCAGCATGCCAAAGCGCGAGCGGCGCCGGCCGGTGCCCTGCAGGAGGTCGATGCGCGGCAGGTCGTCCACCGAACGGCCGGCAATGTCGACGACGGCCGGGCGGACTCCGAACGAAGCCAGCAGCGCGCCCAGGCGCTGGACGGTGTCCCGCGGCGCGAACGCGGCTTCCACCTGGATGCGGCCCTGCTCGGGAAGCCGGCCGATCACCCGGGTATCGAAGGCCACCTGCTCCGCCGTCCAGGGCGTCAGCACGTCGACCCGGTGGCCGATCACGTCCTGCAGGTGGCGCTCGGCGGCGGCCGGCAGCTCGTCGTGGGCGACGAGCCCCTCGGTTGCCGGCAGACGCAGCACGACCGGCAGGCCGCTCCGGTTGATGCGGCCGGCCAGCGCGATCGACTGCTCGTCCGGCACCAGGCGTGGATCGCTCACACCGCGCTTGATGTCGATCCGGCTGGGCCGCGGCTGGTCGAGGCGGCCCATGTCGACAGGATCCGATCCCCGCCGCACGATCACCCGGAAACCCAGACCGTCGCCCACCAGGATGACCGCCTTGCGCAGCAACGGATCGCGCCGCCGGCGCGGCATCAGGGCCCGCAACTCGTCGGTCCACCATTGCCAGAAGCGCGCCAGGCCGCTGGTCGGTTCGGGTGGATCCAGGAGAGCGGCGGTCACAGCCCTTCCTCCTTGGGCGGAGCTGCCGCCCTGGCGGCGGCGGCCGGGGTCATGTCGAGAGTCATGCGGTCCAGGACGATGAAAGGCGGGGGTGCCGCCACGGCCTGATCGGGCGGCGGTGCACCGATCCCGACGGTCTCGGTCACCTCCTCGGCAGCAGCGGGGCCGCCGCTGCCGCCACCACCACCTCCCTCATCGCTGAACGCCAGCACGATCCGCTCGGTCCGCCGCAGCACGCCCTCCACGGTCGCTTCGACGGTGACGCGCATGACCTGTCGCGTCGCCTGCTGGGCCTCGCCCTCCGTTTCCGCCTCGTCCTGGGCGGTGGTGGGATCCTCGGCGATCTGGGCCAGCACCTGCATCAAGGCGGCCGACGACCGCTCGCGCGCCTTGGCGATGCGCTCCTTCTGCGAGCGGGAAAGGAAGGGAAGAATGTCGATGACTTCCTGGGGTGCATAGGCCAGGTCGACGGACCTGGCACCGGTATAGGTGGTGACGAACGGCCGGATCCGGTCGGCGGTCGCGGGCTCCAGCTCGATGGCCGCGATCCATGCCTCGACCGTCGCGAAGGCCGGCGGTTCCTCGCCGCTGACGGCACCGATGCGCTGCGCGCGCTCCTGCGCCCTGCGCATCACCTCGACGGCACGGGAGGCGGTCCCGCGGTCGGCGAGCTTTTCCAGCAGAGCACGCACTACACGTGGATCACCACGATTCACGTCGATCCTTCCCATCTCCGGCTCGGCATGGAGGTACAGGTTGACATTGCCGACGGCCACGGTCTTCGTGATCGGCTGCTGGACGGTGACCATGGTTTCGGCCAGCGACTTCTTGCCGTCGTCGCTTCCTTCGCTGGCCGCCTGTTCTTCGCCGTCCGGCGTTGCGGCAGGCTCGACCGAGGGTTCGACCGTGCCGCCGGCCGGCACCTGCTCGTCGGCATACCGGTCGCTTCCGACGCCCTGCCCGGTACCGTCGCCAGCGTCCTGACTGGCTTGCGCTTCCTCCTCGCGGGCCTCCAACTGCTCGTAGACGGTCTCCGCGACCTGCCGGTCGATCGCCGCCACCGCCTGCAGCCGCGCCTCCGCGGCACGGACCTCCTGGGAGGCCTCGCGCACGCGGCTCGCGAAGTTCAGCGACATTACCGCCAGCACGCCCGTCATCCAGATCACCACGAGCACCGCCGTTCCGCGCTGGTCCCGGATCATCGGCCGCTATCCGGAAGCAGGCGACAGGCGATGTTCTCGTTGCCGCAGATGGCCGATCCCGTCACCGGGAACGTCGCCACGATTTCGGGCAGGGCGGTCCCGGCAGCGGGCGTGATCGCCAGGGCCACGGCCCGCGGAATGTCTGCGGCCGTCCTGGGCCAGCTGTCCACCCAGCCCGGCCGGGCGTTCTCGCTGGACGTGCCGTAATAGCGCAGGCGATAGGCGGCACCTTCGTGCAGCACCGTCGGCGGTGCTGCCGCGAGCGCTGCTTCGACCGCGTCCATTCCACCGGTCAGCGGCACCTTGCGCAGAAGCAGGCGGCTGGCGCCGGCAAGGTCCTCGATCGTCAGCTCCACCAGGAGGAAGGGCGGGGGCGGCCGACCTTCCGGCGTGACCTCGATGAATCGCAGGCGCTCGGGCTCCGCGGCGAAGACCGGCACCGGGCGACCGGCCCGGTCGGGCACATAGGGCCGCGCCCGGCCGATCTCGCGCACGAGCAATTGCTGCAGGTCGGAGGCCGCCACCAGATTCGACACCCGCTCCTCCCCGCGCCCGACAGCGAGATTGGTCGAGCCCAGCGCACGGGTCACGATCGTTGCAAGGAGCGCCAGCAGGGTCATGGCGACCAGCAGCTCGATCAGCGTGAAGCCTGCCTCAGCGCGCCGCATCGGCATTGCCCTCCGCTGTCCGCACGCGCCGGGTCCCGACCGTGAGGGTCCGTCCATCCGGGCCTTCCACGGTCACCTCATAGTCGACCAGCACCACCTTGCCGGCATCGTCGGCATCCTCGCCGGCATCCTCGCCGATCTCGGGAGGATCCTCGTCCTCCGGCTCCGTGGGCACCTCGCGCCGCTCGAGCCGCCAGCGCAGGTTGCCGTCGGTGCCGTCCTGCACCGCGACACCGCCGCCCAGGTCCAGGTCAATGCGCGCCATGATCCGCTCGGCTTCCAACACCAGGGCCAGCTGGGCTTCCTCGTAGCTGGTCCGGCGCAGGCCGCTGGCGATGCCCTCGAACAGCACCGCCACCACGAGCCCCAGCACCGTGAGCGCCACCAGCACCTCAAGGATGGTGAACCCGGCCGTGTCGATGGGTGCCCGTGGCCTGCCCGCGACGTGATGGTCAGCCCGCATCGTCCACCAGCACGCGCACGCGACCGGTGACGGCCGAAATGTCGAGATACTTCTCCTCGCTTCCCTTCCCCACGAGGAGGCGGGCCGGCGACGCCTCGCCGGTGGGATAAAAGAGCACGGAGCCGTCGGTGGTCCCGCCCGCCAGTTCCAGCCGGTCCGGCGAGCCCTTCAAGGTGACGGAGCCGACCCGGCGTGCGACGGCATCGACCTTGCAGAGCACCGGGACCCCGGCGATCTGCGCCTGGGTCCGGCAGTTCACCAGGGCGCGGCGTGCATCGGCCGCAGCCGTGCCGACATTGCCGCCGAGAAAGGCCCCGGCGCGCACGGCGATCCATCCCGTCGCGAGCGCGAGGATCGCCAGGACCACGAGCAGCTCGATCAAGGTGAAGCCGGCCTCGTCCGCGACGACGCCGTCAGCGCGCGATGTTGCCGACGTCCGCCGCATCGCCCTGCCCGCCCGGTGTGCCGTCCGAGCCGAGCGAGCCCAGGTCGAACGGGCCCTGCTGGCCGGGCGAACGATAGACATAGTCGCGACCCCATGGGTCCTTCGGCAGTTCGGCCTTCGTCAGGTACGGACCACGCCAGGAAGGCGCTCCCGACGGTGCCGCCACCAGCGCGGCCAGGCCCTGCGCGGTGCTTGGATAGGCGCCGTTGTCCAGCTTGTAGAGTTCCAGCGCCTGGCTGAGGTTCTCGATCTGAAGCTTGGCGGTGTCGGAGCGTGCGCTGGACAGGTAGCCGAGCACCCTCGGTCCTGCGAGGGCCGCCAGGAGGCCCAGGATGACGAGCACGACCAGCAGCTCGATCAGCGTGAAGCCGGCTTCGGCGCTGGCGTGGCGGCGACGGGTGGACGACATGAACAAGCTCACTCCACGGAGCATGGCGGACGAACGCGCGCATATGGCCGAGACCGGTGCAGTTGGGCAAGCACTCTGACCAGACGTCAGCGCATCGCGGGTGAAATCGGCGAACCGGCCAAGTAGATCTCCTGGATCTTCCCCGCTGCGTCGACAACCAGCAGATCGGCACGCTGGCCGGGTGCTATCCTGCCCCGGTCGGCCAGCCCCAGGTAGTCGGCGGCGATGGTCGAGGTCCGGCGGGACGCTTCCGCAAGTGGCAGGCCAAGATGCAGCAAATTGGCGAAGGCCCTGTCCATGGTGAGCAGACTGCCTGCCAAAGTCCCGTCGGCCAGCCTTGCAGAGGTGCCGTCGGACACCACATAGTGGCTGCCCAGCTTGTATTCTCCTGCGGGGCAGCCCGCGGCGGCCATGGCGTCCGTGACGGCGTAGAGGCCAGGAATGGCCCGTCGCGCCATCCGGATGGCATCGGGCGCCACGTGCAGCAGATCGGCGACGATCTCGGCATGGTCAGCATAGGCCAGCGCCGCGGCGGCGACGCCCGGACGCCGATGGTCAACGCCACTCATGGCATTGAAGAGGTGCGTGAAGCCGGCGGCACCGGCCAGCAGGGCGGCACGGCAGGTCGCGCAGTCGGCAAGACTGTGCCCGATCTGCACTCTCGTACCGCGTCGGCATAATTCGGACATCAATTTGTGCCCGGGATCGATTTCCGGTGCTATCGTCGCAACGATGATCGTTGCACGGCCGAATAGCTCGCCGACCAGTTCCAGGTCGGGTGCGATGGCGAAGGGCGGCTGAGCGCCCAGCTTGTCGGGATTGATGAAGGGACCTTCGAGATGCACGCCGGGTATGTTCGCCCGGGCGCCGTCGTCGCGACGCCTGGCATCGCCGATGCCGGTGAAAGCGGCGAGCAGTTTTTCCACCGGAGCGGTGACCGTGGTGGGCAGCAGCGTCGTCGTGCCGTGTCGCAGATGAAATGCTGCGACCTGCTCGACGGCATCGGCACCGTCCATGACGTCGGCTCCGTCGCCGCCATGGACATGGGCATCGATGAAGCCGGGAATGATGAAACGATCTTTCCTTGCGGTGTCATGCGGTTGGATGCTCAGGATTGTGTGTCCGAACTGCACCAGCACCGGGTGGAACTGGTCACCGACCGCAACGAGACCGTCGATCACGGATGAAGTTGGTTTCATGTAGAGCAGTCGTTCGCTCGCCTGTGGGACATCACGACCCCCTCCGCGCTCCGTGCGTGAAACGCCCGTCATCGACGAGCGTCGCAGGCTCCGATCGGCCTATTGAACGGTCTACGGATGGTCCGCAGACCGTAGCGTCAACCTGCGCTGACGACAAAAAACAATCATGCTGCCTTTCACTCGCGCCGACCTAGAGCGGCTCTACCATTCGGCAACCTGGAAGCGCGGGGAAACGCTCCAGGAGCAGGGGACCGTCGTCGAGCTCGATGTCGAGCGCGACGGGAAAACGGTTTCCGGCAAGGTCAAGGAAACGGACCGCCGGGTGCCGTACCTCGTGCGGATCCAGGTGCAGAACGGGCGAGGCGGCCGGGTGAAGGTCTCCTCGACCTGCACCTGCATGATCCACACCCAGTGCGAGCATGCGGTGGCGATGCTGCTGCATGCGCTGCACAAGACGGCCGCTCCGGAGCCGGAGGAGCAGACGGTCGCCATCGACAGCGAGCTGGAGGCCTGGCTCGCCTCGATCACCGGGACGACCCGGGCGGGCGATGCCGACAACGACGTGATCCTCTATTTGCTGGAGCCGGCGCAGCGGTCCTGGCGCGACCTGGGCGTGGCGCAGCCGCTCAGCGTCCGCACGATCCGCGCCCGCAGGCTCCGCGACGGGATCTACGGCCGCGACAACCCGGTCTCGATCACGCAGATCGCCAGCGAGGACGCGCCCCGCTTCGTCACCCTGGAAGACCAGGTGATCGGCCGGATGCTGTCCGGCGTGCAGGGCAACGTCCGCCGCCTGTCCGGGCAGACCGACGGCGAGGTGCTGAAGATGATGCTGGCGACCGGCCGGTGCCATTGGCAGAGCACGACCAACCCCGCCCTGGTGATGGGCGACGACCGCACCGGCAAGATCGTCTGGCGCTTCAATGGCGAGGGCCAGCAGCGGGCCCTTTGCGAGATCGACGACGCGAACGACGACACGATCGTCCTGAACCTCGGCGAGCCCTGGTATGCCGACCTCAAGGAAGGCTTCGTCGGCAAGGTCGACACCGGGCTGGACGTGCGCCAGCTCCGCCACCTGCTGAACGCGCCCGCCGTGCCCGCCACCACGGCGGGCCTGGTGCGCCAGAAGCTGGTCGCGGCCGTCCTGGACATCCCGCTGCCCGAACCTTTGAAGAAGCGCGAGCGGGTCGAGGTGGCGCCCACGCCGGTGCTCTACCTCCATTGCCCGCGCGTGCAGGTGCAGCGTGGTCTCGGGTGGAACAAGGAGGTCGAGGACGTCGACCTGCCGCTGCTCCGCCTGTCGTTCGACTATGCCGGCGCGCAGGTCGGCTGGCAGGACGGCAAGACTGAGATCAACCACGTCTCCGACAACCGCCTCCTCGTGATCGCCCGCGATGCGCTGCTGGAGGTGCCCTATGTCGAGCGCCTGAACGCGCTGGGCCTGCAGCCGCTTGGGCCAACCGGCCTTGGCAAGTTCGCCGACCCGACCTGCCGACAGGACTTCACCTTCGAGGAAGGCGAGGAGGATGACGACCTCTCCTTCCGCTGGGTGCAGTTCAACCACCAGGAGCTGCCGCGCCTGGCCCGCGAGGGCTGGAAGGTAATCTTCGCTCCGGAATATCCCTACCGGGTCGCCAAGGTCACCAATGGCTGGCATCTCGATGTGGTCGAGAGCGGCATCGACTGGTTCGAGGCGAAGGTCGAGATCGACGTGGACGGCGAGCGCATGCCGCTCCTGCCGGTCATCCTCGAGCTGTTCGAGCGTGCACCGGAGAGCATGTCGCCCTCCGCCCTGGAAGAGGCGGGCGAGGAGCCGATCTACGCCAACCTGCCGGACGGCCGCATCCTGCCGATCCCGGCCGAGCGGCTGGCTGCGATCCTGCGCTCGCTCTACGAGCTGCTGGCAGCCGGCAAGGTGAACGACGACGGCGCGCTCCGCCTGTCCAAGGCCGAGGCCACCAGACTCGTGCAGCTGGAAGACGAGCTGCCGAAGAACACGCTGGTGTGGAACGGCGGCGAGGCCATCCGGCAGGTGGCACGCCAGCTCTCGTCGACAGGCGAATTGCCAAAATGCATGCCACCCAAGCAGCTGAAGGCGGAGCTGCGGCCCTACCAGAAGCAGGGTCTTGACTGGCTGCAGTTCCTCCACCACGCCAACATCTCGGGCGTGCTGGCGGACGACATGGGCCTGGGCAAGACCCTGCAGACGCTGGCGCACATCGCGCTGCTCAAGGAGCAGGGCAAGCTGGACAAGCCGGTCCTGATCGTGGGGCCGACCAGCCTGATCCCGACCTGGCGGTCGGAGATGCGGAAGTTCACGCCGAACATCCGCCTGCTCGTGCTGCACGGGCAGGACCGGCACGACCTGTTCGAGCACATCAAGGACTATGACGTGGTGCTCACGTCCTACGCCCTGCTGCTTAGGGATTCGGACGAGCTGCTGGCCCGCGACTGGCGCCTGGTGGTGCTGGACGAGGCACAGGCCATCAAGAATCCGACCACCAAGCTCGCGAGGACGGCGTTCAAGATCAAGGCGGAGCAGCGCCTGTGCCTGACCGGCACGCCCATCGAGAACCATCTCGGCGAGCTCTGGTCGATGTTCAACTTCCTGATGCCCGGCTATCTCGGTGACCGGGAGAACTTCAGGAAGGTGTTCCGCACCCAGATCGAGAAGGACGGCAACCAGGAGCGCCAGCAGCTGCTGGCCGCGCGCGTGCGCCCGTTCATGATCCGTCGGACGAAGGACCAAGTCGCGCAGGACCTGCCTGAGAAGAACGAGATCATGCGCGAGATCGAGCTGACCGACACGCAGCGCGATCTTTACGAGACCGTGCGCCTGGCGATGCATGCCCGCATCCGGCAGGAGATCGCCGAGCGGGGCATCTCGCAGTCGAACATCGCGATCCTGGAAGCCCTGCTCAAGCTGCGGCAGGTCTGCTGCGACCCGCGCCTGCTCAAGGGCGACAAGGCGGAGAGCTTCGGCCTCTCGCAGTCGGCCAAGCTCGAGCTCCTGTCCAACATGCTGCCGGACATGATCGAGAACGGCCGCAAGATCATCATCTTCTCGCAGTTCGTCGAGATGCTCGACCTGATCGAGAAGCTGCTGGTCGAGCTGGAGATCGACTTCGTGAAGCTGACGGGCCGGACCAAGGACCGCGAGACCCCGGTCAAGCGGTTCCAGGCGGGCGAGGTGCCGATCTTCCTGATCAGCCTGAAGGCCGGCGGTACCGGCCTGACGCTGACCAGGGCCGATACGGTCATCCACTACGACCCGTGGTGGAACCCGGCCGTGGAAGCCCAGGCCACCGACCGCGCCCACCGTATCGGGCAGGACAAGACGGTGTTCGTCTACAAGCTGATCTCGTCCGGCACGGTCGAGGAGAAGATGATCGAGCTGCAGCAGAAGAAGAAGACGCTGGTGGACGGCATCCTGACCGGAACGTCCGGGGGCTTGAGCTTCTCCGAGCAGGACATCGACCAGCTGTTCGCGCCGCTGGAGGCCTGACCGGCCGACAGGTGCCGGTTCAGCGCCGGCACCTGTCGCTCCGCTTGAGCCACGGACCACAATTCTCAACTTCCGGGCGAACAAGCCTTCGGGTACGACCACCACCATTTTCGACACGCCCGACAGTGAGCATTTCACTAAATTTCTCTTAATGAGATGCCTCAAGTCGGATTTCCCCGATGCGCCTGACCGGCAGCGACGATGACGACAGCCTTTCCGGCAGCAGCCAGGACGACGTGATCGCGGGGAAGGCCGGTCACGATTGGATCACCGGTGGCGCCGGCCAGGACATCCTGGCCGGCGGCCTCGGCGACGACATCATCGTGGGCGGTCTCGGCAACGACGTGATCGGCGGCGACGGCTCGGTCGATCCCGACCTTGGCGGGATCACGATCGGCGAGGAGCCGGGCGACGACCAGTTGATCGGCGAGGCCGGGGACGACCAGATCGAGGATCGCTCCGGTGGCGGCCTGATCGACGGCGGCGACGGGAACGACAGGCTGCTCGATGGCGGTGGCGGCGGCATGACCCGCGGCGGTGCCGGTCAGGATCAGATCCATCTGCAGGGTGTCGACGGCGCGGTAGCACTGGGCGATGCGGGTGACGACCGCTTCTTCGTCGAGGGCGCCGACGCGGCCTATCTGGACGGTGGCACCGGCGCCGACCAAGTCGTGATGGCTGCGAAGATCGCGATCGCCCGGGGCGGCGGCGATGCCGACCAGATGCGCTTTGCGGACGACGAGTTCCCGGGCATCTCCAGCCTGGTCGTCCGCGCCTATGGCGATGATGGCGACGACCGTATCGAAGGGACCGGCCGCTGGAACGACCTGCACGGCGGCAGCGGCAACGATCGCCTGCTGGGTGTCGGCGACGTCGCCATCCTGGACGGCGGCGATGGTGCGGACACACTGGTAGGCTTCGCGGGACGTGCCGTCCTGACCGGTGGCGCTGGGATCGACCTGTTCCGCCCCTCCGCGGGCGATGTCACGATCACCGACTTCACGCGCGGCCAGGACCGCCTGGCGTTCGAGGGGCGCAGCTTCAGGCGGTTCGACACGAACGGGGACGGGCTGCTGGACAGCCGCGATGCCGGGATCTCGATCCGGGCGGTGACGCTCGACGGGGTGACGGAGCAATCGCTGGTCATCCGCGCGGCGGCCTCCTCGCCCGAGGCATCCGCGGTGACCGTGACCCTGTTCGGCGTGACCAGCCTGGCGGGAACCGACTTCCAGACCGGCCTCACTCCGCTTCCCGGCGCCGCGCCGGGCCAGTCGATCCCCGTGCGGTTCGGCACCAACCAATCGGGCGGCCTTGCCAATGACGGGTTGCGCGGCACCGGCTTGGACGATGTCCTGTCGGGTGCGGGCGGCGCCGATGTCATCCAGGGCCTGGGCGGCAACGACATGCTGATCGGCGGTCGCGGCGACGACCGGATCTTCGGCGGCGATGGCGACGACAGCCTGATCGGCGAGGGCGGGCAGGACCGCCTCCAGGGCGGTTCGGGCGACGACAACCTGCTCGGGGGCTTGGCCGACGATGTCCTGGAGGGTGGCATCGGCCGGGATGTCCTCTCAGGCGGAGCCGGAGCGGACCTGCTCGACGGCGGAGACGGCGACGACGCCATCGTCGACGATGACGGCTTGGCCGAGATCCTGGCGGGTGCTGGCAACGACTGGGTGAGGCTCGGCACTGGCCTGTTCGACCATGCCGCCGTTCATCTCGGCAGCGGCTCCGACCGGGCTGAGGTGGCCGGCGGCGGCGTGCGAGTCTTCGGCGAGGGCGGGGACGACGTGATCCGCGTCGCCAGCGGCAGCAATCTCCTCCATGGCGGTCTTGGGCGCGACTGGCTGGGTGGAGGCAGCGGTGCCGACATCCTGCTCGGCGACGGCGGCAACGACCAGATCGGCGGCGGGGGCGGCGACGATCGGGTCCAGGGCGGTGCCGGCGATGACCTGATCGCGGGTGGGGGCGGCGGCGACGTGCTGGCCGGCGGTGCGGGGGAGGACCGCTTCCTGTTCCGCGCCTATGCGTCCGATGGTCTGCTGCTGGGCGACCAGCAGGACCTCGTCATGGATTTCGTCCAGGGAGAGGACCTGCTCCTCCTGCGCGGTGGGAGTGGCGTGGGTGCCGAGAACCGCCCGCCAACCTTCGCGATGCTGGACAGCAACGGCGATGGCGTCATCGGCGCCGGCGACCGCGGCGTCATCACCGGTAGCGTGGACGGCAGGCCCAGCCTGACCCTGGACCTGGGAGCGGCATTGGAACTCGGCCCTGCGACCGCCCATCGCCTGACCCTGGTCGGCCTGGACCGGCTGCTGGGCAGCGATCTCGCCTGAGGTTGTTGCCGGCTGTCAGTGTGGAACCCGAGGTCGACGCGCCAGCGCGACGTCCTATATGCAGGGATGGGGGCGAATGGGCCGCCCGTTTATGCAGGAGGGACATCCATGCCGATACTCTACACCACCAAGGCCTATGCCACCGGCGGCCGGACGGGCCATGCGCGGACGGAGGACGGCAAGGTCGACGTCCAACTCGACACGCCGAAGGAACTGGGCGGCGGCGGTGGTGCCGGAACCAATCCCGAGCAGTTGTTCGCCGCCGGCTATTCCGCCTGCTATCTGGGCGCGCTGAAGTTCGTCGCTGGCAAGCAGAAGGTGACGATCAGCGACGATGCCAAGATCACCACCAGCGTCGGCATCGGCCCGCGCGAGGACGGGGGCGGTTTCGGTCTTGCGATCTCCATGGACGTCAGCCTTCCCGGCATCGATCGCGCCACGGCAGAGCAGTTGGCCAAGGATGCCCACGTGGTCTGCCCGTACTCGCACTCGATCAAGGGTAACGTCGACGTGAAGACGAACATCGTCTGACGATCCCGCGAGCGCCGTAGAAGCGCGCCCGGCTTGCGCCGGGCCGCTTTCAGCGCCCGGTGCGGCGGATGGCCTGCACGGCGGTATCGAGGGCCACGAGGAAGCGTGAGCGATCCTCCTTGGCGAACGGCCGCCCGCCACCACGGATCTCGCCGGTCTCGCGCAGCGACGTCATCAGGTTGCGCATGGCGAGGTCGGCGCCGATCGAGGAGGGCGTGAAGGCCTTGCCTGCCGGTCCGATCACCCGTGCGCCCGTCTTCACACAGCGATCGGCCAGTGGCACGTCGGCCGTGATCACGATGTCGCCCTCGGCGGCATGCTCGGCGATCCAGTCGTCGGCACGGTCCAGCCCCTCGTTCACGATCATTCGGGTGATCCGCGGATGGTCCGGCACGCGCAGCCACATGTTGGCGACGACCACCACCTTCCACTGGTAGCGATCGGCGACGCGATAGACCTCGTCCTTTACCGGACAGGCGTCAGCGTCGATGAAGATCGTGTTCAAGCTGCCTTCCCAATGCTCGCGCCGTGATCATGAACTGATCGCGGGGCGGGCGCCATGGCGCGATGATAAGCAAAGAATATCAGCGGCTTAGCCTTGCCGATCCTGTGCCGCTCCATATGCTGGCGGGCAGCTCCCAGGGGAACTAGAACGCCATGAGCCGCCACCACGTCATCGAGCCGCTACCCGAGAACATGATCTACGGGTTCTTCGATGCGAGCCTGCCGCCCATCCTCGAAGTCGATTCCGGCGATACGGTGACATTGACCAGTTGGCCGGCCGGTGGCCTGGACAGCCTGCCGGCGGATCGCTCGCGCGTCCTGCAGGCGCATCTGGACGCGTTCGAGCGGACGCCCGGCAACGGCCCTCACTTCGTGACCGGGCCGATCTATGTGCGTGGCGCCGAGCCCGGCGACATCCTGCAGATCGACATCCTCTCCCACGAGTTCCCCTATGACTGGGGGTTCGTGTCGATCCTGCCGCTGCTCGGCACGCTGCCAGACGAATTCACCGAGTACGAGACGATCCATCCGACCATCGATCGCAACCGGGGCACGATGACCTGGCCCTGGGGCAAGGAGCAGCCGCTCGACCCGTTCTTCGGCGTCATCGCCGTAGCCCCGCCCAAGGCCTGGGGCCGGCAGCCGACACCGCCGCCGCGCGTGTTCGGCGGCAACATGGACAACAAGGAGCTGAAGCCTGGGGCGACGCTCTACCTGCCCGTGTTCAACGAGGGCGCCCTGTTCAGCGCCGGGGATGGTCATGGCGTGCAAGGCGATGGGGAGGTCTGCATCACTGCGCTGGAAACGGCGCTGACCGGCACGGTACGGCTGACCGTCCGCAAGGACCTGGGCTACACCTATCCGTTCGCGGAAAATGCAACGCACCTGATCTCGATCGGCCTGCACGAGGACCTGGACGATGCGGCGGCCCAGGCGGTGCGACAGATGGTCGAGCATATCTGCCGTCGTACGGCCCTGACCCGAAACCAGGCCTACATGCTATGCTCGCTGGCCGCCGACCTCCGCGTCACGCAGACGGTCGACGGCCAGAAGGGCTGCCACATGATGCTGGCGAAGGAGCGGCTCTAGGCCGCTCCCCAGGGCTCAGCGGCCCTGCTGGTAGCCCTGATTGTGGGTGTTCTGGTTGATGTTGCCCTGGCGACCAACCTCCTTGAGGTTGCTGTTCACGGGCGCCTTCGGCGTGTGGCCGGTCTTCGGCTGGCTGGGCGTGTGCCCGGTCATGCCTGGATCGCGGTTCGCCTCGGGGATCGGGGGCGTCTTGCTCATGGCTGAACTCCGGTTGGCCTGCCTTGAGAACGGCGGCGCCACGGGGTCGTTCCGTCCGGACGACGATCGGAGTTGAGCCCTTCTGCCAGCGGGCGCACGATGAAGGACGGGGCGGGAAGCTCCGTGCGGCGAGAAGAAAGAACAACGGCATGATCGAGGGAAGCATCATCCAGGTCGCCTATGTCGTGCGCGACATCGAGGCGGCCATGAAGCGCCACTGGGAGGTCTGCGGGATCGGACCCTGGGACGTGTACGAGTTCGATGCGACGAAGGTGGACGACTTCGTGTATCGCGGTCGCCCCGCGGACCACCAGGCGCTCCTGGCGCTGGCCTGGAGCGGCGGGATGCAGCTCGAGCTGCTGCAGCCGGTGAGCGGCTACTGCATCTATGACGAGCACCTGGAGAAGAAGGGCGAGGGCCTCCACCACGTGAAGCTCTTCCATGCCGACTGCGCCAAGGCGGTGGCTGACTATGCGCGGCGGGGCTACCCGGTCACCCAGAGCGGCCGGTTCGACCAGGACGAGCACTACTACCTCGATACGGAAAAGGACTTCGGCTACGTGATCGAGCTCGGCAATGCCGGGCGGATCCCCGGGCCTGACCGCCGCTACCCAACCTGAACGGTCGCACAGGCAAGAAGGAAGCGGTTTCATGACGGATATCCTGGTCGTCGGGGCGGGCCCGGTCGGACTGACCTTGGCTGCCGAACTTGCCCGCCACGGCGCCACCTGCCGGATCATCGACCAGCTGGCGCAGCCCACCGGCTACTGCAAGGCTCTGGGCGTCACGCCGCGCACGCTGGAAGTCTGGGAGGACATGGGCATCGTCCGTCCGATGATCGAAGGCGGGCTCTGGCTGACCGGCCTGCGGCTGATCGTGAACGGCGAGCTGGTCAAGGAGATCACGGAGGGGCTGCCGGCCCTGCCCTACGGGCTTACCCTGGGCCTTCCGCAATACGAGACCGAGTTCGTGCTGGGCGAGCATGCTCGCCGCCTGGGCATCCTGCCCGAGCGCGGCACGTCCCTGCAGTCCGCCGAACCTTCCCTAAACGGGGTCGCGGTCAGGCTCGCGCACGAGGACGGCCGCACCGAGGAGGCCAACTTCCGCTACGTGGTCGGGTGCGACGGTGCCCACAGCATGGTCCGCAAGGCAGCCGGCATCGGCTTTCCGGGCGAGGCCTACCCGGTGGAGTTCATGCTGGGGGATGTCGCGGTCGACTGGCCGGTGCCGCGTGGGGTGGGGATCCGGGCCGTGCAGATGGAGGACGGGGAAATGACCGGCTTCCTGGTAGCGGTGCCGCTGCCCGACAAGGGAAGATACCGGCTCACCTCCTACGCCCCGCCCGAGCTTGCCCAGGAGCCTGGCCAGCAGTCGGACGATGCTCACGGGATCCAGGCGGAGCGGACTCCCCCCGACCTGGCGGTCCTGCAGGCCATCACCGAGCGGCTGATGCCGGGCGTCACGCTGTCCGACCTGCGCTGGTCCTCGATCTTCAGGATCAGCATGCGCCTGGCCGACGCCTATCGAAAGGGGCCGTTCTTCCTTGCCGGGGATGCCGCCCATATCCACCCCCCCACAGGGGGCCAAGGCATGAACACCGGAATCCAGGATGCGTACAACCTGGCCTGGAAGCTGGCCCTGGTCGTCCGTGGCGAAGCACCGGGAACGCTGCTCGACAGCTATGAGGCGGAGCGTCGCCCGGTCGGCATGGACGTGCTCGAGCGCACGATCGCGCAGACCGCGGCGTTCCGGACGGGCCAGACCGGCGGCAAGCGCGGCAGCGATACGCGGCTGGAGGACTCCCAGCTGACGATCGCCTATCGGGACAGCGCCTGGGTCGTCGACGAGATGTCAGGCGAGGCCGATGGTCCCGCCGCGGGCGACCGGGCGCCGGATGCATCCGGCCTGCGCCGCCTGGGCCTTGGCATGCCGGTGCGACTGTTCGATCTTCTGCGGGGGACCGAGCACGTGCTGCTGCTCGACGTTCAGGACGACGACGAGGCAGGCCGCGGGGTAGCCACGGCGTCACTGCTCCGGCACCGGTTCGGCCGGCGGGTGCGCTGCTACGGGATCGTGGCACCGGGCCAGGGGCGTACCGACCTTCCGCTCCTCCCGCTGATCGAGGATGCCGACGGCATGTTCGCCGCCGCCTACGGCAGCGGACGCCAACGGGCCTGGGTGGTTCGCCCCGACGGCCATATCGGCTATCGCGGCCTGGAGGGCGACGGCCCCATCCGGTACCTGGAGAAGGTCCTGGCGCCCGCCTGATACAGCTGCCGGGCCGGTGAGCCGCGGGCATGGCCCCTTGATCGATTGGAACCTCGTACCGACGTTCGTCATTGAGGACCTGCATTCGCCCACTCGAACGAAACGGGGAGCTCCGCATGGAACGGCAGCTGCAGATCACCTACAAGGGACTGGAGTCCTCACCCTCTCTCGACGCGATGATCCGCGAACGGACGGAGCGCCTGGAGCGACACCATCCCCATGTGATCGGTTGCCGGGTCGCCGTCGAGGTGCCTCACCGCAGCCCCGATAGCGGAAAGACCGCGATCGCCGTCGCGGTCGAGGTCGAGGTACCCGGCCGTAACCTGATCGTCGGCCGGAGCGACACCGAGCGGCGCGAGGTGAAGAACGACCATACCGCGGTCGTGAACCGCGCGTTCGACGCGGCGCAGCGCCAGCTCGAGGACTCGGTCCGGACCCAGCGCGACCACGCCCGTCACATCGACGGCGGCACCCTGCGTACCGGCCAGGTCGTCCGGATCTTCCCGGATGCCGGCTACGGCTTCATCGAGATCGTGGGCTCGCCCGACCTTCATTTCACCAAGGACGACGTCGTGAGCGGCGGGTTCGACGAGATCGAGGTCGGCGCCATGGTCCAGGTGACCCCGTCGCCGGCCGAGGGGCCGATGGGCCCGCGGGCGACGGAGGTCCGCCTGTTCACCAAGGAACGCGCCGCCTCCTGAACCTGTCCCGGCAGGACGTCAGGCGGGCGGAGCCTTTTCCACCGCGCACTCGGTGGGCGGCCGGCTGCCGGACGTCCAGGTCGCCTGGTCGCCCTTGCCGCGGAAGTCGAACTGGTCGGTACCGTACCAGATCCCCGAGCCGGCGAGCTTTTGGGGGAGGATCAGGGTCTCGCCGCCGTTCTCAGTGATGATCGCGGTGTCCGGCTCGAACCAGATCCCGAGCCGGGTACCGTCCTCGCAGCGATACTCCACGGTCGAGACGGCCTTGATCTCGGGATCGTCCGCCGGCTGGGTGGCGCATCCACCCAGCGCCATCAGGGCCGCACCGAGAAAGGCGGCCCCGCCACCGTCAATTGTCCGTCCCGTCGATCGCACTGCCGACCTCCACCTTTCCGCCCGCCTTGTCATAGACGCAGATCATTGTTGCCCGTCCCTGCCCACCCTTGGGCTTCCCCTGCACCAGCGCAAGGTCATAGGAGGGGCTTCCGAACGGATCCAGCCCAGCCGTGGCATCCTCCAGAAGGCGGCCGGTCGCGCCGCAAGGCAGGCAGCCCCCATCTCCTGCCGGCATGCCATCAAGGCCCCATACGTGGAAGCGCGGGCCCGCAGAGGATCCAGCATCGTGGCCGAAGCCGGCGGAATGACCCAAAGGCGCCCGACCATTGTCCGGCCTCGTTCATGCCCCAAGGTTGATGCAGGGCTTAGTATTACTGATTCTCATGCGGGCAGCGCGTCGTTGAACGAAATGCTGCTCATGGTAGTAGTTATCAGTGTCGGCCTGTTGGCCGGCCGCGGCAATTTGAAGGCCCAGCTTGCGCCGCGTCAACAAACGCTAAAGCGCCACGACCTGGTCGTGGTTCACCTTGTGAAAGGCGAGCCGATCCATGCGAACCAACGTCATCCCATCCTCATCGGGATCCTGTGGCCTGCGAGCCTGTAGCCACGCCGGCTGATCTGGCCGGCACCCGGACCAATCCGGCCCTAGCTACCATCGCTTTGCCCTGGATCCGAACGATGATCTGCGCGCAATCATCTCCCCTTCATGTCGTGGTGGACAACCAGCATGTCGGCCTGCTGGTGCGGACCGGTGACGTCTTTCGCTTCGTTGCCGCCGACCCGGCCTTCCGCCTGCTCGACGGCAGCAGGTTCCGCCGCCTTGAGCAGGTGCAGCGGGCCGCCGGCGCCATGAAACGGGCGCTGCGCGAGACAGGCGGCCGCGGCGCCCCGTCCGCCCGGGACACCCAGCACTGACATCTTCTTCCTCATAGGACCGTTCTCATGTCGGACATTACGTCCAAGCATCCTGAAACGCTGGCGCTGCATGGTGGCTGGCGCAGCGACCCTGCCACCGGGGCCGTCGCCGTCCCGATCTACCAGACGACCTCCTACGAGTTCCGCGACACCGAGCACGCCCGCAAGCTGTTCGGCCTGGAAGAGCTCGGCAACATCTACACGCGGATCATGAACCCGACCCAGGACGCGCTGGAAAAGCGGATCGCGGCACTGGAAGGCGGCGTGGCGGCGCTGGCGCTGTCCTCCGGCCAAGCGGCCTCGGCCTTCTCGGTGCAGAACTTGGCCTCGGCCGGCGACAACATCGTCAGCTCCACCGATCTCTATGGCGGCACCTGGAACCTGTTCGCGAACACGCTGAAGCAGCAGGGAATCGAGGTCCGCTTCGTCGATCCGGCCGATCCGGAGAACTTCCGCCGCGCCACCGACGAGCGCACCCGCGCCTACTACGCCGAGACCCTGCCGAACCCCAAGCTGCAGGTCTTCCCGATCCGCGAGGTTGCGGAGATCGGCCGGCCGCTGGGCATCCCCTTGATCGTGGACAACACCGCGGCACCGATCCTGGCCCGCCCGATCGACCACGGTGCCGCGATCGTGGTGCACTCGCTCACCAAGTATATCGGCGGGCACGGCTCCTCGATCGGCGGCATCATCGTGGACAGCGGCACGTTCGACTGGGCGGCCGTGCCGGCCCGCCAGCCCTTGCTGAACCAGCCCGACCCGAGCTATCACGGTGCCGTCTGGGTCGAGGCGGTCAAGCCGCTGGGGCCGATCGCCTACATCATCAAGGCACGGGTCACGCTCCTGCGCGACCTGGGCTCGGCGATCGCACCCCTGAACGCGTTCCTGGCCATCCAGGGCGTGGAAAGCCTGCCGCTGCGGATGCGCGAGCACGTCAAGAACGCGTCGGCGGTCGCAGCCTGGCTCAAGGGGCGCCCGGAAGTGGCGACCGTGATCCATCCGAGCCTGCAGGAAGGGGAAGCCCGCCGCCGCGCGGACACCTACCTGAAGGGCGGCTATGGCGGGCTGGTCGGCTTCGAGCTGAAGGGCGGGCTCGAGTCCGGGCGCCGCTTCATCGACGCGCTGCAGCTCTTCTACCATGTCGCGAATATCGGCGATGCCCGGTCGCTGGCGATCCATCCGGCCACGACCACCCATTCCCAGCTGAGCGCCGACGAGCAGCAGCAGACGGGCGTGACCGACGGCTATGTCCGCCTGAGCATCGGAATCGAGCATATCGACGACATTCTGGCCGACCTCGATCAGGCGCTCCTAGCCTCCAGCCGGATCACCCGCGCCGCGGCATGAGCTTGGCGGCACCCCGCAGGCGATGTATCTGTCTGGAAATATCGCCTGCGGAGGCTCCATGTTCCGACGCCCGCTCGCTGCCCTCGCTCTTGTCGTTGCCCTGCTGCTCACGACGGCGGTGCGTGCGGAGGAGCGGATCACCGTGTTCGCGGCGGCCAGCCTGAAGAACGCGTTGGACGAAGCCATCGCGGTCTTCGGCAAGGCGACCGGTGCGGAGGTGGTTGCGTCCTATGCAGCCAGCTCGGCGCTCGCAAAGCAAATCGAGGCGGGGGCGCCGGCAGACCTGTTCTTCTCGGCTGATATCCCCTGGATGGACTACCTTGCGGAGCGTGAGCTGATCGACGCCTCCAGCCGGCTCGACCTTCTCGGCAACGACTTGGTCCTGGTGGCGCCCGCCGCGAGCGATCTAGGCGCACTTACGGTCGACGGGCAGCTCGACTTGGCCGGCCTGCTGGGCGAGGGAAGGCTAGCGACGGGGCAGGTCGATTCGGTGCCGGCCGGCAGGTACGCCAAGGCGGCGCTCCTGCAGCTGGACCTGTGGAACAGCGTCGAGCAGAGGCTCGCCCAGTCCGACAATGTCCGGACCGCGCTGGCCCTCGTGGCGCGCGAGGAGGCACCGCTCGGCATCGTCTATGCGACCGACGCCGCCGCCGAGGCGGGCGTCAAGATCGTGGGCATGTTCCCCGAGACCAGCCATCCGCCGATCGTCTATCCCCTGGCCCTGATCAGGGCGGGCGCGTCCAAGCCCGGTGCGATGGCCTTCCTGGCCTACCTGAAGAGTGATGCGGCCACTCCCATCTTCCGCAAGGCCGGCTTCAAGCTGCTTCATCCTCCGGCCTCGTGAGCGTCCGACGCAACCGGCCGGCCGGCTCATGATCGCGCACGTCCCTTGTCCGGCCTTCCTGGAGTCCGGTTCGCCATGACCGGCTGGATGGCGCTCACGCCGGAGGAGTGGATGGCTGTCCGGCTGAGCCTGTGGGTGTCGCTCGTGGCGATGCTGGCAAGCCTGCCGTTCGGCATCCTGGTGGGCATGCTGCTCGCCCGCGGCAGGTTCTGGGGACGTGCAGTCCTGGACATCCTCGTCCACCTTCCGTTGGTCCTGCCCCCCGTGGTGACTGGCTATCTGCTGCTCCTGACCTTCGGCCGCCGTGCCCCACTGGGCGCCTTCCTGGCCGAGCATCTGGGCATTGTCTTCGCGTTCCGCTGGACCGGCGCCGCACTCGCCTGCGCCGTCATGGGGTTTCCGCTCCTCGTCCGTGCGATCAGGCTTTCGGTCGAAACGGTTGATCGTCGGCTGGAGGATGCCGCGCGGACGCTCGGCGCAGGTCCCGCCTGGGTCTTCCTCACGGTCACGCTGCCCCTCATCCTGCCTGGGATCCTGGCCGGCATGATCCTCTCCTTCGCCAAAGCGCTCGGCGAGTTTGGGGCCACCATCACCTTCGTCTCCAACATCCCGGGCGAAACCCAAACCCTGCCCAGCGCCATCTACACCCTGATCCAGGTGCCGGGCGGGGAAACAGGTGCGCTCCGGCTGGTCCTGGTCTCGGTCGCCATCTCGGTAACAGCCCTCCTGGCCTCAGAGCTGCTGGCCCGGCGGATGGCGAAGAGGACCGGTGATTGACCGGGACCAGCCTCGAAATCGACATCCGCCACCGCCAGGGCGATTTCCTGCTCCAGGCGGCGTTCACCGCACCGGCCGGGCTCACCGCGCTGTTCGGTCGGTCGGGCTCGGGCAAGACTACGCTGGTCAATGCCATCGCCGGCCTCCTCCGGCCGGACCATGGTCGGATCCTGGTGGACGGCAGGCCCCTTCTCGACACGAGCAGGGGGCTGCACCTGCCGGCCCATCTTCGCCGGGTCGGCTATGTCTTCCAGGATGCCCGCCTGTTCCCCCACCTCACCGTCCGCCAGAACCTGCACTACGGGCACTGGTTCACGTCCAGGGCGGAACGAACGGCGGATGCCGACGCCATCGTGGCGATGCTGGGTATCGGTCATCTTCTCGGCCGGCGGCCTGCTGCCCTTTCCGGGGGGGAGAAGCAGCGGGTCGCGATCGGCCGGGCGCTGATGGCAAGCCCGAAGCTGCTGTTGATGGACGAGCCGCTGGCGTCGCTGGATGACGCCCGCAAGACGGAGATCCTGCCCTTCGTCGAGCGGATCCGCGATGAGGCGAGCGTCCCGATCGTCTATGTCAGCCATTCCGTGGCCGAGATTGGCCGTCTTGCCACCACAGTCGTGATGCTCGCCGATGGCCGGGCGGTCGCAGCCGGCCCGACTGCGCAGATCATCGCCCAGCCCGACCTCTTCGAAGGCAGCGACCGCGCCGAGGCCGGCACCATCCTCCACACTCGGATCGACCATCACGACCACGAGTTCGCGCTCACGGTGCTCTCCTGCCCGGCCGGCCGCATCGATGTGCCGGCAATCCCGGCACCGCCCGGCACATCCGTCCGCCTGCGTATCCGGGCGCGCGACGTGACCCTCGCCACGACAAGGCCAGACCATTCGAGCGCCCAGAACATCCTTACGGGCTTCGTCACCGCCATCCAGGCGACTGATGCACCGGTGACGGTCGTCCAGCTGGACTGTCATGGCGAGCGACTGACCGCTCAGGTGACCCGGCGTGCCGTGGCCATGCTCGGCCTGCGGGTAGGCAGCTCCGTCTTCGCGATCGTCAAGAGCGTCACCTTTGACCCTACGGCCGTCAGCCCGTGAGGCCCGTGGCCCTTGCCAGCACCGCCACTAGCGGGAGAGTGCCCTCGCGGCAGGCGGCCCATGCCTCACCAACTTCACAGGATCTGGCCGTATCCCATACTTGCCGTGCCATCACCGGCTGACGGGGTGGGGACGAACATGGGAACACCGGCACCAGGATCTCAAGGTCTGGCAACATCCTCCTTCGATCTAGGCTGCAGCAAGCAGCGTTCGGCAGCCCGGCTGGCCTGTGAGACGATGGATCCGGATAGCTGCGAGCCGCATAGCCCATCTCTGCCCGGCCGAGCCAAGCAGGCCGGCGTCGCGGCTCGGACTTCAAGCTCAGGAGCGGCCCCCGTCGCCGGTGCCTGCAGGAAGCGCAACGACATGCTGATCGACCTACCCGACGCGGGCGATGATCGACGGTGACCAGCTGCCCACCGAGCACGCCCGGGTCGTGCGCGAGTTGCAGGCGCCGGCCTATCCACCAACATCGGCTTCGGGGTGATCGGGCATGGCCACCGTCCTTTTGTTGTTGCACCAGGTCCGGTCTAGGCTCGACAGCCATCAGATCTTCCCCATCGCTCCGGCCAGCATCCGCGACCCCCTGCACAACGACCTGAGGCAACCTGTCGGCACCCGGTCATCCGATCCGTCGGTCATGCAATCGCGGCGGCGCTGTGGGACAGGAACGAGCCCGAAATTGCGCGGGCAATCCCGCCTATGTCCCCAACCAGGCGCCAAAGCCCGCCACGATTTGTTCGTCCAGGGGACCCAGCGACATCCACGGCAGGTACCGGGGACTTCAGGACATCCAGAGCATGTTTGCTGTGCTTTTCGGCTAGGCAGCTGACCGCCTGGGCTGGAGGAGAATCCCCTCCAGCCCAGGCGGGGCGTCGGGCTGACCATGCCGCTCACGCACCAGATCCTTGCTCTGGTTGGTCAAGACGCATGATCGAGGGCACGACTCTGCTCAGTTGAAGGCCAGGACCCGCCCGACGTCCAGCAGCACCAGCAACTGGTTGTCGAGGCGATAGATGCCCCTGGAGAACTCCCGCCAACACTGGGTCAGCGGCGTCAGGTCGGTGTCGAAGCGATCGGCTGGTGGCTGAAGCACTTCGCCGATCTGGTCGATGAGGAGGCTGTAGAGTTCGCCGCCATGCTCGCAGACGACGCTCATGCTCGGCCGGTCCGACACCACGGCATCCATGCCCAGCCTTTGCCGAAGGTCGATCGCCGTCACGATCCGGCCACGCAGGTTGAGGACGCCGGCAATCTCCCGTGCGGCCAGCGGGACTCGCGTGATGCGCTGAAAGCCCAGGATGTCCTGCACGATCCTTACCGGAATGCCGACCAGCTGACCGCCGACATGCATCGAGACGAGTTCCTCGGCGGCCGCCTGAGGACGGCGGGAGGACTTGGGTTCGGCAATGGAGCTGTTCATGACGGTACCCTGTGCGCCTTGGGATGGGATGCCAGTTCTGCGACCAGTGCTTCGCGGTCCAGCTTGCCGACATGGCCGTCGAAGCCGGCCTCGCGACCGCGTTCGATGTCCTTTGGTGCGGTATGGGAGGTCAGCGCCACCATTGGCACGTTCTGCCAGCTGCCGTCGGCGCGGCAGCATGCGGCAAAAGCGAAGCCGTCCATGCCGGGCATCTCGATATCCGAGACGATCGCATCGTACATCTCGCCCTTGTCACGGTATTCCAAGGCCTTGGCGGCCGAATCCACCGCGGTGACCTCGTAGCCGTGGGACTGCAGGATCGGCAGCAGGATGTTGCGGAAAAACGCACTGTCGTCGACCAGCAAGATCCGCCTGGGTTTGGTGTTTGCCGCCTCCATGAACGGTTCGGTCTCGTTGCGATCGAACCAACCGCCGAAGACCTGGTTCACGAAATAGCTGACATCGACCACCTCGGTCGAACGCCCAGCGATGATGGCGCTCCCCAGGACATTGACGCTGCCGCTCCGGCATTCGAGCCGGATCTCCTGCTCGGTGATGTCGATGATGCTGTCCACGACCAGGCCCATGTCGTTGCCGGCGTCCGTGAAAACCAGGACGGGCCGCGTCCCGTCGGACACCCGTACCGGCTGCCCCTCGAAGTCGACGATCGGCATCAGTCGCCCGCGATACTGGACCACGGTGCTGGTTCCGGACCACTCGATCTGGGCCGGCTCGATCTCCTCCAGCCGGGTCACGAGCGCCAGAGGCACTGCCTTCGGCGCACCGGCCCCGGCGCGGAACAGGAGCAGCGAAGTGGCGTCGTCCTGCTGGCTCTGCGACGACGCTTCCTTCTTCTCCGCCACCGGATTGGCCGACTTGCCGATCCGGTCGGTCAGCCCGTTCAGATCGAGGATCATGACGACGTCGCCGTCGCCGAGGATCGTGTTGCCCGAGAACAGCCGGTGGCCGCGCAGGATCGGTGCCACTGGCTTGACCACGATCTCCTCGGTGTCGAACACTTGGTCGACGATGAGCCCGAACACACAGGGGCCAATCTGGGAGACTACCACGTGGGTGTCTTCGACATTGGTCTCGTCCCCACGCAGCCCGAGCACGCCGGCCAGCGAGATCAGCGGCAGCAGGCGATCGCGCAGGCGGAGGATTGGCGCGCCGTCGATCACCTCGATCCGATGCTTGGACCGGGCACCGGCGCGGACCAGCTCGACCACGCCGATCTGCGGGATGGCATAGCGCTCGCCAGCAGCGGCCACGATCAGCGCGGAAACGATGGCGAGGGTCAGCGGGATCTTGATGACGAACCGGGTTCCACGCCCAAGTTCGGACGACATCTCGATCGTGCCACCGATCTTCTCGATATTGGTCCGCACGACGTCCATGCCGACACCGCGGCCGGACACGTTGGTCACCTGGCGCGCGGTCGAAAAGCCAGCTTTGAAGATGAACTGCTGGATCTGCTGCGTGCTGAGAGAAGCCAGCTCGGCCTCGGTCGCCAGTCCGTTCGCCAGGATCTTCGCGGCGATCGCGTTGGTGTCCAGACCTTTGCCGTCGTCGGCGATCTCGATGATGATGTGGCCGCCTTCATGGAAGGCATTCAGCCGGATCTTGCCCTGCTCGGGCTTGCCCGCCGCCACACGCGCCTTGGTCGTTTCCAGCCCGTGATCGGCGGAATTGCGGACCATGTGGGTGAGCGGATCCTTGATCAGCTCCAGGATCTGGCGGTCGAGCTCCGTGTCGGCGCCGACCATCTCAAGCTCGATCTGCTTGCCCAGCTCCATGCCGAGGTCGCGGACCACGCGTGGCAGCTTGCTCCACACGTTGCCGATCGGCTGCATGCGCGTCTTCATCACGCCCTCCTGCAGCTCGGACGTGATGTGGGACAGCCGCTGGAGTGGCGCCTTCAGGGCATTGTCGCTGCTCTTGCGCGCCGTCTGCAGGAGCTGGTTGCGGGTGAGCACGAGCTCGCTCACCAGCGTCATCAGCTTTTCAAGCAGCTCGATATTGACCCGTAACGTCTGGTGGGCCACCGACTCCGTGGCTGCGGCCCGCCCGGCGGCTTCCTCCGGCGGATTCTTCGCCGCCAGGACAGGCTTGGCTGCCCCCTCGGTCTCAGGTGCTGGCACGTTCGTCCGTGCGGGCAAGGTTTCCGATCCGGGTGCGATGACAGCGTTCGGCATGATCGGTTCCACTTCCTCCTGGCGTCCGGAGCAGGCGTCCAGGCGCGCGATCAGCTCGCTGTCGTCGCCAGCCGGCTCCGCCCTCGTCGCCTCCAGTACCGCGAGGATCTCCTTGATCCGGTCCAGGGCCTCCAGGATCAGACTCACTTCGCTGGGGCCGGGCACGAGCTTGCCCTCGCGAAAGTCGCCCAGCACGTTCTCGGCGGCATGGGCGACATGCTGCAGGCGGGGCAGCCCCAGGAACCCGCAGGTCCCCTTGATCGTGTGGACCATGCGAAAGATGCTGCCGAGCAACTCGCGGTCGCTGGGGTTGCGCTCCAGCTTGACGAGCTCGACATCGAGCAGCGTCATGCTCTCCGCACATTCGGTCAGGAAGTCGGCGAGAAGTTCATCCATGGCCGCTCATCCCTGCCCGCGCCGGTGACGGTCGAGAACGATGACATCGGCAGGATGGTGCTGCAGGAAACGACCCAGGATGTCCTGGCCCGCCGGTGTCGCGGCGCGCGAGATGGTGGTACCGGGAAATTCCGGCGCCTTTGCCGGCGACGCCCGGCGCAGCTCGACTTGGGACCGCAATAACCACGCCCTCAGGAATTCCATGATCTTTCAATCCTCGATCGCCACGCTCTCGCGTCTCGGCACGCAGATTGCCTCACCCGGGTTAACGAACCCTGAATGCCAGCCGATCCCGGCCAACTTTCCTTCCAGGTGATCATCATGGATCTCTCCATCGTCCCGGGCGCCCTCGTCTGCCATCCGCTGGAGCCTGGCTGGGGGCTCGGCATGGTGCAGAGCGTCGTCGGACACCGGGTCACGGTGAACTTCGAGCACCGGGGCAAGGTGCTGATCGACATCCGCCATGTCACCCTGACACCGGTACGTGAAGACCGGAGCCAAGGAACAAGATGACCCGGCAACGGGCCCTTGCCGGCCCGAAAGCACCGGCGGAACGTGCCACTAGGCCGGGACACCGGGCCTTGCCTCGGCCGGGCCGGCCACGGCCGTTACCGCCGGCCCGACGCAAGCGGTTCGGCCTGCCTCGCCTCCTCGGCCATGCGGCGGTGCTGTCGTGCCTGGCCCTGCTTGCCCTGGTGATCGATGCGGCGAGGCTGGCGCACGGGGTGGCTCGTCCTGCCCGGGCGAGCGCGGTGACCCTGCTGGACCGGACCGGCACCCCCATCACTACGCTGGGCGATGGGTGGTCGACACCACTCCAGCTCCAGGACGTGGCACCGGTGATGGCTCAGGCCGTGATTGCCATCGAGGACCGGCGGTTCTTCCATCATGTCGGCGTCGACCTCATCGGGCTGGGACGTGCCCTGGTGCGCAACCTGACGGCCGGCCGCATCGCCGAGGGTGGCAGCACGATCACCCAGCAGTTGGCCAAGCTCGCCTTTCTCAGCCCGGAACGGAGCTTCCTGCGCAAGGCGCGCGAGGCGGCACTGGCGGTCTGGCTGGAAGCCACCCTTTCCAAGCAGGACATCCTCGCCGCCTATCTCGACCGTATCTATCTCGGCGGTGGCGTGAGCGGCGTGCGGGCGGCCGCCCGCAGGCATTTCGGCGTCGAGGCGGGGTCGCTGGATCTGGCACAGTCGGCCCTGCTGGCGGGCATGATCCGGGCGCCGTCGCGGCTCGATCCCGGCCGAAACCTGGAAGCGGCCAGAGCACGCGCATCGGTGGTGCTGGACGCCATGGTCCAGGCCGGAGCCATCGACCGCGCAGAGGCCGACGGAGCCAGGACGAAGCCGGCAAGGGTCCTTCCGGCGAGGGTGAACGAGCCCTTGCTGCGCACGCTGGCACAACGGGCAAGGCGGCTCTGGCCGGACGAGGCCCTACTCGTTCGAACCACGCTGGATGTCGAACGTTCTCGTAAGGCTCGTGCCCTGCTGGCCGCGACACTGGCCGGGCAGCCGCCGCGTGCGGGCGCCGGTGCGCTCCTGGCCATGAGCGGGAATGGCGAAATCCTGGCGGGCGCCTCCGTGCCAGGCGATCTTGGCGGCCTCGACCGTACCACGGAGGTGCGCCGGCAGCCGGGCTCAGCCTTCAAGCCAGTCGTCTTCGCCGCAGCGATCGAGGATGGGCACCAGCCCGACGAGAAGATCGCGACCGGCACCCTGGTCATCGATGGCTGGCAGCCGCGCAACCTCGTGCCGCCGCCCGCGGACGAGATCACCCTGGCGCAGGCCCTCTCGTTGTCCACCAACACCGCCGCCGTGCGCCTGGCCATGCAGGTCGGCCTGGACCGGGTGGTGCAGGTGGCGCGCCGTCTTGGAATTTCATCCGACCTTCCGGCCGTGCCTTCGCTAGTGCTCGGCAGCACCGAGGTCACCATGCCGGAACTCGCCACCGCCTATGCCGCGCTGACAAGCGACGGCGTGGTGCGAGAGCCAGTGTGGTGGACGAGCGCGACAGGCGAAGACGGGCGACGGCTGGAAATCGTCCGCACACCGGGAGTGCGTGCCCTGTCGGCCGGCACCGCACGCGTCATGCGCGGCATGTTGACTGACGCGATGCAGTATGGAACCGGCACGGCTGCGAAGGTTCCGGGTGGCTTCGGCAAGACCGGGACCAGCTCCGGGTTCCGGGATGCCTGGTTCGTCGGCGGCAATGCCAAAGGCATGATCGTCGCGGTCTGGATCGGCAATGACGATCACAAGCCGATGAAAGGCGAGACGGGCGGAGGGCTCCCTGCACGCATCTTCAGGAACTTCCTGATGGATCCGGGATGATTGGCGGTTATCAGTTGTCCAGGAGCCAACGGATGACGCCTTGCATCGTCCGCACCATGCGGTCCCGGTTCAGGCCGGGATTTCGGATGGCGCGCACCGAAATGCCCTGGAACAGGGTGAACAAGGTCTCGACGTGACCTTCCAGCCGCCCGTCCGACAGGTCGGTCCCTGGCTTCGCAGCCTTGCGCAGCATTTCGCCCATCCGAGCTCGCAGGACGGAATCGGATGCCTGCAGGACGGCGGCAACCTTGGGATTGCGGGCCGCCTCGGCCAGCACCTCGATCATAAGGGCTGTGTCCTGGTGGGCCATGCACTTGTCGACACCGGTGCCGACCGCCTCGATCAGCGCCTCCGATAGCGGCCGCTGGCAGCGCTCGATCATGTCCATCGTCGCCAGGATCTCCGCCTGGTTGTTCTGGACGATGGCGGCGATAATCGCTTCCTTGTTTTCGAAGTAGTGATAGATGTGACCGACACTCATGCCGGCGCTCCTGGCGATCTCGGCCATGCTGGCGCTGTGGAAGCCATGCCTGCAGAAGCAGTCGGTGGCACCCTTCAGAACCTGCTGGCGGCGCGCTTCGTTGCGCGTCTTTTCCAGGCAGCCCCGTTCAACAATGCCCATCTTCATTCACCCCAGGCATGGGCCCTTCCATGCCGCAATGCAGCAGCTTGACGCTGTCCTATCCCCTTCCTAGAATGAACGCTCATTCTAAGCAAGTGACCGACCGACGGACCAGCCGGCCGCACTTCCCGGAGATCGAGCGCATGCGAAACCTTTCTGGTCGCCTGGCGACCGGCCTGATGCTGGCGGGTGCTCTGATCCTGGCCGGATGCGGGCAGGAGGAAGGTGGACAGCAGCAGTCGGAGGCCACCCCCCCGACTCCCGAGGTGACGGTGGTGACCCTTACCCCACAGCCGGTCGAGATCACGACGACCCTACCGGGGCGCGCCTCCCCCTACCAGATTGCCGAGGTGCGGCCGCAGGTGAACGGCATTCTGCAGGAGCGGCTGTTCCGCGAAGGTGCGGATGTCGTGAAGGGCGAAGCGCTCTACCAGATCGATCCGGCCGTCTACCGGGCTGCCTATGAGACCTCCAAGGCGGAACTGGCTCAGGCCGAAGCGGCCCTCGTCTCCGCGAGGAACAGAGAGCGGCGGAACGAGGAGCTGGTCCGCACGAACGCGGTCAGCCGGGCCGCCTACGATGATGCCGTCTCGGCGATGGGCGAAGCCAGCGCCGCTGTCGAGGCGCGCAAGGCCGCCCTTGCCTCGGCCAAGATCAACCTCGATTATACCACCGTGACCGCCCCGATCGCCGGACGCATCGGACGCTCCGCCTTTACTGCGGGCGCGCTCGTCACGGCCAACCAGGCCGAGACGCTTACCACGATCCACCAGCTGGACCCGATCTATGTCGACGTCACCCAGTCGAGCGCGGAGCTGTTGAAGCTGCGCCGGGCGCTTGCGGACGGAAGGTATGAGCGGGTCGATCCGGATCGTGCGGAGGTCGAGCTGACCCTGGAAGATGGCACCACCTACGGCCATCCGGGGGCGCTCGAGTTCGCGGACGTGACGGTGAGCGAGAGCACGGGTGCGGTGACGCTGCGTGCCCTTTTCCCCAATCCCGAGGGGATCCTGCTTCCTGGCATGTTCGTGCGGGCGGAGATCAAGGCGGGCGTTGATCCGGAAGGGATCCTGGTGCCGCAGCGAGCGGTATCACGGGATCCCAAGGGGCGTGCGACGGCGCTCGTGGTTGCCGCCGAAGACAAGGTGGAGCAGCGCATCCTGGTCACGGACCGGACCGTCGGCGACCAATGGCTGGTCAGCGAGGGCGTCAAGGCCGGCGAGCGGGTGATCGTCGAGGGCCTCCAGAAGGTGCGCCCGGGGGCGGTGGTCAAGGTGATCGAGGCGGAAACCAAGTCCGTGGCCGACGCTTCGGCTGCCAGCGCCCCGGTCCGGAGGTAAGAGCGTGGCTCGTTTCTTCATCGACCGGCCGATCTTCGCCTGGGTGCTCGCCATCGTCGTGATGATGGCGGGTGCACTTGCCATCTGGACGCTGCCGATCGCCCAGTACCCGTCGATCGCACCACCGTCGGTCTCGATCACTGCGACCTATCCCGGTGCATCGGCCAAGGTGGTCGAGGATTCGGTCACGCAGGTGATCGAGCAGCGCATGAAGGGCATCGACGGCCTGCGCTACATGTCGGCGAACAGCAGCTCGTCCGGGCAGGTCGAGATCACGCTGACCTTCGATCCGGGCACCGACCCGGACATCGCGCAGGTGCAGGTCCAGAACAAGCTGTCGCTGGCAACGCCGCTCCTCCCTGAGGAAGTACAGCGCCAGGGCGTTCAGGTCGCCAAGGCCAGCAGCAGCTTTCTGATGGTGGTGGGCTTGGTCGCGGCCGAGGGCTCGGACTTCAACCAGACCGATCTCGCCGACTACATGGCTTCAAACATCCAGGACCCGATCTCGCGGGTCGAGGGTGTGGGCGAGGTGCAGCTGTTCGGCGCGCAGTATTCCATGCGCGTCTGGCTGGATCCGACCAAGCTGGTCAATTTCGGCCTGGTGCCGGCTGACATCATCGCCGCGATCCGGGCGCAGAACGCCCAGGTTGCCGCGGGCCAGCTAGGTGGCCTCCCATCTACGGAGGGCCAGCAGCTCAATGCCACGATCACCGCGCAGTCCCTCCTGCAGACGCCCGAGGAGTTTCGGCAGATCTTCCTGCGCACGGCCGAGGACGGCTCGGCGATCCGGCTGGGCGATGTCGGCCGCGTGGAGGTTGGCGCAGAGACCTATGCCACCTCCGCCAACTATAACGGGCGCCCCTCGACCGGCCTCGCGATCCAGTTGGCGTCCGGAGCAAACGCGCTGGAGACTGCAGAGGCGGTCCGGGCGGAGATGCAGCAGCTCGAGGCCATGATCCCCGAGGGGATGGAAGTCATCATCCCTTACGACACGACGCCGTTCGTGAAGGTGTCGATCGAGAGCGTGGTCGAGACGCTGATCGAGGCGATCGTGCTGGTCTTCCTCGTCATGTACCTGTTCCTGCAGAACTTCCGGGCGACGCTGATCCCGACCATCGCGGTGCCGGTCGTGCTGCTGGGTACCTTCGCCGTGCTCGAGCTCGCTGGCTTCTCGATCAACGTGCTCACCATGTTCGCGATGGTGCTGGCGATCGGCCTCCTGGTCGACGACGCGATCGTGGTCGTGGAGAACGTCGAGCGCGTGATGCACGACGAGAAGCTCCCCCCCAAGGAAGCCACCCGCAAGTCGATGGACCAGATCACCGGTGCGCTGATCGGCATCGGTCTGGTGCTGTCGGCCGTGTTCATCCCGATGGCGTTCTTCGGCGGGTCGACCGGCGTCATCTATCGGCAGTTCTCCATCACCATCGTAGCCGCGATGGGCCTCTCGGTGCTGACAGCCCTGATCTTGACGCCGGCCCTGTGCGCCACGATCCTGAAGCCGTCCCATTCGGCACGGCGTGGCCCGTTTGCCTGGTTCAACCGGGGCTTCGAGAAGACGACCAACGGCTATGTCGGCCTGGTCGGCTACATGGCGCGCCGGGGCGTTCGCTTCCTGATCGTCTATCTCATCCTTGCGGCCGGCATGGGCTACATGTTCCTGCGCCTGCCCACGGCGTTCCTGCCGGACGAGGACCAGGGCATCATGTTCGTCCAGGCGCAGCTGCCTGTGGGTGCAACCCAGGAGCGGACCCTGGAGGTGCTGAAGACGGTCGAGCGTCACTTCCTGGAGAACGAGGCCGATTCGGTTGCCTCGATCTTCACCGTAGCGGGCTTCAGCTTCGCGGGCTCCGGCCAGAATGCCGGCATCGGCTTCGTCCTGCTCAAGGACTGGGAAGAGCGCGAGGAGCCTTCCCAGAACGTGGCGGCGATCGCCGGGCGGGCGATGGGCGCCTTCTCGCAGATCCGCGACGCCATGGTGTTCGCCTTCGCGCCGCCGGCCGTGCTGGAGCTGGGCAACGCCACCGGCTTTGACGTGCAGCTTCAGGACCGCAGCGGCCAGGGCCACGAGGCGCTCATGGCGGCACGCAACCAGTTCCTGGGCATGGCGGCCCAGAACCCGAACCTGGTGGGCGTGCGGCCGAACGGGCTGGAGGACCAGCCGGAGTACCGGATCGATATCGACCATCACAAGGTGGGCGCGCTGGGCCTCTCGATCGAAGACGTGAACGACGCGCTCGCGGCGGCCTGGGGCGGCACCTACATCAACGACTTCCTGGACCGCGGCCGCATCAAGAAGGTCTATGTCCAGGCCGATGCGCCCTACCGCATGGTGCCGGAGGACCTGGACCAGTGGTACGTGCGGAACAACCAGGGCGAGATGGTGCCGTTTTCGGCCTTCGCGTCCGCCTACTGGGCCTACGGCTCGCCCAGGCTGGAGCGCTATAATGGCCTGCCCTCGGTCGAGATCCTGGGCCAGCCGGCGCCGGGGCTGAGTTCGGGCGCGGCCATGGATGCAGTCGAGCAGATGATGGCGCAGTTGCCGCCTGGCTTCGGCTACGAGTGGACAGGTCTGTCGGACCAGGAACGGGCCGCAGGTGCGCAGGCGCCGCTGCTCTACGCGATCTCGATCCTGGTCGTCTTCCTGTGCTTGGCGGCCCTCTACGAGAGCTGGTCGATCCCGTTCTCGGTCATGCTGGTGGTGCCGCTGGGCGTGCTCGGCGCGCTGTCGGCGGCGACGCTGACGGGCCTGTCGAACGACGTGTTCTTCCAGGTGGGCCTGCTCACCACCATCGGCCTCGCGGCCAAGAACGCGATCCTGATCGTGGAGTTCGCCAAGGACCTGAACGAGGCCGGCAAGAGCCTGATGGACGCGACGCTGGAGGCCGCCCGGCTTCGGCTGCGCCCGATCATCATGACCTCGCTCGCCTTCGGGCTGGGTGTCACGCCGCTGGCGATCTCGTCCGGTGCCGGCTCTGGTGGCCAAAACGCGATCGGCATCGGTGTGCTCGGCGGCGTGATCGCGGCGACCTTCCTGGGCATCCTGTTCGTGCCGTTGTTCTTCGTGACCGTGCGCAAGCTCTTCAGCAGGAAGAAGCAGCAGCCGGAGACGCCACGAGCGGAGGCCGTCCCGGCGGAGTAAGCCTCCAGCCGGCAGCGGGAGCGGCATTGGCCGGGAGGCCGGTGCCGCTCTTGTTGTTTGTGGTGGACCATGGGCAGGCAAGCCTTCAGGCTCACAGGCAGCAGAGCCAGGGGAGTGCGTCGTGGACGAGGCTGCCATCCAGAAGGTCGCCGTGATCGGCTTCGGCACGGTGGGCGTGGGCTGGACGGCCTTGTTCGTGGCGAATGGCTGCGACGTGACGGTGCATGATCCGGCGGCCGGCAGCCTTGCGGACATGCAAGCGGCCCTGGCAACGAGCCTTGCCAGCCTGCGGGAGCTCGGCCGGGATCAGCTTGGCACGCTTGCGGTCGCGGCTTCACCGGAAGAGGCGGCAGCGGCCGCCGACTTCGTGCAGGAAAACGCACCGGAACGGCTCGACTTCAAGCGGGACCTGCTGCGGCGGCTGGACGGGGCGGCACCTGCCCATGCCATCATCGCGACCAGCACCTCGTCCCTGCTCTGGAGCGACTTGGCCCGTGACTGCGCGCAGCCCGGGCGGGTCATCGTCGGCCATCCGTTTAATCCGCCGCACATCATGCCGCTGGTGGAGCTGTTCGGGCCGGACGCGGCGGTGCTGGACCGGGCGACGGCGTTCTACACGCAGTTGGGCATGCGGCCGGTGCGGCTGCGCAAGGAGATGCAGGGGCATATCGCCAACCGGCTGGCCTCCGCGCTCTACCGGGAGGCGGTGTATCTGGTGGAGCAGGGGGTGGCCTCCGTCGGCGAGGTGGATGCGGCGCTGCGCGACGGGCCAGGGCTGCGCTGGGCGATCATGGGCGCGCACCTGACCTACCACCTGGGCGGCGGCAAGGGCGGCATCCGGCACTATCTGGAGCATCTGGGGCCGAGCCAGGAGCGGCGCTGGCAGGATCTGGGCCAGCCGGTGCTCAGTCCCGAGCTCAAGGAGAAGCTGGTGGAAGGGGTGGAAGCCGTGGCGGATGGACGGTCGGTGGAAGAGCTGGAGGCGGAGCGCGATGCGGCGCTGCTGGCGCTGCTGCGGGCCCGGGCGGACGTGACGCCGTGAGCGGATCGCCGATTGCCGTGGCCGTGGCGCCCAATGGGGCGCGGCTGACGAAGGCGGACCATCCGGGGCTGCCGATCACGCCGGATGACCTCGCGGTGACCGCGCGGGCCTGCCTGGAGGCGGGAGCCTGCATGATCCACCTCCATGCGCGCGACGCTGCCGGCGTCCATAGCCTGGATCCCGGCCATGGGCGGGCGGTGATGGAGGCGGTACAGACGGCGGTGGGGCGTGAGCTGGTGGTGCAGGTGACGACCGAGGCGGTCGGCATGTACCAGCCAGACGCGCAGATGGGCCTGGTGCGGGCGCTCCGGCCGGAAGCGGCGTCGGTGGCGCTGCGGGAGCTGGTGCCGGATGGAGCGCACGAGCGGGAGGCGGCGGGTTTCTTCCAGTGGTGCCGCCGGGAGAGGATCTGGCTGCAGCATATCCTCTACGACGTGGCTGATGTCGCCAGGATGAAGGAGCTGGTGGAGCGCGGGGTGGTGCCGGAGGGGCCGTCGGTGCTGTACGTCCTCGGTCGCTACACGGTGGGCCAGCGCTCGACGCCCATGGACCTGCTGCCGTTCCTCATGGCCGCACCGGAGGAGTGGCGCTGGATGATGTGCGCGTTCGGGGCGCAGGAGCGGGACTGTGCGCTGACCGCAGCACTCCTGGGCGGGCACGCGCGGATCGGCTTCGAGAACAACCGGCTGGCAGCCGACGGGACGGTGGCGGCCAGCAACGAGGCGCAGGTGCGGGGCTTCGTCGAGGCGCTGGCGGCGCTGGGCAGAAGGCCGGCGGGGGCGGACGAGCTGCGGGCGATGATCGCGTCGAAATAAGTCAAGCCGTTGAAAAGGCGTGGCCGCTTGGGTTCGTTCATGCAGTTTGCATGGTCGACGCTAGCGAGCCGCCGACGCCGGGCAGGACCATCCGGCAATATTGCATAGGCGGCTCCACCGGCAAAGAGGCCGGCGGAACCTGCAAGCCTACATCGTTGCCAGGGTGGCCTCGACCACGGCGATCGCTTCGGCGGCCCGGGCGGCATCAGGACCGCCACCCTGCGCGAAGTCGCGGCGGCCGCCACCACCCTGCCCGCCCAGCGCTTCCACGGCGCGGCGCACCAGCGCCACCGAATCGACCCGGCCGGTCAGGTCGTCCGTGGTGCTGACCACCACCGAGGCCTTGCCGTCGGTGACGGACACCAGCGTAACCACGCCCGAGCCCAGCTGCTTCTTCAGCTCATCGGCAGTGCCGCGCAACTCCTTGGCCGGCACGCCTTCGAGCTGGCGGGCCGCGAACGAGATGCCGTTGACCTGGCGGGCGGCATTCTCGGAAGCAAGGCCGCCTGTCGCAATCTTGCGACGAAGGTCGGCCAGCTCGCGCTCCAGCTTGCGGCGCTCTTCCACCAGCGCCTCGATCCGGCCGGGCAGCTCGGATGCGGGCACCTTCAGGGCACCGGCAGCCTTGGCGAGGATGGCCTCTTCCTCTTCGACATGGCTGAGCGCCAGCTCGCCGGTGACCGCCTCGATCCGGCGCACGCCGGCAGCGACCGCACCCTCGGCCAGCAGCTTGAACAGGGCGATGTCGCCGGTGCGGGCGACATGGGTGCCACCGCACAGCTCCACCGAATAGGTCTTGCCGTCGTCGGCGGTGCCCATCGAGACGACGCGCACCTCGTCACCATACTTCTCGCCGAACAGGGCCATCGCACCGGTCTCGATGGCGTCGTCCTTGGCCATGATCCGAATGGTGGTCGGGTCGTTCTGGCGCAGGTAGGAGTTCACCTCCCGCTCGACCGCCGCGATCTCCTCCTTCGAGACCGGCTTCGGATGGCTGAAATCGAAGCGCAGGCGATCGGGCTCCACCCGCGAGCCCTTCTGGGCCACGTGCCTGCCCAGGTGGCGCTGCAGCGCCTTGTGCATCAGGTGGGTGGCCGAGTGGGCGCGGCGGATCCGTGCACGGCGCTCCACGTCGATCGCCAGCCTGATGTCGTCGCCGACCCGGATGGTACCGCTCTCGACCTTGCCGATATGGACGAACAGGTCGCCCAGGTATTTCTGGGTATCGCTGACCGCGATGGTGGCGTCGCCGGACGTGATCGTGCCGGTATCACCGATCTGGCCGCCGGACTCGCCGTAGAACGGGGTCTGGTTGGCGACGAGACGTACCTCCGTGCCGGGACCGGCCTCCTCGACCAAGGCGTCGTCGACGACCAGGCCCACCACCTTGGCTTCGGCCGTGGCGGTCGCATAGCCCAGGAACTCGGTAGCCCCCGCCCGCTCGCGCAGGTCGAACCAGATGGGTGCGATGGCCGACGAGCCGGAGCCCTTCCAATGCTTGCGCGCCTCGGCCCGCTGCCGCTCCATCGCCGCGTCGAAGCCATCCAGGTCGACGCTGCGGCCTTGCGAGCGCAGGGCGTCCTGGGTCAGGTCGAGGGGGAAGCCGTAGGTGTCGTAGAGCTTGAAGGCGACCTCGCCCGAGAGCGGCTGGCCTTGCGGCAGGGAGACGACCTCCTCGTCCAGGAGGCGCAGGCCGCGCTCCAGCGTGCGCCGGAAGTTGGTCTCTTCCAGCTTGAGGACCTCGGTCACCAGCGCCTCGGCGCGGACCAGCTCGGGATAGGCCTTGCCCATCTCCTCGATGAGCGTCGGCACCATGCGGAACAGGAGCGGCTCCCGGGCACCGAGCAGCTGCGCATGGCGCATGCCGCGGCGCATGATCCGGCGCAGCACGTAGCCGCGGCCCTCGTTCGACGGCATCACGCCGTCCGCGATCAGGAAGGACGAGGCGCGTAGATGGTCGGCGATGACCTTGTGCGACGGGCGGCTCGGCCCTTCCGCCGGCGTGCCGGTCAACTCCTCGCTCTTCGCGATGATCCTCGCGAACAGGTCGATCTCGAAATTGTCGTGCTTGCCCTGCAGGACGGCGGCCAGGCGCTCCAGGCCCATGCCGGTGTCGATGGAGGGCCTTGGCAGGTTCACGCGGGTCGACTTGTCGACCTGCTCGAACTGCATGAAGACGAGGTTCCAGATCTCGATAAACCGGTCGCCATCGGCATCCGGCGAGCCCGGCGGGCCGCCCGGCACCTTGTCGCCATGGTCGTAGAAGATCTCGGAACAGGGGCCGCACGGGCCGGTATCGCCCATCGCCCAGAAATTGTCGGAGGTCGGGATCCGGATGATCCGGCTCTCAGGGAGACCGGCGATCTTCGTCCACAGGCCGAAAGCCTCGTCGTCCTCGGCATAGACGGTGGCGGTCAGCTTGTCCTTGGGCAGCCCGTACTCGCGGGTGACTAGGTTCCAGGCCAGCTCGATCGCCTGTTCCTTGAAGTAGTCGCCGAACGAGAAATTGCCCAGCATCTCGAAGAAGGTGTGATGCCGGGCCGTATAGCCCACATTGTCGAGGTCGTTGTGCTTGCCGCCGGCTCGCACGCATTTCTGCGCCGTCGTCGCACGGTTGTAGGAGCGGTGCTCCAGCCCCGTGAAGACGTTCTTGAACTGCACCATGCCGGCGTTGGTGAACAAGAGCGTCGGGTCGTTGTGGGGTACCAACGGGCCCGACGCGACAATCTCATGGCCGTGCCTGCCGAAATATTCGAGGAACTTCGTACGAATCTCGCTGACGCTGGCCATGGATCGTCCAAGAAGGCGCTATCGAAGAAGACGCCCCGTCAGTCGTCGATGGTGCGGTCTTCGTCAAGCAGTGCCGCAGCCCCGGCTACGCCAGCGCTCTGCCGGATGAACTGCTCCAGCTCGGCCGCCACCTCCGGGTTCTGCGCCAGATAGTTCTTGGCGTTCTCACGCCCCTGGCCGATCCGGGTGTCCTTGTAGGAGAACCAGGAGCCCGACTTCTCGACAACGCCGGCACGGAGGCCGAGGTCGATCAGTTCGCCGGTCTTGGACACGCCCTGCCCGTACATGACGTCGAACTCGACGACGCGGAACGGCGGCGCCACCTTGTTCTTGACGACCTTCACGCGCGTCTGGTTGCCGACGACCTCTTCCTTGTCCTTGATCTGGCCGATGCGGCGCACGTCCAGGCGGACCGAGGCGTAGAACTTCAGCGCATTGCCACCGCTGGTGGTCTCCGGGCTGCCGAACATCACGCCGATCTTGGAGCGGATCTGGTTGGTGAAGATCACCATGCAGCGCGAGCGGCTGATGCTGGCGGTGAGCTTGCGCAGCGCCTGGCTCATCAGACGAGCCTGCAGACCAGGCATCTGGTCGCCCATCTCGCCTTCGAGCTCGGCCTTGGGCACCAGTGCCGCCACCGAATCGATCACGACCACGTCGATGGCGCCGGAGCGCACCAGCGTGTCGGTGATCTCCAGCCCCTGCTCGCCCGTGTCCGGCTGCGAGATCAGGAGATCGTCGATGTTGACGCCCAGCTTCTTCGCATAGGTCGGGTCGAGCGCGTGCTCGGCGTCGACGAACGCGCAGGTGCCGCCGACCTTCTGCGCCTCGGCGATGACGTGGAGGCAGATCGTCGTCTTGCCCGACGCTTCCGGCCCGTAGACCTCGACGACCCGGCCGCGCGGCAGGCCGCCGATGCCCAGCGCGATGTCGAGGCCGAGCGAACCCGTCGAGACGGTCTCGATGTCGTCGCCAGCCCGCGACTGGCCCAGCCGCATGACCGAGCCCTTGCCGAACGCGCGCTCGATCTGGCTCAGCGCCGCATCCAGCGCACGCTGCCGGTCGCCGCCCTCGCGCCGCTGAACCGATACTTCCGCCATGATTGACTCCTCAGCGGTTGGGACGGATGCTGCCGATCCCATACCTTCCGGCGGCCCGACCTCGTCGAGCCGATACACGAAAACAATGGAGCATGCGATCTGCCGGTGGAATCCGGAGATCTGCATGGCCAACGACGCAGGACGAGGCTTCGACTAGAAGTCGAAGCACCGCCCGTTCTTTTCCCAGTCGCCGAACCGGGTGGGTTCCGGTCCCTTGGGTCCGCCCTGCTCACCCTCCGGCTGCACCGGCCCCACGGCCGGTGGCAACTGCTCGGGCTGCACGAGCTTCTCCGCCGGAGCCGGCCGATCAGCCTTGGCCAGCTCCGTTTCCTTCACGATCATGCTGCCTTCACCGATTCACGGGCCTGGGCCTCCGCCTCCTGCAGGAACCGCTGGATCAGGTGGTCCGACAGCGGCTTGCCGGCATTGCTCACGTCCGCGCGGATCTTCTCGATCACGTCGTCGTCGCCCGGCCGCTCGAAGTCGGACATGACGATTTCCTTGGCATAGGCCAGCGCGTCGTCGCCCTTCAGCCCCAGATACTCATTGGCGATCTTCAGGCCCACCAGCTTGTTGCGCCGATTGCGGACCTGGAAATAGATCTCCTGGTCATGCCGGAACCGGGCTTCTTCGGCGCGTTCCCGAT
>JAESGR010000221.1_pt1 | contig 74284 bp, 70 predicted proteins | sample 9269771 | NCBI WGS metagenome assembly JAESGR01 (sample SAMN15739572, study PRJNA653492) | algae metagenome | isolation source: Chroococcus sp. CMT-3BRIN-NPC107 and co-occurring heterotrophs from well... | place: USA: Clark Mountains Wilderness, California | collected 2010-04-18 | reverse complement strand
TGAGATTATCACTCCATGCACACAGAGTTTCCAAAGCTTGCCCGCTCGCAAATAGGTTGAACTCTTCCTGCATCAGTACCCTTGATGTTCACTCTTACCCCTCATTCTATCTACAACTGTAGTGCATTTCAGCAATGATTTGTGAACTGAAGCTGGACGGCGAGCGATAGCGCATACATCAATACTTTTTTGTGGCTGTAAAGGGTAAGGACAAAATTTTATAGCATCAATTCCTGGAGCCATGTAGTAACAGGGTTGCTGGGCAATTTCAGCAATTTTTTTGGTACTAGAACTTAGATTCATAAAAATACAATCAAAGTCTTTTAATGCTGTTAATTGAGGCTTAAACTTGGCTACATCTTTTGCCCAAACCTCGTCTCACCAGCAAACAGCTTTACGACATTTTTTTCGCCAATCTTTGATAGAAGTTAAGTAATGTAGGTCTTTAGGGTACTGGCAAAGGAAAAAAAATAAATCGTACTCTTGCTCTAAAGAAAATTGGTTAAAAGTTGGGTTAATAGGAAGTGCATTGCCTGTATTTGCAAAAGAAAACTGCGAAATATTTCTAGTAATGCTGCTGATTTTGTTACGCGACAAACTAGGTGCAAGTATATCAACTTGCTCAAAATCATTTATAGTATGTTCAAATTCAAATAATAAAGTGCGACCAGCATTAAAATCGAAGTTGCGCATGGACATAATTAAAATTCTTGATTTCTCAGTTGAAGCCATACTTTCAGCCTTGTTCGCGTTGTTTGAACTTTAATTTATGGTGTTTTATTGTTCAGTAGATATATTACTTATAATTATTAGATAATGATTATTAAAAAGCAATCTAATAAACTTTATAAATCGCTGTAATCTGTAAAGATATTATATTTTTTAGGACTAGCAATTTTTCAAATAAAGTTGTGTTTACTATTAGGTGAATAGTAAAGGATATTAGGAGTTTTTCAACAATGAGAAAAAGTTAAGAGGTCAAATTATTTTGAGCGAAAGAAACAGCGAAAATCCTCGTCTTTTTGGCTTATTTTTGCCCACTCTAAACCTAAAGCCGTAAGTTTTGTAACTAAAAACTCGCAAGCGGGGCGTTCGGTAGCATAATGTCCAGCATCAATCAAAATCAAGCCGCGACCGCGACTTTCTTGAAATTGATGAAATTTGCAATCAGAAGTTAAGTAAGCTTGCGCCCCAGTTTTTGCCACTTCAGAAATGTAACTAGCACCGCTTCCACCTAGAACTGCAACTTTTTGAATAATCTGCTCTAAATTGGTAGCAGGAGAAACGATTAAATTTGGAGGATTTAATTTAGTTTGAATTTGTGTTAGCAAATCTGTCAAACTTACTGCCGGACTGAGTTCTCCAACTCGCCCATAGCCTAGACCCTCTTGAGTTGGTACTATAGGCATAACTTGTTTTAATTTCAATAAAGTTGCAAGTATATCTGCTGTACCATCTTGCACTTGGTCAAAGTTGGTATGAGCCGTATATATACCTATTTGATGGCTAAAAGCCAATCGAGTTATTTCTGTTAAAGCGTCTCCCGTACGTAGAGACTTAAGCGGGTTGAAAATTAGCGGATGGTGAGCGAAAATTAAATTAACCTTTATACCTGCTTTTTGAAACGCGATCGCTTCATCGATTACTGCTAAAGTAGGCGTTAAGCATACTAGCACTCTTGCAGCTTCTTTTAGCACCCCAGGCTCAATTTGCCAGCCGCAATTGTCCCAGGGTTCCTGCCAAGCAGGATTTGCCCACGTTTCAAACCAAGCAATTAAATCTGCAATTATCATAATTTTTCCTACTTGAGAATGGACTAATTGAGTTTTTAGTTACTTAGTAGTTCAAACTACACTACTATTGACGTTAATTCCAAGCATCAGCAAAACTTTTTCCCTAATTATCATGATTGACTTATATACCTTTACTACTCCTAACGGGCGCAAAGCTTCGATTGCATTGGAAGAGCTAGGCATTGAATACAACGTCCATAAAATAGATATTACTAAAGGCGACCAATTTACTCCAGAATTTGTCGCTATTAATCCCAATAGCAAAATTCCCGCCATTGTCGATAACGAGACAGAGATGGCAGTTTTTGAGTCTGGAGCAATTTTAATGTACTTAGCTGAAAAAACTGGTAAACTGCTACCCACTAACCAAAAAGAGCGCTATCAGGTCATAGAGTGGTTGATGTTGCAGATGGGTAGCATAGGGCCAATGTTTGGTCAGTTGAACCACTTCAAAAAATTTGCCCCAGAAAAAATCGATTATGCAATTTCTCGTTACGAAAAAGAAACTTTAAGGCTATATAGCGTACTAGACAATCAATTAGCCAAAGGAGAGTTTATTTGCCAAGACTATTCCATTGCCGATATTTCCATTTTTCCTTGGGTTGCTATCTATGAGTTTCAAGGATTAACTTTAGTCAATCATCCCCATCTTCAGCGCTGGTTTGAGTCTTTGCAGCAACGTCCATCTGTGCAAAAAGGTATGGCAGTGCCAAGTTAGCTATTAGCATTAATTAAATAAATTATCCGACCATCCACAGGCTAGGCAATTCCAGTTTATTACCCATTGTTTTACTTTAGGAAAACTCTGACCGCAACAGGGACATAAGCCCGTTTTAAAGGGGTGAGTCATGATTTGCTGCAAATTTTCTTGAGGAGTCAAACAACAGCCACTGCGATCGCTTTTGTGGCAAATTGGAGTAGACTGTAACTCAATAAAATCTGCAAATTCTTGAAAAGTATCGCTCAAAAAGCAGTTTGTTAAAAAAGTTATAGTCAAAACAAATTGATATTTACTGTTAGTAATGGCTCTTTAACTTTTAACAACAAGGGTGTTACCTTGATGAATTCGCTTTTTACTAGCAGAAATCGCCTTGCTACTATTATTAATTTGCCTCCTAGCGCTGGTGATGGTCTGTTGGTAAGTGCTTCTACTCATTTTTTAACTTAAGTTGTTCCTAGAATGGAAAAGATAATTACCTGCTTAAAGCATAACTTGACAATTTTATTTAGGAGAAAAGTTTTCTACGCAACGGATAAATATTTCTACCCCTGTCATTAAAGCCGTTTCATCAAAGTCAAAGCGGGGATGATGATGAGGATAAGCCAAGTCCTTAGTAATATTGGCGGAACCTAAAAAGAAATAACAACCTGGTACTTCTTGCAGGAAAAACGACATATCTTCGCCGCCCATAGTTTGGCATTCTGGTACGATACCCATTGGAGTTTCTACTACTGCTATAGCTTGCTTTTTCACCAATTGAGCAATTTCGGCGTTATTTATGACTGGCGGATAAAGTTGCCAGTATTCTAAATCGTACTTTGCGCCGTAACTACTGCATACTCCAGCAATAATTTGTTCGATTTTTTGGTGTATGAACCCAACAAATTTGGGATTGAAGTAACGAACTGTGCCGTTTAGCTGGGCGGTATTGGCAATAATATTCAATGCCGTACCAGCATGGAATTCGCCTACTGTGACTACTGCCGATTCTATCGGATCGATATTTCGCGCCACAATAGTTTGCAAGGCGTTGACAATTTGCGCTCCAACTAAAATTGAGTCTACGGTTTGATGAGGCATCGCTCCATGTCCGCCTTTGCCTAAAATTCGAGCGCGAAAACACTCCACTGCCGCCATCAAAGCACCTTCGCGCACTCCTACCGTACCCAGGGGTAAATTGTTCCACAAGTGCAAGCCAATAATCGCATCAACATCAGGATTAGTTAATACCCCGGCAGCAATCATTGGTTTAGCACCCCCTGGGGCTTCTTCGGCGGGTTGAAAGATAATTTTGACAATTCCTGTAAAATCATCGCGGTGTTGGGATAAGTAGTAGGCTGTAGCAAGAGCGATCGCAGTATGCCCATCATGTCCGCAAGCGTGCATGATCCCATCGTGTTTCGAGCAATAATCTACTTCGTTTTGTTCTTGAATTGGCAAAGCATCCATATCTGCCCGAATTGCCAATACTTTCCCGATTTTGTGGCTGCCGATAGTGGCAACTATTCCCGTATGGGCAATTTCTGTTTGATGTTCTATGCCCCATTCTTGGAGCTTGTGAGTAATAAATTGCGCCGTTAAGTGTTCTTTAAAGCCTAATTCTGGGTATTGATGAATTTGTCGCCGCCATTGGACAATTTGCGGCTGTAAGGCTTTAATTTCTTCTCGAATGCTAGATAAGTCGATATTAAGGGGAGTTGTTGAAGTAGCAATCATGTTTAGTAAGTTTTAAATTAAACAATTTTAAGCAAGCTTATTTGTTTTACCTAATTGCGGCAAGTTAGACGTATATTTTTGTTCCCAATCCTCGCTTGGACTAGAGAAAGGGAATTATTTGTTCTGGGGAAGCGAGGATTGGGGCGACTAATATGAGTTTCAACATAAATATTATTTTGCAACTAATAGATTTCGCTTTGTTCTTGCTCGTAGTGCCATTCGGGAACTTTAAGTTGAACAAAAATCGACAATCAATTTTGAGATGTATGAGCAATATTAACTTCTAATCCTAAGTCAGGGGACGAATCGATATAGTATTCATGCTCTAGCAAAAAAGCAATAATTTCTAAAATTCCTTTATTAGGCTTACTAATGGCAACCAACAAAGCTGCAAAAGTTTGCCAAGTAGTATTTTTTAGTAAGATGCTTTTTCCAGCCGGAATTATTGATAAAACCTTTGGGCTTAAAGTTGGACTAATTAAATGTATTAGAGCCTGCATAAAGTTCCTGCCTATTTACTTTATCTTGACACTTGCCTTCAAAGACGGCATCAATCTTTCTAGGTCTAAATTTGCTGCTGCTTGAGCTAATTTATCTAAATCTCTGGGGTTATCTAAGTAAGGCAAGCAACCTAGTACAGGTATATTAGTTAGAGATTGAATTAAGTTTATTGGTGTCAAATCGCTAATTTGCTCCTCAGACATTGGCTGAACGCAGTTTAAAATAATGCCTTTAAGAGCAACACCTGTAAGTCTAGCTAAAGCCACATTCGCCACGGCTTGAGAAATTGCGCCTAATTTCACGGGAACGACTAAAACCGTTGGTAATCGCCATTCGGCAGCTAAGTCGGCTACGGTAAATTCGTAAGTTACAGGAGAGCCTAATCCCCCTAACGCTTCTACTAACACCCAATCTTGCGCCACCTGCAATTGCTGCAACTTTTGCCATACTAAACCTAAATCTACGCTGCGCCCTTCCTTGACGGCGGCTATAGGTGGGGCTAAAGGGGCATCAAAATATAGCGGGTTGATTTCATCAATAGATTGATGGACAAACAATTGTGCGTACAGTTCGCGATCGCCAATTCCGGCTTGAATTAGCTTCATAATTCCAAAATTAGCAGAAACAAACTTTTGCCAATAAGCTGCAAGGGCGCAAGTTAAAACGGTTTTACCCGTTTCGGTATCTGTACCAGTAATTAGTAATGCGTTCAAAATATCCTGTTAATTAGATGTAGGTGGTTCGGAGATGAGCGGTGAAGGAAAAGTTTGCGGTTCTACTTGATTATTTTGGCTTAATAACCAACTTACAAATAATAAAGAACTACCGCCAGCAATTAAAGCCACTGCTACAAAAGTAAGAGCGATCGCCCACCAACGTTCCCATATAGAAAGCTTGGTAGCTGTTGGTTGCAGTTTTTTGGTAATAATTGGCTTAAGTTCATCGGGACGGCGACCTATTGCTATTGTATTGACTTGCGAGGGGGCAGTAGCTGGGAGAGAAAAATTTTGTTCTGTGGGCAATGCACCTAGAGGCTGTGGACTATCAGGGGTTTGTAATTCAGGGCTTTGGGGAGTTGCTACAGATTGCAACACTTTAGCAACTTCGGCAACCGATTGATAGCGATCGCTTGGCTTGTAACTAAGCATCCGATCGAGCAAGGCGGCAAATTCTTGACTTACCTTTGTCCACCCTTGCCAATTCCAAATAAATTGTTCGTCATCAAACAATTCTGGGGGTTGCTTGCCTGTAAGTAAAACTATAATACTCACTGCTAACGAGTATAAGTCGCTACTAGCGTAAGCTCTGCCTGTTTGCATTTGTTCAATGGGGGCGTAGCCTAACTTTCCTACCGTTGTTTTTACCGCCGGGTTAATTGCTTGAATTCGGGTGGCTATTTCATTTACTACCCCAAAATCAATCAATACAGGCTTAGAATCGATTTCGCGCCGAATAATATTATCTGGAGAAATATCACGGTGAATAATCCCTCTAATATGTAGGTGAGCAAGTACGGGTAATATTTGCTGCAATAATTGTATGGCTTCTATTTCAGTGAAAGTTTTACCTTTGGCTTGTTTTTCTTGTAGTAGTTTCCAATAAGTTTTACCTTCCACATAATCTTGAACTAAAAATAAGCGTTCATCTTGCTCGAAAGTGGCTCTAAATTGGGGAATTTGGGGATGGTGAATTTTGTATAAAATGCTTGCTTCTTTTTGAAATAATTGTTTTGCCGAGATTAAAGAATCTGGCTTACGTTGAAAGGGAATCAATTCTTTAAGGGCGCAAAGCTCGTTAAAGCGCCCTATATCTTCTGCTAAATAGGTACGCCCAAACCCCCCTTGACCTAAAATGTCGATCAAACGATAGCGATCTTGAAGAACTGTTTGCAGGGGAATGGGTAATTGCATTGCGACGAACTTTGAGTAATTTTAAAACTTAGCGAGCGTTTGTGTTAGCCAAGATATCCTTGCTTTGAAGGGTTTTCGCCCTAAACCCTCTGCTAATAAACAGAGAAATTTAAGAAATAGACTCCCCGTAGCCCCATGACTGACATAATATTTTGAGGGAGATGAGGGCTAAAAAGTGTATTCATGCCAAAAATCTAACAAACAAGCAACTAAAGTAGCCTAAACGAACCATTACACTCATTTTAAAATTTCTTAGCTTGCTGCTAACTATTAGTTACTCCCCCTACTATTTTATAGTTAAGTAATTTTGCTTACATATTTGCCTAAAAAATAAAATTAAAATATAGGTCACAAGCGTGCCTATACTGGCAATTTTTATCAAACTCTTAAACTAATATTAATTAATAACTTCATCCAAGCTTATAATTAAATCTCCCTAGAATTGCTGAGGAAGTAGATAAATTTGTGATGATAGGATTGCCATGAAGCCGCTTAGAGGGTCTGTTGTGCTACGATCTGCAACTACTTTGACGCTTCCGTCAACTCAAAACGCGGTTATAACTGACAATAACCGCCTACGTTTGTTCTCTGGCTCTGCCAACGTACCATTTTCTCAAGAAGTTGCTCGTTATTTGGGTATGGACTTGGGACCAATGATCCGCAAGCGATTTGCTGACGGAGAGCTTTACATTCAAATTCAAGAATCAATTCGGGGCTGTGATGTTTATCTGATTCAGCCCACTTGCAATCCAGTAAACGATCATTTGATGGAATTGCTGATTATGATTGATGCCTGTCGGCGCGCGTCGGCGCGACAAATTACCGCAGTAATTCCTTATTACGGTTATGCTAGGGCAGATCGCAAAACCGCCGGACGAGAATCAATTACAGCTAAATTGGTGGCTAACTTGATCGTTCAAGGAGGCGCGCACCGAGTTATAGCCATGGATCTGCACTCAGCCCAGATTCAGGGATATTTTGATATCCCTTTCGATCATGTTTATGGTTCGCCAGTAATAATTGATTATTTAGCTAGCAAACAGTTGTCAGATATTGTGGTGGTTTCTCCCGATGTCGGCGGTGTAGCAAGAGCAAGAGCTTTTGCTAAAAAGTTAAATGACGCGCCCCTAGCAATTATTGATAAGCGTCGTCAAGCTCATAATGTTGCGGAGGTACTCAACGTAATTGGCGATGTGGCGGGTAAAACTGCCGTATTGGTAGACGACATGATTGATACGGGGGGAACGATCGCGGCGGGGGCTAAATTATTGCGAGAAGAAGGGGCGCGTCAGGTGTATGCTTGTGCAACTCACGCTGTATTTTCTCCTCCGGCAGTAGAGCGGCTATCGAGTGGCTTATTTGAAGAAGTAATTGTCACAAATACAATTCCTGTTCCCTTTGAGCATCAATTCGAGCAATTAACAGTGCTTTCTGTTGCCAATTTGCTAGGAGAAACTATTTGGCGGGTACATGAAGATACGTCAGTTAGCAGTATGTTTCGCTAGTAAAAACTGAATATTTGCCCAGAAATGCGATCGCTCTAACTTCTCGGCGATCGCATTTATTTTTATAAAAACTCTAAAAATGGCTCTGGAACTAATAATAGTTCCCCCGACTTAAAACGGGAAATATCTACCCACAGGGCGGTTTTTTGTCGCTTACCTTCGGCAAAAACTAGGCTTTCCAATTCATAAAACTTAGGTAGGGCGAAATCGCATTGATAAATTTGGAGAATTTCGTGTCCTTGTTTGCCATTAAAAGTAAATAGATTTTCTAAGCACCCTAGGTAAGAAATATTTGTTAGTTCTGCCTGAATTTCTTCTTGAAACTCTCTTTGTAGAGCTTCAAGGCTAGTTTCGCCAAAATCAACTCCACCGCCCATTGCGCGATAAAAAGTTTGCTGTTTGACTGGATCGTAGCCTTGGGAGATAAAAACTCGTTCGCCTTTTTTAATTAAGCCCAAAGCTAAAACTCGAATTTGACCTTCAACGCGCATAAACTATTAGTTGTTGTAATCGTAAATAGATTCTTCGGGGCGGCTTTCGCTATCTTCTACCGTCCAATCGGCATTTTCGCCGCCAATATATATTTGCTCCATCGGTAGGTATTCTTTATCTAATTGAATCAGGCAATTAATTAAAATATCTAAAGCGATCGCATCGCTTGTCCCCAAATCGAACCAACAACGCGCCCAAGTACCTTGATACTCAAAAGCTCCCATGTTGTGCATTAATGACATCAAGCTATCATCGGCTCTGAAGTCGTCATAATTCATGTAGCTAATGTCTAATCCCTCGTCTTGAACTTGGAGGTTTTCGGCGTTAAAGGCTCCGAGTTTTCCTAGGTAGAACCAAGAGTTGAAGGCTTCTTCTAAATACTTTTTCTCCATTTCTGACGGAACTGTACTAAATTCCACCCAGATCCACAGGTCAAAAGGATTAAATTCTCGAAACTGTATTTGCATTTTGGCTAAAAGTTAGGTGTGTCGATCCAAAAGATTAAATTCTTGAAGCTGTATTTGCATAAGGAAAAACCAAGAATTGAGGAGTCTGCCCCCCAAACCCCATCAGTGGGGAGCCAGTAGGGGAATTACTTTGTCTTCCCCATCAGGGTCTTATCCTTGGGTATGCAAGTTTTTGGAAGTACTGTTATTTTAGCCATATCTCTTTTTTACTTGAGGTTTATTAAACGACTAGCAGCTTTACTTCGTTCGCGCTCCATTTGCTTGACTAAAGTAGTGGGAAGTTGGGCTTTTTTAGAAATCGCTTTATCAAAGTTTTGAATCGACTCTTGCAGCATAGAGCGATCGCCAAGTTTTTTACTGGATTCGGCAAGAATTTGGGCTTTGAGATAAAACAATTCTGGGTTGTTGGGTGTCAGGTTTATTGCCCTATTTACCTCTGCTAATGCTTCGCTATACTGCTCTAAATCGCGGTAGCCAATAGCTAAACCACGAGCGGCTAAATATTGAGGGGCGGCAAATTTTTCTAGTCGGGCGATCGCTTGTTCGGGGTTGGAAAAGGGCAAGTTGACCGCTAACAGTAAATCCATATAACCGCGCATTAAGTTGATTTCTGGATCGTTTGCTGAAACTGATTGAGCTTTGTCTAAGTGTTCGTATACTAGGCGCAATTTAGATAATGCTTCGGGAGTGCCTCTAACTGTACCATCCCGCGCCAAAACTGACGCACCTTGTAAAAAATAACCTACCGCCGCATACAAGTTTCCCCGCAAGGCATCGGTACTTATTAATTGTTTGGCGGTTTCTAAAGTTTTGTTGCCGTATAAATTGAAGGCTGCCAAGTCTTTGTCTAAACCGTAAGCCAAGGATGCTTGCATAGCATAGGCTAAAGGCTCCTGTGGTTCGCTTGTTTGAGCTTGTTTGAGATAACCTTGGGCAGCTTTGTAGTTACCGTCTTGAAATATAGCTTTAAAAGCTGCTTCGGTGCGATCGCCTATAGGGCGTGGGTTTGTTGTCCGAAAAGGATCGGCGGCTAAAGTTGGGCTAATTGATGTAAGTATTAGTAAAGTAGTGCTGAGGGCGATCGCTTTTAGCGCTGCGCCTGGCGCAATCACTTTTAACCCTGTGCTTGGCGCAATCGCGCCCCAAAATCGATAATTGCTCATATTTAAAAATTAAACCTAAATTGTGTTCGTAGTGACGATAAATTTGCGCTCTTGTTGCTCGGAAATAGCATTTGTTAGCCACAATTGATTTATAGCCAATTTTTTACTTGAATGCTTTATCTCAAAAATCTCACCTATCACCCGCCTGCTAGCCCTATAGCTATTTTAAAAGAGATTAACTTAGAACTTGCACCAAAACAGTTGGGGCTAATTGTGGGGGCAAGTGGTTCGGGTAAAAGTACCCTACTAGAAATTTTAGCGGGGCTTGTGGAAACAACTTCGGGTAATATTTCTTGGCGCGAACAAGAACTAATATCCGAGCAATTGCAACAGTTAGCTGGTTTAGTATTTCAGTTTCCCGAACGCCATTTTTGCGGCGGCACAATTTTAGAAGAATTGCGTTTAGGTCATCCAGAATTAGGCTCAAACCGAGTCAAGCAGGCTTTACAAGAAGTTGGGTTAGAGCAATTATCAATTCATACTTCACCCCAAGCTCTGAGCGGCGGTCAGCAGCGCCGTTTGGCGTTGGCGGTACAATTAATTCGTCAGCCACCTTTGTTGCTGTTAGATGAGCCAACCGCAGGCTTAGATTGGTCAATGCGTCGGCAATTGGTGAGTTTGCTGGCAAAATTAAAACAAGATTGGACGCTGTTAGTAGTAACTCACGATGCGGGAGATTTATTAGCAATAAGCGATCGCACTTGGAACTTAAATTACGGTGAATTGAGTACCCTGTCACCCGTTGCTGTAAATCAAAATGTCTAATTTATTACTAGAAACTGATTTGTGGCGCAAAACCCTCCATTGGCAACCCAACGCTCTACAACAGTCGCAGTTTCAACAGCTTTACGACTTGGTACTTCAAGGCAATAGTCAATTTAATTTAACTCGCATTACTGAGCCTGGGGAGTTTTGGGAAAAACATTTATGGGATTCTTTGCGGGGAATTTTGCCGTTGCTGACGCTGGAGGGGCCCCAAATAATTGATATTGGTACGGGTGCAGGGTTTCCCGGATTGCCTATAGCGATCGCCTTACCAGAAAGTACCGTTACTTTAGTAGATTCAACCCGCAAAAAAATTACTTTTCTTGATTCGGTGCTGGAAAAATTAAATATCTCAAACGCTTTAACCGTAACATCACGAGCCGAAGCTTTGGGTAAAATTCCTCAATACTGCAACGCTTACGACTTGGCTACCATTCGCGCGGTTGGTTCGGCGGTTATTTGTGCGGAATACGCATTACCTTTAGTTAAACCGGGAGGAATGGCGGTACTTTATCGGGGAAATTGGGCGGAAGCAGAACAAGAAGCTTTACTTAGGGCGATCGCGCCCTTAAATGGAATTATTGACTCGGTAGATAGCTTTACAACACCAACAACTCAAAGCATCCGCCACTGCATTTATTTAAAAAAGCTATCCTAAACCAAGTTCTCGTTTGAGCAAATCAACAGATTTTGTGCCGACAAAGTTTTCGCAACAAATTAGCTGAGGGGGACGAATAATATCTTCCCTCACGGCTTGCACTGCGGTTTTGAGTGTAGTAAGACTTGGGCGATCGCAAATAATTACTTGAGCGCTTTTGACAATCGCATTGAGTTTGTAAGCATCTCCTACTTGGGCTGTAAGTACCAGTAATTCGCTGCCTCGCAAACTATGAATAATTACTTCTGCTGACCTCAACAACCCCGAACTAAGGCTAACAACGCCGACACAACTATCTTTGGCAAGTTTTTTGAGCAGTTTAATTTCTTGTTCGTAGTCGTAAATATCAACAGGAATAGCACGAACAGATTTAACCGCCGCGATCGCTTCCGCTTGACCGATAAAATATCTAGTAGTGACTACCGTCCCGGTGATTTGGGCTAATTCTTTTAATTCTTCTAAAGATATTAGCTGTACGGGGATTTTTAAAGATTGTTCTAACTCCTCAACAATTAATTTTCCTGCACCAATATCATCTTCTGGTACTGTAACTATAACTTGAGCGATCGATCGCAATCGCCAGTCAATTTCGGCGGAAAATAGTTCTCGCGCTTGGTTTAAAGAACAACCTTGCTGCAAAAGTTGATCTAAACAGAGTTGCACAATTTTATCTGCTTGGGGATATTGTTCAAGTAAGGGAATTAAAGCCGGATTGCGCCGAATGGGTTGAGCGCGGACGTAAATACCCGAACCTGCAACGCTTTCTACTAATCCATCTTCTTCAAGATGGCGATAAACCTTGCTGATAGTATTGCGGTGTAAGCCCGTTTGCGTTGCTAAAGCTCTAGTGCTAGGTAAGCGATGACCAGGGGAAAATTGCCGGGAAGCGATCGCATAACGAATTTGATTCAACAATTGAGTTGAGGAAGGAATTTCGCTATCGGGCTGAATGTGGAATTGAATCATGTTGGGACGAGAGTAGAGGATAACGCAAAAGGGTGACTAAAATCAGGCAAAAATAACTAAATCTCTCATCTTCTCTCTATTGTTCTAACTTCTGACGCGTATTTTGGTAGCTTGTTTTTAACTTACACAATTGAGGAAATTGTTATGAACCAAGATATTTTTACGTCTTTTGTTCGTATTCCAAATAGCAATTTGCTGATTGACGCTTATATGGCTTGTCCTATCGGCGGAGGATCTTACCCTGGGATTGTAGTCATCCAAGAAATTTTTGGTGTCAACGCTCATATTAGAAATGTAACCGAAAGAATTGCTCGACTTGGTTATGCGGCGATTTCTCCCGCTATTTTTCAGCGCATCGCTCCCGATTTTGAAACAGGCTATACGCCCCAAAATATTCTTACAGGCAGAAGCTACAAAGAGCAAACCAAAGCTTCGGAGCTTTAGTTCGATATTCAAGCAACAATCAATTATCTCAAAGATTGCCCCCAAGTTAAAAAAGATGCTTTTGGTTGCATTGGTTTTTGTTTTGGCGGTCATGTTGCGTATCTGGCGGCTATTTTAGACGATATCAAAGCGACCGCATCTTTTTATGGTGCGGGTATTGCCACGCAAACCCCTGGAGGCGGCGCACCTACTCTAACTCGGACACCGGAAATTAAAGGCACTTTATACGCTTTGTTTGGGATGGAAGATGGGAGTATTCCGGTAGAACAGGTAGAAGCTATGAAAACAGAATTAGAAAAAGCTAGGACACCTCATCGTATATTTCGTTACGACGGCGCGGAACATGGTTTTTTTTGCGACGCGCGGGCTAGTTATAATGAATTAGCTGCATCGGATGCTTGGCAGCAGGTCAAAGAGTTGTTTCAACAACATTTGCCTAACTGATTTTTGCGCTTAAATATAAAATTGGCAGATAAATATAATTTTCTGCTTTTACTGCCCCACTAGCTAATGTTATGAATTCTAAATCAAAATCTACGACCGCCACCGAATCAGCCTTTTCAATGGATGATTTTGCTAAAGCCTTGGAACAACAAGACTTTCAATTTCAGCAAGGACAAAAAGTTTTGGGCAAAGTGTTTCAATACGAAAATAATGGCGCATACGTAGATATTGGGGGCAAGTCGGCGGCTTTTATTCCCACTGAAGAAGTATCTATGCGTCCGGTGACAGATTTAAAAGAAGCGTTGCCATTGCAGGAAGAATTAGAGTTTGTAATTATTAAAGAGCAAGACGCAGACGGTCAAGTTACTGTTTCTCGCCGCCAGTTAGAAGTTCAGCAAATTTGGCAACGCCTCACCGAGATGCAAGAAAGCAGCCAAACTTTGCAAGTGCGGGTAACGGGTGTCAACAAAGGCGGCGTGACGGTAGACGTGCAGGGAGTAAGAGGGTTTATACCGCGATCGCATCTTTTAGAACGGGATAATTTAGACAGCTTAAAAGGTCAAACTTTGAGCGCTAGTTTTTTAGAAGTCGATCTTACTAACAACAAACTCGTCCTTTCCAATCGTTTAGCAACTCGTTCGGCTAGTTTCAGTCAGTTAGAAGTCGGTCAATTGGTAGAAGGAAAAATTACTGGAATCAAACCTTTTGGAATGTTTGTTGACTTGCAAGGTGTAAGCGGTTTATTGCATATTAAGCAAATTAGCCAAAAATTTATTGAATCGCTGTCAACTCTATTTCAACCAGGACAAATAATTAAAGCCGTAATTATCGATTTAGATGAAGTTAAAGGGCGAATTTCTTTATCTACCAGAGTATTAGAGAGTTATCCCGGCGAAATGGTTGAAAAAATGGCTGAAGTAATGGCAACTGCTGAAGAACGCGCCAATAAAGCCAAAACTCCTGTAGCAGAATAAGAAGAGAGGAATTGCTGAGAGTTGCACTTGATATTACAACTCTCACTGTGTTAAAGAATTTTTCTTCCTGTCAACACTTCTCGCACTTCTAGCATGGCGGAATAAGTAGGTAATATATGCAGAGTTTCATCGGCGGGGGTATGCTCTAAAGCAACGGCGATCGCCTTTTTTAAATCTTCTTCAATAATTAACTGCATATTATCGCTATTTAATTCGGGCTGACTATAACGCAAACGCAGCGCCAGATCGTAGACGCGATCGCCACTAATTACCAAAGTACCGCCTTTTCCTACCAAGGTTTCGGTGTCTACATCCCAAATCCAAGATACATCGGTGCCATCGGGCGTGCGATCGTTTAAAACTAATAATTTAGTGTTTCCCCCAGCGTGGATTACCGCGCGAATAGTTTCATTCATGCCTACAGGGTTTTTGGATAACAATATTAAAACGCGCTTACCTCCAACTTCTAAAACCTCAGCGCGTCCAAAAGCAGCTTGAAAGTTATTTATACTACCCGTGATAATTGCCTCATCTACCCCTAATTCTTGGGCGGCGAGAATGGCGGCGACGGTGTTGTATTTGTTATATACGCCTATTAATATTTGTTGCCATTGACTGCTGTCAATATCTAATTTGGGTTTGGTAAAGTCGCAACTAGGACATTGATAATCGCCTAAGTGCGACAAATAAACTCCAGCATAGTTAAGCAAATGACCGCATTTAGGGCAGTAGATAGAGTCTACAGCGTGGGGAATTTTATCTAAATACAGTTTTGACTCATTTAAACCAAAATACCGCACTTTCTGCGGCAATTGTTGCCCCATAGAAGCAAGGGTAGGATCGTCTGCATTGGCAACTACTACGGTTTGGGTTGGTAATAGGGCGATCGCCTCTCTCCATCTAGTGCTAATTGTATCGACCTCTCCGTACCTATCTAGTTGATCTCGAAAGAGATTTAAGCACATAATGAGCCGCGGTTGAATTGGCTGCAATACTCGGCGCAATATATTTTCGTCTACTTCTAAAATTGCGAAGTCTGCGTTTAGAGTACCGATTAGATTAGTATCTTCTAGCAGTGCTGTCATTAAGCCATTTTCTAGATTTGCACCCGCCGTATTGTGGGTAACTTTCCAGCCTTGGCGTTCTAACATGGTTTTTAGCAGCAAAGATGTGGTAGTTTTGCCATTTGTCCCCGCAACTAAAATTACTCCCTGTTTTACCTGACAACTTAGTAGCTGTAAGAGGTTGGGTTGAATCCGCCGCGAGATTTCTCCTGGCAATACACTTGCTGCACCTAAACGTAGTAGTCGCACCCCAAAGGTGACGGTTTTGGCTATAGATACTGCAAGCGCTAGAGTTAGCCTATCTACCAGGTTAATTTTTTTACTCACTACTTACACCTTTGCTTATTGATATTTTGACTTGCACGCTGGAATTTTCTCTAATCCCCTTAAAAAGAGGAAAACCTATAATAAAACTTTTTAAGGAGTTGAGGTACTTTTGGTACTCGCTACGGAATCGCTATGGCAGGTATACAGACTGCAAAGTTTTTAGGATTGCAAAGTTTACGCTGCGTCAAGATGTTATTTTATTGCACATATACATTACTTTGATTTATGCAAGCCTTACAATCTTGGACAACCCACTATCAAGACTTATTTGATAATGACGCGATTCGAGCCGGGAATTATCCTGAAATTATGTATCATGGGAAACCGAGGAAAAATGCGATCGTTTTGGTACATGGTTTAACCGATTCGCCTTATTTTATGAAAGCGATCGCCAAAAGGTTTCATGCTATGGGTTTTAATGTTTTACTACCTTTGCTACCTGGACACGGTTTAAAAATTCCCGATACTCAAATAGATACAGTAACATTTACCGAATGGCTAGAGGAGGTAAATTTTGCGGTAAATTGTGCTAAAAGTTTAGGCGAACAAGTTTCTATTGGTGGTTTGTCTGCGGGGGGAAATCTTGCTACTTATAAAACTATTACTGATAAGCAAAGTATAAATGGGGCTTTATTTTTGTTTGCGGCTGCTTTAGATATTCACGATCCGATTGAAAATGTTTTAAGAATTGATAGTTTTTTAAAAGTTGCTTCTTATATTCAAGTTAATAGAAATAAAGATGTAGCTGATTTAGTTAAAGAGGCTTTGATTAAAAAAGATTCTATTAAAAAAGGACTTAAAAAAATTGTAGTTCCTGCCAATTTACAAAAGAAATCTCAAGATGTTTGGGCAATTGGTAATAATCCCTATCGTTACGTAGAAATGACTTTAAACGGTGCAGGACAATTAGCCAATTTAATTAAGCGAACTGAAGATTTGTATAAAGGGCGAGATAAATACAGCGACATCATCCAGCCTGTTTTTGCAGCACATTCTGAAGCAGATATAGCCGCAGGTATAGGAGAAATTGAGCTATTACTTAAAAATCATCCTCATTGCGAAGAGAAAACAGAATTTTTCCGGATTGAGAAAAGTTTGAATGTTGCTCATCCAAGTATTGTATTAGAAGAAGATATTAAAGTTGGTGAGGAGATTTTAGAAAAGCGCAATCCAGTTTTTAACGAAATGATGAATTGTGTGGAAGCTTTTGTAACCAAGCATTTAAACTAACGAAACGCACCAGAAACAAAAGATAATGAAAGCAATATTAATGACCGCCGCCGGGAAACTCGAAGTTTTAGAAGTTCGAGAAATACCAGAACCACAAATAGAAAAACCTACAGAAATATTAGTGCGTCTTAAAGCTGCGGGTGTAAATCCCATTGATACAAAACTGCGGAATAGAGGTACTTTTTACCCAGAAAATCAGCAAGCTATTTTAGGTTGCGATGGTGCGGGAATAATTGAAGCTGTGGGTACAAATGTTAGTAAGTTTAAGGTAGGAGATGAAGTTTATTTTTGCGATGGTGGATTGGGCGGTAAAAGAGGCAATTATGCTCAAATGACGGTGGTAGATGAGAAGTTTGCAGCGCGTAAACCTAGCTCAATTTCTTTTGTAGAAGCGGCGGCGGCTCCTTTAGTATTAATTACAGCCTGGGAAGCTTTGTGCGATCGCGCTTCTATGCAACTGAACCAAAAAGTTTTAATCCATGCTGGCGCGGGTGGTGTTGGTCATGTAGCCATTCAATTAGCCGTTCTTCATCAAGCTAAAGTATGTACAACGGTGGGAGATAATGAAAAAGCTAGTTTTGTGCGGCAATTAGGCGCAGAGCAAACGATTTTGTACAAAGAAACCGATTTTGTGCAAGCTGCATTGGATTGGACAGAGGGCGAAGGGGTAAATATAGGTTTTGATACGGTAGGAAAAGAAACTTTTGGGCTTACTTTTAGCGCTACAAAAATTTATGGGGATGTGGTGACAATATTAGAAGCCGATCCTAATACCGATTGGAAAACCGCGCGATCGCGCAACCTGAGAATTAGCTACGAACTAATTCTAGTACCGATGCTACAGGGATTAGTAGCGGCGCAACAACACCAAGCAGATATTTTGACTCAGTGTGCAGATTTGATTGATTCCGGGAAGCTCAAAATTCATGTAAATAAGGTGTTTCCGTTATCTGTTGCCGTTGCAGCCCATCAATTATTAGAAGCGGGATCGATTACGGGAAAAATTGTTTTGCAATGCGATTAATCAAGACACTTGCGATCGCACTATTAATTGTGTTGCTCATCTTACCTCAACCAGTATGGGCAGCTTTAGCCCAGCCAGAGCGGACAGTTTTAACTTTAGAATTGCTGCAATCGAGGGTTAAATCGCCAAAACTAAGTGGCGGTATCCTCACCATAGATTTACAGCATTTTATTATCGACTTGCGCCCAGAAAATACGGGTTTTCGCGCCAATTTTGAGCAAATTCTGCAAGCAGGATTGCAAAGAGCGGGATCTAGTCCTCTAGGCTTAGATTTGAGTTATTCTCTGATTCAGGGGGATTTTGTGGGGAATAATTTAGGATTGCGATCGCCCCTATACGGACAAGCTTTAGCACCCATATTTACGCCTACAGAACAAACACAACTGCAACGCGATCGCCGTCGCTATGCTCAATTGAGTCAACTATCCACGTCTCTATTAGGTTCAAAAAGTGCTACCCCTGCCCAAATTACAGTATTTCGCGGCGGTTTAAAGTTAGTGCAGACTCGTTTTAGTGGCGAAGCAAATTTTACTAATACTTTTTTTCTTCAGCCTGTAGATGCTTCGGGGGCGATATTCACCCAAAACTCTAATTGGACAGAGACGAGATTTAGTCGCAATGTCAACTTTGCGGGGGCGAGTTTCCGCAAACAAGGAATATTTCGGGGCAGTATTTTCTTTTCTACGGCGGGTTTTAATCAAGCTCAATTTCTGGAAGCAGCGACTTTTAGCGGCGCTACTTTTGAAGACACGGGCAATTTCAATCAGGCAATGTTTAACGATCGGGCAAGCTTTAACCGGATGCAATGGCGAGGAAATGCCGATTTTTCGCAAGTACAGTTTGCAAATCGAGCCTTATTTGCAAAAAATCGCTTCTATAAATCTTTGTTTCTCACCGAAGCAACTTTTAATCAAGCGGTAACGTTTCGAGAAACGCAATTCGATCGCCCGGTAAATTTGCGCGGTGCTAGTATTTTAAATCAGGCAGATTTTAGCGATGCAGCTTTTGCAAATTCTTCAGCTTATTTAAACGTATCCGATCTGGGTTTTGATGCGGAAGAAGCCAAAATTCTTGGCAATCCCGGACAAATTGGCAGCGTTATTCAAGTACCAATACTGCAAGGCAATGAAAATGTCTTGCGAAATCTGATTCAAAACTTTCGACAATTGCAGCAAATAGGCGATGCCAATCAGTTAGATTACACTACTCAAAAGCTGCGCCGCAATGAATTACTTCGCAGGTTGTCGGGGATCAATATTAATACAGCAAATTCTGCAACTTTGCTAAAACTAGGATTTTCACCCCTTCAAGTTAAGGCGATCGCTGCCTATCGTCAAGAGCAACCTTTTCGTAATCTCAGCGAGGTTTTGAGCTTAGAGCAAATCGATCTCAATACTTATATTAAAGTCCGCGATCGCCTGGTAGCAACTTCTCCTATTTCTGCCGCCGAATGGATAATATTAGCTTGGCAATGGTTGGCTTTAGGTTTGTTGCTCTTGCTTAGTCGTTACGGTACGAGTTTTTGGTTAGTGTTTGGAGTCGGGACAATTGCGATCGCCCATTTTGGGTTAATATTTTGGCTAATCGACCGTTGGCGACGATTGCACCCGCAAAAGATTTTACCCACAGTTTACGAAACTAGCTGCGTACTCAGTAGTTTTTGCTTATTGATACTGTTTGGATTAATTGCTATTTTTCGCACCTCAACCCAACCATTTTTAACTTTAGGCTGTGTAGAAGCGATCGTTTTACCAATTCCGTTAGTTTTAGTAGCTAGACTTTATCAAAAAGGACGCTATCACGACTTGATGAATAGCAGCTATTTTGTCGAAGATGGCAGTATGCGGCAACTAAGATTATTAATTGGTAGATTGCCAGTCATGCCGCGATTTCCGCTATTTAGAGAGCGTTATATGCCTGTATTATGGTCAAATCGCTGGAATTGGCTAAATTACTACGATTTTAGTTTAAATAATTTGCTGAAGTTAGGTTTTAACGATATCCGGCTGCGGGACGAACATTTACCAGGAATTGTTACTACCCTTGCTTGGTATGAGTGGGTGATTGGTTTGCTTTATTTAACGCTGCTATTGTGGACTTTATCGCGCACGATTCCAGGGTTGAATTTGCTGATTTATTTGAAGTAGACTCCTTAGTACAATAGAGGAAGAAACCAAAGTTGTTGTGTCAATGCCAATTTAGGAGAAGTGATGAGTATTACTATTGAGTTAAAACCAGAAATAGAGGCTCGATTGCTGGCTCAGGCAAAGGCTCAAAGCGTTTCTGTAGAACATTTGCTAGAAATACTGATTGAGGGCTGCGTATTCTCGTTGCAACCAGAGCAACAAAGCGATCGCCTAGCCGCTCCCAAAAATAGACTACCTTTACTCAAGGCGTTGGGAAAAAGCCCTTCGTTGGCTCAAGCTCCGTCACTGTCAGAAGATGCGACTGGGCGTGAAAGCATTTACCGCGAAAGAGAAGATGCTCAGTTATGAGTTATCTGGTGGACACAAATGTTTTGTTACGATTAATCAACTCTCGTGACTCGCAATATCCTCAAGCTCAGAATGCTATTAATAGGCTGCTACAGCAAGGTATTGAGCTAAACATAGTGCCACAAAATTTATTTGAGTTTTGGGTTGTTGCTACCCGTCCAGCCAATGTCAATGGGCTAGGATTGACCGTAGAAGAAGCAACTCATGAAATGACTCTTTTGAAGCAACTGTTCGCAATTAAGGCTAGTAGCCCTTCAGTTTTGACAGTCTGGGAAGATTTAGTAATTAAGTATCAAGTCAAAGGCAAACAAGGACATGATGCCCGATTGGTAGCGGCAATGATTACTTATAAAATCTCTCACTTATTAACTTTTAACGTTGATGATTTTACCCGTTTTTCAGAAATTGTAGCGATTTCTCCTCAAACAATTCAACCTAAATAATGTTTTACTTTGGGTTATAGACTTTATCGCGCACGATTCCAGGGTTGAATTTGCTGATTTATCTTAAGTAGGCGAACAGTTTGTTCGCCTCAAAGCAGTCATTAAACCCTAGCTTGTAAAGACTTCAGCAACTCTGTATTAACTCCCGATTCGCGGGTAAGAGCAATTTTGCCCGTACGGGCAATTTCTTTCAACCCAAACTTTTCTAATACTTGCACGATCGCTACCATTTTACCGGGATCGCCTACTACTTCTAAAGTTAGCGAATCTTCCGCTACATCCACGACTCGCGCCCGAAATATTTGCGCTAACCCAATAATTTCCGAACGATTGGCGCTACTGGCGTTTACCTTTAGTAGCATCAATTCTCGCTCTACACAGGGAATCTCGGTAATATCTTGAACTTTTAGCACGTTTACGAGCTTGTACAACTGCTTTGTCAACTGCTCAATAATCTGCTCGTCTCCAGGTACAACCATTGTAATTCGAGATACTCCCCCTTGCTCGGCGGCTCCTACGGCGAGGCTTTCAATATTAAAGCCGCGACGGGCAAATAAACCAGCAATGCGGGACAAAACCCCGGCTTCATCTTCTACTAAAACTGACAATGTATGTTTCACGGCTATTCAGGCTTGATTTTATGCGATCGCGTACCGCCAACTTCAGTTCAAGCAGCACCGTTTTAGCACTTTATTCTAGCTCGATTGCGCCACAATCAGCAGAGAAAAAATAAAGCTTCTCTCTCTTAATGGATGTATAAACAGAATAAATTATGCTTAGTTAAAGTTGTCTATATCAGGGAGAAAAATAACTATGGGTTGGTTAAAACGTTTGTTTGGGATGGAAAAACCTCAAAATGCTCCTTCCTACGCTCCACAACAGCAATCTGCACCTCAAGCTCAAGCTGCACCTGCGGGCGAATCTATTCCCCCCGAACGTAGGGGACTAAGCGGCGAATACGATCAAAGCGGATTAGCCAAGCGCGTAGCTTTAGAATTTGACGAGGAGCCAGACTTGGATGATATTGAGACTATTTACGTTGCTCAAACTGGTAGCGTTGTAGTTTTGAAAGGTAAAGCCCCAAGTCAACAACTTCTCAATAAAATGGTTTCGGTTGCTCAAAGAGTTAATGGTGCAACAGAAGTAAATACAGATTCAGTAGAAGTTGACTAAAACCTAAGTAGCGGTTGGTTAACCGCTACGAAAATAACCACTCAAGCAATGCTCGCTAGGGTTAGAGGACGATTTTGCTGTACTTTGCGCCATGCTTGGGGGGGTGCGCCGTGATGTTGGCGAAATTGACGGGAAAAATGACAAGTATTTTGATAACCCAAGGCGTTGGCAATTTGTTCTACCGATTGGTCGGTATTTTGAAGCAAAGTCCGCGCCTCTACCATCCGCCGCTCGACAATCCATCGATTTACGGTGTAACCTGTTTGGCTACCTACTCGGTTGGTTAGGTAAGCTGGGGAATAACCAACCGCTTGAGCAACATCGCATAAAGTAATCGGTTGGTTGTAGTTGGCTTCAATAAATTTAAAAACTTCTTGCAATTCGGTTGCTGAAGGAAAAATTGACTGGTTTGCTTTGTCGGTGGTTGGCTTTTGTGCTACTGGGGTATTTGTATACCACGAACGCAGACTTGCTCGTTTTTCTAGTCGAATGGCGATCGCTTTTAATAATTCCTCTACGGTAGTGGGCTTAGTTAAATAGTCATCTGCACCTAATTCCATCCCCCTACGCAGTTCAGTTTTACTAGCACTGGCTGTTAAAAAAATAAACGAAGTAATGGCTGTAAGCGGGTTTTGACGCAGGGTTGTCAGCACGTCATAACCGTCAAGTTTAGGCATAATCACATCGCAAATTACTAAGTCGGGTAGGTGTTTTTGAACTTTAGTAATTCCTTCTATGCCATTTTCTGCACCCATAGTACAGTAACCTTCAGAGTTTAAGCAGTCTATATAGATGTTGCGGGTACGGGCATCATCTTCAATTACTAATATTTTTGCTGGCGATTGTTGGTTCATGTTTAATTACTCAAGTTATTTAGGTTTTTTTTTGTTGAAGGTAAAACGACGGTAAATGTACTACCTCTACCTACTTCGCTAACTACAGAAATACTCCCGCCATGCACTTCTACAAGCATTTTTGTCATCGATAGCCCTAAGCCCGTACCAGGGAAATCGCCGACATTGCTACACCGATAGAATGGCTCGAATAGTTGGGCGCGATCGCGTTCTGGGATGCCGATACCGCGATCGCTAATTTGAAAAACGATCTCTGCGTCCGTTTCTGCCACTTCTAACTTGACGGTGCTATTAGCTGGTGAATACTTAATAGCGTTTGAGAGTAAATTACTTAAAATTGGCTCCAACAATTTCTCGTCTAAGTAAACTTGGCGATCGCAATTATTTACTAAAGCAATCTGCGTTTGATTGTTGTTAGCTAATTGCATCTGCAAAACTAAATGCTGGCAAAATTGCTTTAAATCTAACTTTTTAGGCTCAAATATTAATTTTCCTGCCTCTAACTTGCTAAAGGTCATAATTTCTTCTAACAATTGCCCAATCTGCTCTACAGCTACTTGAATGTGCGCTAGATAAGGTAATTGTTTATCTTCCGTCCATTGGTGGACGTGACGTTTTAGCAAGTCTGCAGAGAAGGAAACAACATTTAGCGGTGTGCGAAACTGATGGCACAACATCGATACAAAGCGCTCTTTTAGTTCGCTTAGTTGCTTGGCTTGCTCTAAAGCTTGTTTTACTTCTACTTCTGCTTTTTTATGTTCGGTGATATCAATTGCTGTTATTAGTTCGGCTGGTTTGCCACCAAAGCTCAGTATGTCACTAGAGCCAGCTAACCAGCGCTCGTCGCCATTTTTAGTTACAAGCTTCATTTCCTGGTATTGCAGGTTAGCGCTTTGCTGTGTGGGTGCAAGTCGCACAATTAGTTGCGATAAGCCAAATTCTTCACTGAGTAGTTCGGCTTTCGTATAACCTGCGATTACTTCTGTTGCCGAATTGACGTAACATAGGCGCGAATCTTTAATTATAAAAATAATTGTTTCGGTATTCTCTGCTAAAGCTGCAAAGCCAATTTCGTCATGTTTTAAGGCTTCTTTTGTCAACTTAAATTCGCTAATATCCCAAATACTCCATACTCTGCCGATAATTTCTCCGTCTAATAGTTGCGGCTTGGAGTGGTGAGCAAAAGTTCTACCATCAATTAATTCTATAATGTAGTAACTCTCACTATCTGACTGAATTGGCGCTTCCCATACAGCTTTGCGAAACGCCTCTGGATCTTTAACTTGGTTTTCAAAAAACTTTAAGCTGTAGCAGCATTTTTTAGAAACAATTACCCCTTGGGGGACTTGCCACATATCTATAAATTTTTGGTTGTAGCTAAGAATTTCTCCGGCAAAACTTAGCGCAACAATACCGTTTGCTGTTGATTCTAGAGTAGATTGCAGCAAAGATAAAGAACTAGCTAATTGATTTTCTGTTTGCTTTAGTTGTGAAACTTCTTGCCGCAAATGCTGGTTTGTCTCTAGTAATTTAGTCGTGCATTCTTGAACTTTTAAGCCTAAGTTGTGCGAGTTTTGTTTTGCAAATACACAGCAAAATTCTCCACCATCTTGGGCATAATTGATAACTACTTCTACAGGAATTATCCGCCCGCTTTTTGCTTTATATTCAGAATTTAAACTTAGGGTACTTTCTTGCCGACTAATTTGCCAATATGTTGACCATTGAGCGATCGCAAAATTTGGTTCGATGGCTGCTAAAGTCTTTGATAGCAACTCTTGACGAGAATATTCTGTAAGCTTGCACAGGGCATCATTTACATAAAGAAATTGTCCTTCGGCTCCTACACAAAAAGTAGCATCTGGCGCGCCCTCTATTAGAGCTTTTGTAAGCTGCAATTGGGTTAGTTCGTTTAAGTTAGCTCGAACTGAAATATACTTGTTGCTCACAGTTCTCTACACTCCTTTCTATAACTTCAATGGGCAAGCGATGCAGTCTCCTCCACTTTTTAGCAAACTTAGATTTGTTCTTTATTCGCCCAACTATATAAAGCAGCTTAACAAAACTTTATCTAGTAAATACTTTATTTTTGTAAAAGATGTGTCTAAGATATGTACAACTTAAATTTTTATTTGATTTGCTGAAAAAAGCGTACTAAGCTAACAAAATATAAATGACTTGTCAATCAGTATAAAAAGAACAACTTAGCTTAATTATGATGCGAGCGCGCTTCTTTATAAAAGTTACGTATCTCCGGCATAGTAAGGGGTTTAATAGGTTAAATTTAATACCTAAAAACTTTATTACTACTAATATTTGCATCTGTCAGCTATTTTTTTCTAAAAACTATTTATAGTTTTTAGTAGAGATTACTACACAGAAATAACTTAACTGTTATTAAAATCCTCATAAACCTAACTCTGCCAAAGTGAAGATATCTTCTCTCAAAAGATACAAGTCATATTAATTGTCTTAGTATCTATCAATACCGTTAAGCAAGTTACGCAGATTGCCTTACAAAGCTTAATATTTGTAGTTATTAACACCTTTAAGTAACAAAACATACAAATTGTTCAAACTCTAAAATCGACGACCTTTGCCGAGTATCTACCAAAGGGAATAAATCTTAGATCCAAGTAAACGTAAGGTTTTTAGCGTTAGCATCATCAAAAGAATTGACATAGCGATCGATAAAATATTCATTGCAGCTACAAGTAGACATCCCGTACATTTGTTACCTGAAGCCCCACGTTAGGTCTGCATCTATCGTAAAAAATTTCACCAAAGCAGTTGACATCTGTGGACTATTTTGCATCTAATCAGCAGATTTAATTTCGAGCCGAGAATTTGATATTACTTATTTTCGATTTTAGCAAATGTTACTAGCTTCAAAGCCAAGTCCGGCTGCAAATTTTATGAGTAATTAAAAGCAATGACTGAAAATTATACTCACGCAACATCAATCGAGAGCGTATCTTACAAAGACTTTGAACCAAACAGCTTTGAAGAATTGCCACAATCTGAACCCGATTATGCTTACATTCCTCCAGAAGAAGTAAGCATAGACGTACCATTAAAAGCTCCTCTTACCGTTGCGGCGGCAGTAGTTGCCATGCTAGAAGAATTGGGAGTAAGCTGCGCGTTCGGGGTTGCTGGCGGAGCAATGGCAACGATCTGGGGTTCTTTGTCCAACAGCCAACTCATGCAAGTATTAAATTTTCGCCATGAAGGAGGCGCAGCCTTTGCAGCCGTTGAAGCTTATTTTGCTACCAATCGTCCCACAGTAGTTTTTACCACCGCCGGGCCGGGCATTACTAACGCTCTAACAGGGCTATTTGCGGCTCGTGGGGAAGGAGCAAAGGTGATATTTTTATCAGCTTGTACCTCCGCACCCCAACGAGGTAAATGGGCAATTCAAGAAACTACAGCTTATACCTTGCCAACAGAGGGCATATTTACGTCAGGAGCGTTGTTTAACTACGCAACTATCGTAGAATGTGCGGCGCAATTACCGCAAATTTTTAAGCGACTTGCTTTAGGATTATCGCAACCAGGGGGTTTTGTCGCTCATTTGAGCATTCCTACCGCCGTGCAAACAAGTGAATTCGAGCAAGAATTACCAAGATTAGATTTAGAGAGCGATCGCTTTATCCCAAGTGTCAACACAATTTCTAAGTGTGTCAGCTTGCTAACAGAGGGAAACTTTGCCCTTTGGCTGGGTTTTGGAGCTAGAAATGCTGCTAAAGAGATTTTAAGCCTTGCCGAAAAAACGGGAGCAGCAGTAATGTGTTCGCCGCGCGGTAAAGGGATATTTCCTGAAGATCATCCGCAATTTGTTGGAGTGACAGGCTTAGGCGGTCATTCGTCAGTAATGACTTATATGCAAACCCAAAAGCCTTTGTGGATATTGGTACTAGGGACGCGCTTAGGAGAACCTACTTCTTTTTGGAGTCAATCAATGGTTCCTAGGGGTGGATTTATCCATGTAGATATTGACCCTCAAGTTCCAGGGGTAGCTTATCCCCAAGTTGAAACTTTGCCCGTACAGTCAGATATTCAAGCATTTGTGCAAGAGTTGTTAGCGCAAATGCCAGAATTAGAGCCAACAAATAATTCTCTACCGAATCCCGAAATAGAAGCGATACCACCGGGTACAGACAACTTAGTTCGCCCCGAAGTGTTGATGTCAGCTATTCAAAAAACCATAGTTGAAGGCACAGACGCTGTAGTTATGGCAGAATCTGGCAACTCTTTTACTTGGTCAACAAACCTGCTGCGATTCAATCAAACAGGGCGTTATCGGGTAAGTACCGGAGTGGGCGCAATGGGTCATGCGGTGACGGGCGTAGTGGGGGCAGCGATCGCTCGAGATGGTTTAGCAGTAGCAATTGTTGGCGATGGTGCAATGCTAATGAATAACGAAATTAGTACCGCCGTAAAGTACCAAGTTCCGGCAATTTGGATTGTCCTCAACGACGCTCGGTACAATATGTGCTTCCAAGGCATGAAACTACTGGGACTTACCGGAGCTGACGCTTTAATTCCCGAAACAAATTTTGTCACCGTAGCTCGCGGTATGGGCGCTGATGGAATCCGCGTTACCACCGAAGCAGATTTAACCGCCGCCTTAGAAAAAGCGATCGCCCATAACGGTCCTTTTGTGATTGATGTTCTCATCGATCCCAGTCGTCCCGCACCTTCTAAAGGTCGCAATCAAGGACTCGCATCCCAAGGCGTTAAGGCAACTAATAGCGCTAAACAAGTTTCCTTTCCCTTGGTTTAATAGTTCGTTTTGCTTTTAATTGGAGCGCTAACGTGAAGCTTTTTGAAACTGTAGAAGAAATGGGTCACGAGCAAGTTCTCTTTTGTCACGGACAAAACCCAAATATCAAAGCAATTATTGCTATCCACGATACAGGTTTGGGGCCAGCAATGGGAGCAACCCGGATGCTGCCTTACGTTGACGAAGAAGCCGCCCTCAAAGACGTTTTGCGTCTCAGTCGGGGGATGACTTACAAAGCTGCTTGTGCCAATATTCCCGTTGGCGGCGGTAAAGCGGTAATTATTGCCAATCCCGCCGAAAAATCTGACGCGTTATTCGAGGCTTACGGGCGGTTTATTGAAAATCTTAACGGGCGTTTTATCACCGGACAAGATGTCAATATTACCCCCCAGGATGTCTGTACAATTCGCCGCCAAACTAGCTACGTAGTTGGTACTTCCGAAAAATCTGGCGGACCTGCGCCAATTACCGCTAGAGGGGTGCTTTTGGGTATTAAAGCCGCCGTCAATTTTCGCTTGCAAAACCGCAGTCTTGACGGACTAAAAGTTGCCGTTCAGGGCTTGGGAAATGTGGGAGGAAATCTTTGCAAATACCTGTACGAACACGGGGCTAGTCTATACGTTACTGATGTCAGCCAGGAAAAAGCAGAGCAAGCAGCCTCATTGTACGGAGCTAAAGTTGTCGCCCCCGACGAAATTTATGCCCAAGACGTTGATGTGTTTGCACCCTGTGCTTTGGGGGGAATTTTAAATAGCAAAACTATCCCGCAAATTATTGCACCCATTGTCGCCGGAGCAGCAAATAACCAGCTAGAAAACGAGAAGCTGCACAGCCAAGCATTGAAATCTAAGGACATTTTGTATTGCCCAGATTACGTGATTAATGGCGGCGGACTAATCAATGTTTACAACGAAATGATTGGTTATGACGAAACCAAAGCTTTTCAACAACTAAACAATATCTATGACACTTTGTCAGAGATTTTTGCATCCGCTCAAAAAGCAGAAATCACTACTTACGAGGCTTCTCGGCGCATAGCCCAGGAGCGAATTGCTAAAGCTAAAAGTCTGAAAACCAAGGAGTAACCGGTGGAAAAAAATACATTTGCTACCTCTGCTTTTATCGCCACAACGCCGGAAACCGCCTTTGACTATCTCTCTAAATTAGAGAATTTAGACGAATGGACGCTGTTTAGCCGCATGATCGAACAAATTGATGACGATACCTGGCTGGGTACGGCTTCGGGCTATCAAAACAATTTGTACTATCACATTAAAAAGCTCCAACACCCGCTTTTTTACGGCATTGAGTGGCATTGCGGAGTGGAGTACAACCAATACTTTCAAGTTTATCCCGTACTGCTATTTCCTCCCGACTATATAGAACCGGGAACTGACGAGCAAGGAGTTTACTTTCACTGGTTGAGCTTCATCGATCCTATTCGCCGCCCGCCGATGATTATGGAGGGGATTCATACGGTGCATAGTTCTGAGTGCCGTTCTTTAAAAGGCAACTTAGAGCGCAAAGCCGGGCTAACTCAAGCAGCTAAGGGGCGTTATTACATTGATGTAGACACTATGTACATCGATGCACCCGTAGAAATGGGGGCAGAATATTTAAAAGATGTCCGCAATTTAGACGAATGGGCGCACTTATTGCATCCCAGTGGCGAAATTACTCCTGAATCTGGAGAATTTGTAGACGAGTACGGGCAAAAAGTCCAAGCGACATTCCGTCTCAATAATTTGAGTAAGTATTACTTGCTCGAACAGGAATATTTTTATCCTGAATACAACTATTACCAGCGTTCTCCAGCAATTTTGATTCCTTGTGCTTACGCTTTTAACGATCCCTCAGCATCGGGATTTATTCAACACCGAATTAGTTTTTGGAAAGTAGGCGAAACTCTACCTCACGGCAAGCTGCAAATTGAAGACTACGGTGCGGAGAGCATGAATATCAAGCGCACTCTAGAAGCAAAAGCAGGTAATACCGAAACCTTTGCGCGCGGTATGAGCTACATTCCTCGCTCTTTAGTCGGTGCTAAGTAGTCGTCCTATGCGATTAAAGCTACTTATTGGACTAACTACAGGTTGTGCGATCGCAACTACAGCGCTTTTAAACCCGCAAAACGCGATCGCGGCATCATTTACTGTAGTCGCAGACGGCTTGGATAATGCTAGAGGACTAAGTTTTGCTCCTGATGGCACTCTTTATGTTACCGAAGCTGGGTCGGGCGGTACGGGGGCTTGCATTCCCTCGCCCACAGGGGGTGACTTGTGTTACGGAACTAGCGGCGCAGTCACAAAAATTGCCAATGGTACAACAGAGCGCGTCCTCACCGACTTACCTTCTATTGCTCTAGCCGATGGTACTAGCTCCTTTGGCGCTCAAGATATCAAGTTTGACAGTGTAGGCAATCCTTACGTACTAATTGGCTACGCTGCCGACCCAGCCTTGCGCGACACCGCTTTAAATAGTCCCGACTTGGGCAAGCTAGTAGTAGCAGACTTTGCTACTAATTCGTGGGAAGTCGTTGCTGACTTTTCTAACTACGAATTAGCTAATAATCCTGACAATGGAGATATTGGCAGCAACCCCACAGCTTTTGTGCTTGATGGAGATAAAGCGATCGCTGTAGACGCGGGCGCAAACGCTTTACTAAGCGTAGGAACCGATGGTAGCAACCTACAACAAGTCGCAATTTTTCCTCAAGAAGTTTTAACTAATCCAGTCTTTCCACCTTCTAATTCCGTTCCCTTTGACCCTACCCAAGTTCCATCAACGGACGGAGTACCGACCGAATTTAGCATCCAAGCTACCCCGACAGGTGTAGCGGTAGGTCCTGATGGTGCTTACTATGTCAGTCAGTTTACTGGTTTTCCTTTTCCAGAAGGTGGAGCCAGGATCTATCGTATCGATCCTGATGGGGAAACCAGTGTATATGCTGACGGATTTACTCAACTGACCGACTTGGAATTTGATGCTGAAGGCAACTTGTATGCCTTGCAGTATGCCAACGAGTCAGCCTGGAAGGGAAATTTTGATGGCTCTGTCATTCAAATATCCCCCGATGGGACGCAAACCACTCTCCTTAGTGGTGATGGACTAACTGCCCCTTCTAGTTTGGCAGTTAGCCCTGATGGCGATGTTTATGTCACCAACCAAAGCGATCGCCCAGGCGCAAGTCAAGTGCTGAGAATTGGCAATACAGAGCCTGTTCCCGAACCTACTTCCGTCCTTGGCGTACTAACTTTTAGTGCTTTGGGGCTTAAAAAGTGGTACACGAAACGCTCAATTAATCGCCAGTGGCGCATATAGCTTTGGAAAAATCTTTCCATCATCTTAGCCATCTTGTTAACCAAGTTTCCCAATCAAATATCAGTAAATCGTTGAAAAATATGAAGTTCAAGTTATCTGCTTTGACAATTCTCTCTTTTTGTTTCGCTGCTGTGGCTGGAGTACCTGTTGCTCAAGCGGCATCGCTAACTACAATTGTTTCTGGAATTAGCAATGCACGGGCGGTGAGCTTTGGACCCGATGGTAGCCTCTACGTCGGCGAACCTGGTATTGGCGGCGACGGCAACTGTCAGCCTTCCCCAAGCACCTTGTTTCAGCCAATTTGCGCGGGTAATTCTGGCTCGATTGTCAAAGTTTCACCCGATGGTCAGCAAGAGCGAATCTTGACAAACTTTGATTCCTTAGCCGAACAACCTTCAGGCAACCAAGGAGCAGGACCCCAAGCTTTGGAATTTGATTCTCAAGGTAATGCTTATTTGCTAACCGGATTTGCTGGCTACCCAGGAAACCGCGATGCCGAAACCTTAGCTTTAGGTTCGCAATATTCAATACCAGAAGTGCAACTTGTAACTTTTCCGCCGTCCACGCCGGATTCGGTTTTGAATACCCCTGATTTGGCAAAACTATTTGCCGTTGACCTAGAAACTGGGGAGCTAACAGAGATTTTTGACTTTGCTGAATATGAAATCACCAACAATCCCGACGGTGGGGATGTAGTTACCAATCCTTACGACTTGGCTATTAGTGGCGACACGGCTTATGTAGTTGATGGTGGTGGCAACGCAGCCTACAGCATCAAACTCGATGGTAGTAGCTTCACCGCCACAGCCATTCCCGATAACATTGTCGACCCGGCGTTAATTCCTCCAGATTTAGGACTACCACCAGGATTAATAGAAGAAGTTGAAGGCGGTGTTGCCTTGCAATCTGTACCAACAGGCGGCGCAATTGGGCCTGATGGTGCATTTTATGTTGGCGAATACGTTGGCTTTCCTTACCCAGAAAATGAAGCCAGGATCTTTAGGATTGGTGAAGATGGCGAACCTGTCGTTTATGCTGAGGGATTTACCCACATCAGTGATTTGACGTTCGATGCAGAGGGCAATTTGCTAGTTTTACAATTTGGCGATACCTCTCAGCTTACGGGTGACTTGACAGCTTTACCCGGTTCTTTAATTCAAGTAGCGCCTGATGGAACTCGGACAACTTTAGTTGCGGCGGGTGAAGGCTTGGAGTCTGCCGATGGTGTAACCATCGGTCCTGACAACCAAATTTACGTAACCACGCGGGGTGTTGGTCCAGAAGCGGGAAGCGTAGTGCGGGTAAATACAGGCTCGGAACCCGTACCAGAACCTGCTTCAGTTCTAGGAATATTAGCTTTGGGCGCTACAGGTATTGGCTCTAAATTTAAGGGCAAGTTGAAGCAGCAACTACAAAAATTTAAAGCTTAATCGATAAATGCGATCGCTCTTACTGGCATTAGGGCGATCGCTTTGTTTAGTCCGCGTAAATCATACACTATTAGGAGTCGAACATCATGGGATTGCTCAAAAATCTCTCATTTGCGATCGCAAGTTCTGGCTTAATGTTCCTAGCCGCAACTCAAGCTGATGCTGCGTCAATAACTTTATCTTACGACAGTTCCATCGGTAGACCAGCTAACTTCGCCGCAGGAGAAAATCCGTTTACTCCAGGTACGATTGCCATTCCCCAAGGCATTGCGGTACAGGAAGGAACAGGAAATGTCTTCGTGGCTAATGACGTAACCGATCAAATCCAGGTGTTCAGTTCTGAGGGTGATTTTCTTCAAGCCTTTGGCGGTAACGGTAGCGGACCTGGGCAATTTGACGGGCAATCAGCGATCGCATTTGAACCGACTACTGGAAATTTTTATGCGGGTGATGTCAACAACAACCGGATTAACATATTCGATCCCCAAGGTAACTATCTCGACTCCATTGCTGAAGGTCAATTTAGCTCACCAATTGAAGGCAGAGTTTTCTCTGGACCAACGAGTATTGTATTTGATGATAGTGGCTATGGATACGTGGGTGATTATAGCGGCGATCGCATCTTGAAGTTTAATTCAGATGGCGAAATAGTTGATTCTATTGGCAGCAGCGGCACTGCACCTGGACAGTTTCAAGGACCATCAGGCATAGGAATCACGCCAGAGGGAAATTTAGTTGTGACTGACCAGTTCAACAATCGCGTTCAAGTGATCGATCCAGAAGGCAATGCGCTTCAAACTTTCGGCACACAAGGAACTGGAGAGGGAGAGTTCAATCAGCCGATTGATGCTGAAGTGGACGAGGAAGGCAACATCTACGTGACGGATTCTATCAATAGCCGCGTTCAGGTATTCGATGAAAATGGTAACTTTCTGAGTGCATTTGGCGAACCTGCCCGTGATGCAGAAGGAAATGTCGTACCACCTTTAGCGTTGGGCGCACCCTCCCCCTATGGCGATCCCCTAGACCTCGAACCAGGAGTATTTAACTGGACGGCGGGTTCAGACCTAGTAGATGACAAGCTCTATGTAGGTGATTTCTTTCAAGGTCGCGTTCAAGTATTGGATGTCAATCGAGCCGAACCCATACCAGAACCTTCTTCAATGTTAGGTTTAGCTGTTTTGGGTGGTGGGGCATTAGCTGGAAAATTGAAGCAACGCCGCAAGCAAAAAGCAGTAAAAGTGTAAGCACCATTTAATCACAGGAGCAGAGGCGAGATAACTTCACAATGTTTCTGCTCCTTGGCATTGAGTACAAACGGAAAGCCTTTTTTGAACAGATTTCTCTAAGTATTGAGATTAAAACCAACAGGAGTAAAACAAATGGCTGATAATACCACCCAAGACTTAAACGAATTGCTTAGGCAATCTCCCTTCGGTCCGTTGTTAGATATTCAAGGAGCGGATGGTAATAATCTGACTGTAGAAGATATTTTTGGTAATGTTGGCGGCTTTGGTGGCAGCAATCCCTTTGCTAGTGGTGGCTCTCCTCTTAATGAAAATTCGCCTTATGGTGGGAATCCTTTTGCGGGTGACAACTTCTGGAACCTATTTGCTGGTGGTATGAACCCTTCTAACCCCATAGGTAGTAACTCCGGTACTGGTGGTAGCTTACCAATTGGGACTAATAATCCTTTTCCTGTAGAGTTGCCAACCGGAGCTAATAATCCTTTTCCTGTAGAGTTACCTGGTGGTGGTAGCATACCTCCTTTTCTGGGCGATCGCGACTTCCCAGGATTGCCCGGTCATGGTGGTAGTACTCCAGTACCCGAACCTTCGTCGATACTAGGTTTAGTAGTAATTGGTATGGGAATTGCCGCCACTAAATTTCGGCAACAACGAAAGGCAGCAAAAGTTTTTAACAAATAAGAGCGATCGCACTTACAAGATTAAAAGGCAAATAGTAGACCCTCAATGCTCTATTAATTTGTACTTTTAATTCTGGCTTTTCGAGAACTTTGTACTAGAAACTAGAGAACTATTACTTATGGCAGCTAATGAACCTAGTATCGACAACGTAGTTATTGGTAATGGTGACGGTAATTCCTCTACTGATGGCGGTAGTAGCAACCCTTTTGCTGGTGGTAGTCCTTTAACTACTGGCGAAAACCCCTTTGCGGGTGGCAAAAATCCCTTTATAGCCAACCACGATTTAGGTAGCAACAACGCTGCTATTGGAACTGGCAATTGGAACTTGAGTAGCAACAATGCCACTATTGGTAATGGCAATTGGCTTCGAGATGAGTCAAGTTATAACGCCACTATTGGTAATGGCAACTGGTTTCGAGATGAGTCAAGTTATAACACCACCATTGGTAACGGTAACTGGTATTTGAAAACCAGTAGTGATAATTCTACTCTTGGCAATGGCAATTGGAGTTTTAGTAGCGATAATTCAACCATTGGCAATGGCAACTGGGATTTTGGCAACAATAATGTAGTCATCGGTAATGGCAATTGGGTATTTACTGACAACAACATAGTTATTGGTAATGGCAACTGGTTTCTCGGCGATGATGTTGCTAGTGGCGCAAGTCAAAACTTCACCACCCTAGAAACATTGTTTCCAGAATTGAAGTCAAACGTTGACAATTTGATTGATTCGTTAACAGGCAATTTTGGCGGAGAATTTACCGTATTAACTGGCAATCTTGATGCTGACGGTAGCCAAACTTTTGAGGAACTTATCCTTTCTCGTGGTAACGACGGAACAGGCAATCCTAATCACTGCTTTTTTAGCTGTGTCGAAAATGGCCCTGTATCTAGCGAACCCGTCCCCGAACCACATTCTGTGCTACCAGTGTTGGCGTTGGGATTGGTTTATTTCTGTTGGTCAAAAAAATTTAAGGCAAAAAGCAAGCTTAATTGGAAAAACTAAAAATTGAGCTTTAGTCAATAAAACACTAATTTTTCTGCGAATAAAAATTAGTGCTTTAGCTTGGACGCGCTGAAACAGTGACCGCTTTAGTAATTTAAGGTAATTCAATGAAAATTGCGATCGCCAATAAGTCCGATTTACTCCGTAGTTGGGTTGCACAGCATACAACCAATGAAGGTTTGGCTTGGCTGGATAGCAAATGTCAACTTATTGCTGAGGGTGCAGCCAAAAGAGTATTTTTTACATCTTTTAGCGCCGTACCTCGCTACGTGGGCAAAGAAAAGTTATCGCTAACAACGGAACAATTGCAAGCCGCCCAAGAAATGCGATCGTATTGGCATCCTCAACTCTGGAATAGCGAACAAACCGCCCGAACTTTACTATTACTGGCGCTGCCTCACAATAACGCTCAAGAATATTTACAAGTTTTAGAGCAGCTTTTTACTACCGCCGATATGGGGGAATTAGTCGCCCTTTATCAAGCATTGCCTTTATTACCATACCCAGAACAGTATCGGTTTCGGGCAACAGAAGGGGTGCGGAGTAACATGATTCCGGTATTTAATGCGATCGCATCATACAACCCCTATCCCCAAGATTATTTTGACGAATTGGCCTGGAATCAAATGGTACTTAAAGCGCTATTTGTGGGTAGTTCTTTGCGGCATATTCAAGGCTTGGAACTCCGCGCTAATCTAACTCTAGCTCAAATGTTAACCGATTATGCCAACGAAAGATTGGCGGCTAATCGCACTGTATCGCCAGAACTTTGGCAATTAGTAGAAGTTATAAAAGCAAAAAAATAATAACTATGTTTATCGATCCTCATATTCACATGACCGCGCGGACAACTTACGATTATTTGATTATGCGCGAATCAGGCATTGTGGCGGTAATTGAGCCTGCTTTTTGGCTAGGACAACCCCGCACTAATGCCGGATCTTTTCAAGACTATTTTAGTAGCTTGGTAGGTTGGGAACGTTTTCGTTCGGCGCAATTTGGGATTCAACATTACTGCACTATTGGTTTAAATCCTAAAGAAGCAAATAACGAAGCTTTGGCGACAGAAGTATTAGAATTGCTGCCCTTATTTGCTTGTAAAGAGGGTGTTGTTGCCATTGGCGAGATTGGCTACGATGACATGACAGAGGCTGAAGATAAATGTTTTCGAGCGCAGCTAGAACTAGCTAAAGAATTAGATATGGTGGTGTTAATTCACACCCCCCATCGCAATAAAAAAGCTGGAACTAGCCGGAGTATGGATGTTGTAGTCGAGCATGGGGTAGATCCTACTAAGGTAATTATTGACCACAATAACGAGGAAACAGTCAAAGAAGTTTTAGATAGAGGTTTTTGGGCAGCCTTTACAATTTATCCTCATACAAAGATGGGTAACGCGCGGATGGTGGAAGTTGTGCGTCAGTACGGGTGCGATCACATTATTGTTGATAGCAGCGCTGATTGGGGCATTAGCGACCCTCTGGCAGTACCAAAAACGGCTCAATTAATGTTAGATCGAGGCATCTCTGCCGATTATGTCAACACTGTTTGCTACAAAAATGCTTTAACTGCTTACAGCCAAAGCGGACAAATGAAAGAATCTGACTGGTTAACCCCTCAGCCTATCGACCAACGTCAATCTTTTAATGACAATTCTGTATTGCGCGGACAAGAGCCATTAGTAGAAACGGTGAATAATTACGCCTTAATTGAGTAAAGGTAACAAATGACTACTTTATTAAAGCCAAATTACCGTCTAAATACTCGTATTTGGGCATATTTGCAAACAATGCGCCCAGCAAATATTGTTACAGCTTGGGCAGATATTCTTACAGGTTTTGCGGCTTCTGGTGCAATAATAGATATTCCCTTAGCTTGGTTAATCCTGGCTACAACAGGGCTTTATGGCGGCGGTGTAGTATTTAACGATGTTTTTGATGCTAAGTTAGATGCCGTAGAACGCCCGGAAAGACCGATTCCGACAGGTAAAGCATCTATACTTGGCGCAACTATTTTAGGGATTTTACTACTAACTGTAGGCGTATTGGCGGCGGCTCAAGTTTCCTTACTAAGTGCGGAAATTGCGGTATTTGTGGCAATCGGGGCAATAATTTACGATGCCTGGAACAAACACAATGCGATCGCAAGTCCTATAAATATGGGTCTTTGTCGTGGTGGCAATTTACTTTTGGGCGTGAGTGCAATTCCTACAATGGTTGGGAAACTATGGTTTTTAGCACTCATTCCTATTTTTTATATTGCCGCAGTTACAGCCATTAGTCGCGGCGAAGTACATGGCGGCAAAAGTAGCACGGGGAAACTAGCTTTAGTATTACTTGCGATCGCTCTCGGTGGAGTTTTAGCTTTAGTATTTCTGCCCAATTACTATATTTTTGCAGTTTTACCATTTCTAGCATTATTAAGTTGGCGAGTATTTCCACCTTTTATTGCTGCCATGCAAGTTCCTAGTGCCGATATTATCCGTAAAGCTGTAAAAGCTGGGGTTTTGTCGCTAATTATCTTAGATGCGAGTATGGCGGCGGGTTTTGCTGGCTTTTTCTACGGTTTAGTGGTGCTGGGTTTGTCTATTGTTTCTATAGCTTTAGCAAAAGTATTTGCTGTAACTTAAATCATGTTAATTGACATTTTTCACGATACGGCTTGTCCTTGGTGTCGGATTGGCAAAAAACAACTGTTTGATGCGATCGCGCTAATAGGAGAGACAATAGATATACGTTGGCATCCTTTTCTTTTAGACGACACGATTCCTGCTGAAGGTGTTGGGTTTCGCTCATTTATGAAGCTGCGAAAAGGTATAGGTGCAAATCAATTAACGCAACTATTTGACTATGCAACTCAATCTGGCGCAAAGGCTGGCGTAAAGCTAGATTTTGACAAGGTTTTATTAGCTGTAAATACAACGCTTTCTCATCGACTTATTGCCCTAACACCAAAAACCCATAAAAACGTCATTGTCGAAGCCGTCTATAAAGCTTACTTTGAAGATGGGTTAAATATTGGCGATATTGATGTTTTAGTTCGTCTGGGTAAAGGTTTTGGCTTTGATGAAAGTAAACTAAAGCAGCAATTAACTAGCGATGCGGCATTAGCTGAAGTTAGGGAAGAAGCAAAAGCGGCAAGAGAGCGAGGTATAAGCAGCGTGCCGTTTTTTGTCATCAACAACAAAGTTAGCATCAGTGGTTCGCAGTCGGTAGATGTATTTGTCCAAGCAATGCAGCCAGAATTTTCCGCATCTTTATAGAAATTATTTAATAACTATGGTAACTAACACTAAATCAAAAATCTCTTACACTCTAAAACCAATTCAGCAATGTGTTCCGGTTAGTTTTCGTTATGATGTGCTGTTTACAAACGGTTTATTTCAAATAGGAAATCCTTTACTAGCGCAAACGATTGTTGCCGATGGTGGCGAAACAAAAAGAGCGATCGCAATTGTCGATTCTGGTTTAATTGAACATCATCCCCACCTACTTGCCCAAATCGCCGACTACACTAATTTTTATAGTGAGGTACTAACTTTAGCTACCGAACCGATTGTAGTTCCTGGGGGAGAGGCTGCTAAGAACGATCCGCAATTATTAACTGATATTCACGAAGTTATTAGTAAAGTCGGGTTGTGTCGTCATTCCTACGTTTTAGCAATTGGTGGTGGCGCGGTGTTAGATATGGTAGGTTACGCCGCCGCTACAGCACATCGGGGTATACGACTAATTCGCATTCCCACAACGGTATTGGCGCAAAATGATTCGGCCGTAGGGGTAAAAAATGGGATTAATGCTTTTGGTAAAAAGAACTTTTTAGGCAGTTTTGCCCCGCCTTACTCTGTTTTAAATGATTTTGACTTTTTGACTACATTGAGCGATCGCGATTGGCGATCGGGCATTGCTGAAGGAATTAAGGTAGCTTTAATTAAAGACTTGGATTTCTTTGAATTTATCTTGTCTAATGCGAAAAACTTGGCGCAGCGAGATATGGAATCTATGCAGCAATTGATTTACCGTTGCGCTCAGTTGCATTTAGAACATATTGCTACTAGCGGCGATGCTTTTGAATCTGGTTCTTCTCGTCCTCTCGATTTTGGTCACTGGGCAGCCCATAAGTTAGAGCAATTAACTGATTTTCGCTTGCGACATGGGGAGGCCGTAGCTATTGGGATTGCTTTAGATAGCACTTATTCTTACTTGTCTGGGCTGCTATCAAAAACTGAGTGGAAACAAATTATTAATACCCTTAAGGCTGTTGGTTTTACTCTATCTGTTCCAGAACTTGCCGAACAACTCAATTCTCCTCCTTCTTCTCGATGTTTGCTTGCAGGGTTGACGGAGTTTAGAGAACACTTAGGCGGTGAACTTACTTTGATGTTGTTGCAAGGTATTGGGCAAGGGGTTGAGGTGCATGAGGTTGATGTGTCTATATATTGGGATGCTATCAGGGAATTGTTGGCAGTTTGATCTGCTTTGCTAAATTTTGAAGAAAAACCAAGAATTGGGGGGTCTGCCCCCCAAACCCCCTGCAAAAGGTCTTGTCTTTAAGCTCGGTAGGTTTTAGCAATAGACCTAGTTCTCGGTGTTGTAGCCTAGTCTTTTAATATATTGGGATGCTGTTGGAGAATTGTTGACAGTTTAATCTGCTTTTTTTGAATTTTTAATAAAAATTGGTCGGTATGGACGCAAAAAATTACGCTCCTAGTATCGAACCCACATCACGTGCATGATTGAACATCTTTATTTACGATTTCAATAAAACTTATGCAAATTGGTAAAGACAATATCCATTTAACTTACTGTACTAATATTCATCCTGGTGAAGATTGGCACGAAGTTTTTGCCAACTTAAAACAATATATTCCTGTTCTCAAGTCGCGCTTATCTCCAGACAACTCTTTTGGTATTGGACTGCGTTTAGCAAATATTGCTGCAAAAGAACTATTAGAGGGAGATAATTTAACTCAATTTCAATCCTGGTTAACAAAACAAGATTTGTATGTCTTTACTCTTAATGGCTTTCCTTACGGCGGGTTTCATCACCAGGTTGTCAAAGATGGAGTCTATGCGCCCGATTGGTCTAAACCTGAAAGATTAACTTACACTCTAAACTTAACCAAAATTCTCGCTGCTTTATTACCCCAAGGCGTTGAAGGCGGAATTTCTACTTTACCTTTATCTTACAAACCTTGGTGGAAAGGCGATCGCACTGCTGAAAATCACATCTTTAATTCTAGCTGCCTTTATCTTGTTTCTCTCACCGCCGAATTAGTTACAATTCGTCAGCAAACTGGGAAACTCATACATCTAGACATCGAACCCGAACCCGATGGTTTAATTGAAAATTCGCTAGAAGTAATCGATTTTTTTACTAAATGGTTACTCCCCATTGGCGGCGCACATCTAGCCCAATTATTAAATATCTCTACAGAATTGGCGGAAGCACAACTCCTCGAACATATCCGTATTTGCTACGATACTTGTCATTTTGCAGTAGAATACGAAAACCCCGCTACCGTTTTTGCTCGTTTTCAAGACTCTGGCATTAAAATCGGCAAAATTCAACTAAGTGCAGCCATCCAAACGGCTTTACCTCTAGATAGAAGTGTTTTACTAGAACGGTTGCGTCCTTTTGCTGAATCTACTTACCTACATCAAGTAATTGAACGCAACTTTGATGGTTCATTACATCATTACCCTGATTTAGTTACGGCTTTACCGCATCTAGAACAGTCAAAAGCTAAAGAGTGGCGAACTCATTTTCACGTTCCCATTTTCATCCATGATTATCAAGTTTTACAGTCTACCCAAGACGATATTGTGGGAGTTTTGCAACTACTTCAAGCAAATCCTGTTTGTCAGCATCTAGAAATTGAAACCTATACTTGGGATGTTTTACCCCAAGAAATGAAAATCGATTTACTAGCATCTATCCAAAGAGAATATGAGTGGGTATTAGAAAAAGGTTTAGCAATTCAACCGTAGTCTACAATCGCTGCTTAAAAACCTACTTTCGCCTTTTTGTTAACGAAAAATATTTTCCCCTTTTTTAGGGGAGTTTCCCCACATCGCAACACAACCAATACCCCCTCAAACTACCTCTAACTAAAACTCTATGAAAAAGACAGTTGTTTTAAACGTAGTCGGTTTAACACCTAGCTTACTCGGAGAACACACCCCTCATTTATCCCGTTGGGCAAAAAATGGACAATTAGCCAACATCAAACCCGTCCTCCCAGCAGTTACTTGTACAGCGCAAGCAACTTATTTAACTGGTAAATTACCCGACGAACACGGAATTGTAGCAAATGGCTGGTATTTCCGCGATGAGTGTGAAGTAAAGTTTTGGCGACAGTCTAACAAATTAGTCCAAGCGCCTAAAATCTGGGATCTGGCGCGATCGCTCGATTCATCCTTTACCTGTGCTAACTTGTTCTGGTGGTACAATATGTACTCCTCGGTGGATTACGCTGTTACGCCGCGTCCTATGTATCCCGCCGATGGTCAAAAAATTCCCGATATCTATACTCAACCTGGGGAAATGCGATCGCATCTTACCAAAGATTTAGGTCAATTTCCTTTATTCAATTTTTGGGGCCCTAACACTACTATCGCCTCTAGTAAATGGATTGCAGATAGTGCTAAATGGACGGAAGAACGCTACAATCCGACACTAACTTTGGTTTATTTACCTCACCTAGATTACTGCTTACAACGTCTTGGCACTAAAAACAGCCAAATCCACAAAGATTTGCAAGAAATTGACGCTATTTGTGGCGATTTGATTGCTTACTACGAAGATCGAAATGCTGAGGTTATTGTCTTATCAGAGTACGGTATTACTGATGTTTCGCAACCAGTCCACTTAAACCGCGTGTTGCGGGAAAATGGTTTATTAGCCATCAGGGAAGAATTGGGGCGCGAATTGCTCGATCCTGGTGCAAGTTCGGCTTTTGCGGTTGCAGATCACCAAGTTGCTCACATATACGTAAGCGATCGCACTTATATACCTAAAGTCAAAGATATCTTAGAATCAACTCCAGGTGTGGCACAGGTTTTAGAAGATGATAAAACAGCTTACCATCTCAATCATTCGCGTTCTGGAGAATTGGTAGCGATCGCTGCACCGAATAGTTGGTTTACTTATTATTATTGGTTAAACGATTCTTTAGCACCGGATTTTGCCTCTACTGTGGATATTCACCGCAAGCCAGGCTACGATCCGGTGGAACTATTTATCAATCCACAAATCAAATTACCTAAAGTTAAAGTTGGGTTAAAACTGTTACAGAAAAAGCTAGGTTTTCGCTACTTAATGGATGTTATACCAATGGATGCTACTTTAGTACGTGGCTCTCATGGGGCAATTAATGTTTCTCCTCAAGAAGAACCAATATTTATTACTCAAAAAACTAATTTGCTAAAGGTAAATACTATTGCAGCTACCGATGTTTGCAACTTGATTCTTCAACATCTTACAAAATAATTAGTAATTGGTATTGCAGAAAATTATCTGTTTCTTATAATTCAATTATAATTACTCGTATAAATTAAGACAAACAATTTACAGATAAAGCTTGAAACTATTGTTAGAGCAAGCTTAACCTAATAAATAAAATCTTACTAGAGAGAGATGTAGAAGTATATATCGTTAAATTTATAGCTATTTTTTAAATTGAATCTAACTCAAGAAATAGATTGAAAAAGCCCAAACAAACGATGGTTTTTTCAACATCAAAATAATTGATTAGTCAATCAAAAGAAAATTCATTGTGAATGCTTGTCAACATCAATTACTCTAACAAAGAGAGCAGCGATTTTATAGACACTCTAATATCAAAAAGATTGCTAAATAGATTCGTTGCTATAAGAAAGTTTCAAGACTGTTAGCCCAAATAATAATCTAGATTAAGAGTAATTATTTTTAAGTACTAAGTATAGGCATTTTAAGCACTAAATTGAGCAAAAAATGTGTAATTAGATCAGTCTTTGTAAAAACACAATCGCCAACAACTTAAGCAGTAAAACTGTGAGAAAATTTCTATGATGTTTGACTCCCACTGCTATACAACAAAAAGCGGAATAAATGTATCGAGAACTGTTACTGAGGTAGAGCTAGAAACAGCTTTAGAGGATATTTTATGGAGTCTAAACTCTCAAAGGGGAGGATTGTTAGGCAGCAGTTACGAATATCCGGGAAGATATAAAAGATGGGCGATGGGATTTGTAAACCCACCTTTGGAATTAAGCACGTGCGATCGCAATTTTACAATCAAAGCATTAAACAAACGCGGTGCTGTATTAATTCCATTTCTAGCAGCACGTTTAACCAAAAAATCCCAAATCGAAAGAGTTACAGTAGAAGCAACTTATATTATTGGTTCAATTGCACAGAGCGATCGCTTATTTGCCGAAGAAGAACGCAGCAAACAACCATCGGCATTTAGCATCGTCCGCGAAATACTCCAGGCTTTTTATAGCATCGAAGACGAACATTTAGGGCTGTACGGCGCTTATGGCTACGACTTAGTTTATCAGTTTGAATCTGTCCCCAAAACCCAAATTAGACCAGAAGATCAGCGCGATTTAGTTTTATATTTGCCCGACGAATTAGTTATAGTTGATTACTACTTGCAAAGTGCGTTTCTATTGCAGTACGAGTTTGAAAGCCAATACGGAACTACAAGCGGATTACCCAGACTAGGGGAAGCAATCGATTATAGAGGCGATCGCGCCGTTGTAGAGCGAAACGTTGACCACGCACCCGGCGAATATGCTAGCAAAGTACATACAGCTTTAGAATACTTCCGCCGGGGCGATTTGTTTGAAGTCGTCCCTAGTCAAAACTTTTATACTGCTTGCGAAGAAGTACCAAGTAAGTTATTTCAAACCTTGCAACAAATCAATCCTAGCCCTTACGGTTTTATATTCAACTTGGGCGGAGAGTATTTAATTGGCGCATCGCCAGAGATGTTTGTCAGGGTAGAAGGTAAAAGAATTGAAACTTGTCCGATTAGTGGCACAATTAGCCGAGGACAGAATGCGATCGATGATGCAGACCAAATTTTGCTACTGCTCAATTCTGGCAAAGATGCAGCCGAATTAACCATGTGTACCGATGTGGATCGCAACGATAAATCGAGAATTTGCGAACCAGGATCGGTAAGAGTAATTGGACGGCGACAAATTGAATTGTACAGCCACTTAATTCACACCGTAGACCACGTAGAAGGCTTACTAAGACCAGAATTTGATGCTTTAGATGCTTTCTTGACCCATACTTGGGCAGTGACCGTTACAGGCGCTCCAAAACGAGCAGCAATCCAATTTTTAGAACAGCACGAGCATAGCGTCCGACGCTGGTATGGTGGAGCAGTAGGCTGTTTGACGTTTAACGGCGACTTAAATACAGGTTTAATCTTACGCACAATTAGACTAAAAGACTCCATAGCTGAAGTTAGAGCAGGGGCCACGGTGCTTTATGATTCTGTAGCAGAAGCTGAGGAACAGGAAACTAGAACCAAAGCCGCCGCTTTATTTGAGACAATTAGCCGTGCCAAAATTACTGCAACCAACAGCTTACCGAAAAATGAATATGCAGGTATTAGCGAAGCTGAGGTTAAAGACAAAAGCAAGCGCATTTTACTAATCGACTACGAAGATTCTTTCGTTCACACTTTAGCTAACTATTTGCGACAAACTGGAGCAACAGTTACTACTTTACGTCATGGTTTTGCTGAATCAGTCTTAGATGACGAAGATCCTGACTTAGTTGTACTATCTCCCGGCCCTGGTAGACCTCATGATTTTGGCGTACCAGACACCGTAAAAGCTTGCGTGAGCCGTCAATTGCCAATTTTTGGAGTTTGTTTGGGTTTGCAAGGAATTGTCGAAGCTTTCGGCGGAGAACTTGGAGTTTTAGACTATCCTCAGCACGGCAAATCATCGCGGATTTTTGTCACCGATGAAAACTCTGGGACTTTTGAGGGTTTGCCAGAATCTTTTGAAGTAGGTAGATATCATTCATTATTCGCCCTACCGCAAAAACTCCCACCAGAATTAAAAGTAACGGCAATTTCTGACGATGATGTAATTATGGGCATCGAACATCAAACTTTACCGATCGCGGCGGTACAGTTTCATCCAGAATCAATTATGAGTTTAGCTGGAGAAGTTGGATTAGCAATAATTGCCAACGTTGTTTGTGCCTACGCCAAAGATAAACCTGAACAACAGAAAATATTTAATGGTGTAGTATTTTCCAACTCTTAGAAGATACGGGTAGGGGCGTAAAGTATTGTACCCCTACTCAAATAAAAAATTCTTCTAGAAACACACCGTTTATTTTCTTTATTCGCCAACCCAACAGGAGTTATGAAGTGACTGCGACGCAGATAAATCCCCGCCATATTCTCGCCCAAATTGTTCAACATAAAGAGCAAGAAATAGCCCAATTGCGCCAGCAGTTAACGCTAGGAGATTTGCAACGTCAACTAAAAGCTGCTCCCCCTATCTGTGACTTTCTCAAAGCGTTGCAAAATAGTTCTAACTACCCAAGCCTAATAGCAGAAGTAAAAAAAGCATCTCCAAGCAAGGGAGTAATTCGCCAAGATTTCGATCCGGTAGAAATTGCCAAGGCTTACGTGCGTGGTGGTGCATCTTGTCTATCTGTCCTCACCGATAGGAAATTTTTTCAAGGTAGCTTTGAAAATCTGCAAAAAATTCGCCCCACAGTAGAAATACCGCTATTATGTAAAGAATTTATTATTGATCCCTACCAAATTTATAAAGCGCGAGTTGCGGGGGCGGATGCGGTGCTTTTAATTGCGGCTATTTTACCAGACCAAAAGCTGCAAGAATTTTTGTACTTAATCCATTCATTAGGCATGAATGCTTTAGTAGAAGTACATACACTAGCAGAATGCGATCGCGTTTTAAAGCTTTCCGATTTGCGAATAGTTGGAATTAACAACCGAAACTTGGAAACTTTTAACGTCGATTTGGCAACAACTAGCCAACTAATGCAAGAGCGCTCCCAACCTTTGACAAGTTTAGGCGTAACTGTTGTCAGCGAATCGGGTTTGTATTCGCCAAAAGACTTGTCTTTCGTCGCCGAAGCTGGGGTACGAAGTGTATTAGTAGGTGAATCTTTAATTAAACAACCCGATGTTGAACAAGCAGTGCGAAGTTTATTGGACAATAAAACAAGCTAACTACTAACTGCCGATTAGTGCTGACTTTTTAGGTAAATTATGACCATGAATGCTATTTCTCAACGCCTCAAAGCTTTACGCCAAGAATCTAAATGCGCTCTAATTCCCTTTATTACGGCGGGAGATCCCGATTTAGAGACTACCGCCGAAGCAATAAAATTATTAGATCGCAACGGCGCAGACTTAATTGAATTAGGAGTTCCCTATTCCGATCCTTTAGCCGATGGCCCGGTAATTCAAGCCGCCGCCACTCGCGCCTTGCAAAAAGGCACAAAGTTAGAACAGGTACTAGAAATAGTCGCAAAAGTGAGCCACGAAATTAAAGCGCCAATAATTCTATTTACTTACTACAACCCCATTTTGAACCGGGGAATTAGAACCTTTTTAGAGCAGATAGCAATTGTTGGGGTCAAAGGCTTAGTAGTACCAGATTTACCTTTAGAAGAAGCAGACGAATTGTTAGAAGCGGCGGCTAGTTTGGGAATAGAGCTAATTTTATTAGTTGCGCCTACAAGTTCGCAAGCCAGAATAGAAGCAATTTCGGCTAAATCCCAAGGATTTATTTATTTAGTTAGCGTTACAGGCGTAACCGGAATGCGAAGTCAAATTCAAAGTAGAGTCAAAGACTTACTGATAGAAATGCGCCAAGTTACCGATAAACCCATTGGCGTGGGTTTTGGCATCTCCAAGCCCGAACAAGCAAAGCAAGTAATGGAATGGGGTGCAGACGCGGTAATTGTGGGTAGCGCCTTTGTTAGAGCTTTAGAAACCGGAACGCCCACTCAAGGATTGCAAGCAGTAGAAACATTGTGCAAAGAATTAAAGAGTGCGATTTCTACTGTTAAACAACCTGTAGAGGTGTAAAGCCTTACGTTCGGACAGATTAAGTAAAAATATAGAGGATTCAACTAATGGTCAGCATTCAAGAAATCTACGATATCACCGCCTCTGACCCTAAAAGACCTGACGCTCTCGGTCGCTTTGGTAAATTTGGTGGAAAGTACGTTCCCGAAACCCTAATGCCTGCACTAGAGGAACTAGAAGTAGCTTTTAACAAGTATTGCAACGATCCGGGATTTCAGGAAGAATTGCAAGGTTTGCTCAAAGATTATGTCGGTCGTCCTACACCGTTATACTTTGCCGAACGTCTCACAGCCCATTACGCTAGCGCCAACAGCAACCCCTTAATTTACCTCAAGCGCGAAGACCTAAATCACACAGGCGCGCATAAAATTAATAATGCTTTAGCGCAAGTATTACTAGCAAAGCGGATGGGCAAAAAGCGGATCATTGCCGAAACAGGAGCAGGACAACACGGAGTAGCTACAGCCACCGTATGCGCTCGATTCGGTTTTGGTTGCGTAATTTACATGGGCGTTCAAGATATGGAACGTCAATCTCTTAACGTTTTTCGGATGCGATTAATGGGCGCAGAAGTTCGCCCCGTATCGGCCGGAACGGGAACCCTTAAAGATGCTACATCTGAGGCGATTCGAGATTGGGTAACAAACGTAGAAGATACTCACTACATCTTAGGTTCTGTAGCTGGTCCTCACCCTTACCCGATGCTAGTACGCGACTTTCATGCCGTAATTGGACAAGAAACTCGCACTCAAGCTGAAGAAAAATGGGGCGGATTGCCGGATATTCTGCTTGCTTGCGTAGGCGGTGGTTCTAATGCAATGGGACTATTTCACGAATTTGTCCGCGAACCCAATGTCAGAATGATTGGTGTAGAAGCTGCCGGAGAAGGAGTAGAAACAGACAAACACGCCGCCACCTTGACAAAAGGACGAGTTGGGGTGCTGCATGGAGCAATGAGTTACTTATTGCAAGACGAAGACGGACAAGTAATAGAAGCTCATTCAATTAGTGCAGGCTTAGATTATCCAGGAGTGGGGCCAGAGCATAGTTTCTTGAAAGAAGTAAAACGGGCAGAATACTACAGCGTTACCGACCAGCAGGCACTAGATGCATTACAACTACTATCGCAACTAGAAGGAATTATCCCCGCCTTAGAAACCGCTCATGCGATCGCTTACTTAGATACTCTTTGCCCACAGCTAACAGGTAGCCCGAGAATTGTGATTAACTGTTCGGGACGCGGTGACAAAGACGTACAGACCGTAGCCAAAGCTTTGCACAAAGACGGTTAATTAAATAAAAACAAAATCGCCATGATAGCTGTAACCCAAACACCCGTCGACTCTATAACTGCAATAACTAGCGATGTTAATTATTCTGAGTTATTGCAACAACTGCTAGAAGGGCAAAGCTTGAGCATTCCCACCGCCGCCGATTTGATGCAAGGCTGGCTAACCGAGGCAATACCGCCCGTATTATCGGGGGCAATTTTGGCAGCTATTCAAGCTAAAGGAGTAACCGCCGCCGAATTGGTAGGTATGGCGCAAGTTTTACACGCCCAATCAGCAATTAAGAAAAGCATCCCTAGTTCCACACCCTTAATTGACACCTGTGGGACAGGGGGCGATGGGGCATCTACCTTCAATATTTCTACAGCCGTAGCCTTTGTCGCCGCCGCCGCCGGAGTAAAAGTTGCCAAGCACGGCAATCGTTCCGCCTCTAGCAAAACGGGTTCCGCCGATGTATTAGAAGCGCTGGGAATCAACCTCAACGCCGAACTTGAAAAAGTAACCGCCGCCGTGGAAGAAGTTGGAATTACATTTTTATTCGCACCGGGGTGGCATCCAGCGTTAAAAAGTGTAGCAGGGTTGCGTAAAACCTTAAAAGTGCGGACAGTGTTTAACCTACTAGGACCATTAGTCAACCCGATGCAACCCACTGGGCAGATCATCGGCGTTTGCGATCCTAACTTAGTAGAAACGATCGCCCGTGCCTTATCCCAACTAGGAACAGAAAGAGCGATCGTTGTTCGCGGTAGAGAAAAGCTAGACGAAGCTGGACTCGCAGACATTAACGATTTAGGGGTACTAGAAAACAATCAAGTCCGCCTAATGACATTAAACGCTGAAGAACTTGGTTTAAAAAAAGCTGCCACCGCCGAAATTAAAGGCGGAGATGTAGCCGAAAACGCTCAAATTCTTAAGGACGTATTGCAGGGTAAAGGAACAGAAGCCCAACAAGATGTAGTAGCTTTAAACACCGCCTTAGCGCTGTGTGTAGGAAAAGCAATTACTTCTGAGGAGTATATTAAGGGAATTGCGATCGCCAAAGACATTCTGCGTAGTGGTGCAGCCTGGTCAAAATTAGAACAATTAGTCCAGTTTATGAAGTAAAACCGTAGCTTCATCGATAAATGACATAGCTGGAGGATTTATTTTCCCTAGCTATGTCAAACGCACCCCCGGAGTTTAGTCATGTTGCCTGTGATTCTCAAAGAAATCGATCGGGAAATAATCAACTTACTTAGCAAAAGAATTGCCATCTTAAACGATTCTAACCTATCTGTACAAGCAGAATCGGGCGATATTACTAAGCTTTTAGCGCAACAAGGCGTACCAGAATTTGTTTGGAAAAGCATTACAATTAGCTGCGCGGCTGCGATCGCTTCCTCCTGTTCCTCTACCCCTATCAAACCCCGAAAAGTAACTGTAATTGGTGGTTATGGCAAGCTAGGACGGTTTTTTAGCCAACAACTAGCTAATGGTGGGCATGATGTTAGTATCCTCGAACATAATGATTGGGACAAAGCCCCACAATTATTAGGCGAAGCTCAATTAGTATTAGTTTGCGTCCCCATCGAACACACTTTAACCGTAATTCAAAAAGCCGCCCCTTACCTCAAAGCAGATACAGCTTTAGCAGATATTACCAGCGTCAAAACCCCCATAGTTCAAGAATTACTTAAGCAACATACGGGGCCAGTTTTAAGCCTGCATCCTATGTTTGGGCCAGGAATACAATCATTTTTATCGCAAAATGTTATAGTTTGTCCCGGTCGTCAAGAGCAAGCTTTTAAGTGGCTTTTAGACTTAATTGAAAGCAATGGCGGCAAACTAATCGCTTGTACCCCTGAAGAACACGATCGCATGATGGTGGCAATTCAGGCAATTCGACACTTTACAACCTTTAGCTTGGGCGTATTTCTAGCCGAAGAAGGCATTGATATTAATCGCAGCTTAGACTTTTCTAGCCCGCTTTACCGCTTAGAAATTGATATGGTTAGCCGTCTATTTGCTCAAGATTCGGCTTTGTATGTCGATATCATGCTGACAGCCGAGGAACGCCGTCAAGCCATTTCTAGATTAGTAGAAACCTATACTCGTCTAGCGCAATTAGTAGAAAACAAAGACGGGGCAGGCTTAAAGCGCGAATTTGAAGCCACTGCTGGCACCTTCGCCCAAGGAGCAAATCAAGCCGTCGCCGAAAGCAACCACATTATCGACAGCCTCAGCCTTTTACTTGCGGCACAAGTCGCCGAAACTCAAAGATCCAATATCCCTTAATATTTGGCGTTGCCCAATTGGTAATGGGTAATGGGTAATGGGTAATGGGATAAAGAAGGTGAAACTAGAAATTCTGTCTTTTTCGTCAACCAACCATTGAAAATCATCACACTTTCACCCACGCCTAATATTTAACTTCCTTGGGGTACGCTTTGCACCAATGCGCCAACATCACCTTTATTACTAAAACCATTAATCCAGTCTAAAAGAGCCTGATTAACAATATCTGGACATTCATCATGGGGACAATGCCCGACATTTTCTAGACTGACTAGCTGGGCATACTGGGGATTGTAATCAGCAAATTGACGCGCAAAACTATGAGGAACCATCCGGTCTTGCTGTCCCCAAATTAATAATATCGGTACTTTTAAGCTCGGCAACACATTTTTTACTCTGGGCGCAAACCCCGCCCCAACCATGGCTTTTAAAATTCCCGCAAAAGCATTCGCACTACCTCGATCTTGCGCTGGGCCAAGTAAAATATCTACCAATTCATCCGTCACCACTTCCGGGTTAGAGTAAGCCATAGCCGCCCATTTTTTTACTATTCCCGGTCGATTTACGACGCGAAATATAGTTTTAAGTAATAGCTTTGAAGCTACCAAACTTTCAATACTAGAAACCACCGGACGGAGTAACTTAGGTACAGCATCTTCGCGCACCGACAAATCCGGTAAACTCAGCATAGAGATACCTGCGACCATTTCCGGATGAACCTGGGCGATCGCCAAAGTTACCAAGGAACCCGTAGAATTACCAACTAATACTACTGGTGTATTAATAAAAGTCCGCCAAAAATCGTAAACTTGCTCTACCCAAAGCTCGACATTGTAATTAATTGCAGGTTTTTCTGAAGCGCCAAAACCCAGCATATCTAGAGCATAAACTGTATGAAACTCCCCCAATACAGTTAAATTGTTGCGCCAGTGTCCAATCGAAGTTCCAAACCCGTGCAATAAAATTAGCGGCGTATTTGTTTTTTGAGGCGATCGCACATAAGTATAACGAGTTTGCCAGCCGCGCCATACCCAATCTCGTTGCGAACCAACTTTTTGTTGCCAATGCTCGGAAATAGTCACTTTTTCTTTGTACTACTTTATTCTTATTTTAACTACTCGTAACATTTGTTATCTAACTAAGACTGATAATAACTGCTGTATGATTATTTCTAACGGTCTTCCTGGTTACAAGTAAGCAGACTGCTCTATGATTAGACCGATCGCGCTCGATGATAAAACTGCATTGATTGCCTTGGCAAAAGCGAGTGGTTTATTTCAGCCGCACGAAACCGAATCACTCAGCCAAATGTTATCCGATTACTTCGCCAGCGCTACCGAAAGTCTTGACTTCTGGCTCGCCGATGATGACGATGGGCTGGTGGGAGTCGCCTATGTTGCGCCAGAGCGAATGACCGAAGGAACGTGGAATTTATATCTAATTGCCGTCCACCCTGACTGTCAAAGACAAGGACGCGGTGCAGCACTACTAGCCCAAGTCGAACAGATATTGACAGAGCGCGGCGAACGTTTGTTGCTGGTGGAAACTTCGGGAACAGAGAGTTTTGACTACGTGCGATCGTTTTATAGCAAGAGCGGCTATGATGAGGAAGCAAGAATCCGAGACTTCTACAGCGCAGGGGTTGATAAAATTGTTTTCCGTAAGGCACTTTCTTAACGATGTGTGACTTGCACGTTTAAGTCTGCTAAGAGAAATTAAATAATTGATAGTACTACCATTAATATCAAGCAGGCAACATCACAGGACGCAGCTAAAATTCTGCATTTGTATAAAATTTGCTCTTTGCGGCTTTGTTTCTTGGCAAACAGCCTATTTAGTTACAGGAACTTAGTGCAGTTTCGCTCGTCACCTCATCAGATGCTAACAGATTGAGAATTACTCAAAAGTAGGGTAATTATCACTCCTATGATGTGTATTAGTACGCACGCAAGGCTTCGCAACTTGTTAAAATTAATATACAAAACATTTATTCAAGAATTACCCCAAACACTGCTCAACTCTATATGGATAGAAAGCTTTTGGAGAAGTTTGGGGAATTATAAATTCCTTACCGCTTGCTCATTTTTCAGTGAGTTATTGCATGACCACCCCGATACAGATTCCCTTAATTGGCAAAGTCAAACATCCTTCTAGGTGGTTAATTGGACTATTAAGTGCGGGCGTACTCGCGAGCGCACTGACCTACGGAGCAATAACTAGGCAAGCAACACCCAAAATAGATATTGCGTCTTTAACTGTCCCTGTAACCTCCACCGATATTACCCTCCGCATTAGTGCTAGTGGCAAAGTTGTACCTGTCCAAACGGTTAACCTCAGCCCCAAAAACTCCGGCGTTTTAGCACAATTGCTAGTAGAGCAAGGAGACACTGTAGAGCAAGGACAAATTATCGCCCGGATGGATGACTCCAACTTGCAAGCGCAACTCAGCAAAGCTCGTGCTAATCAAGCCCAAGTACAAGCTCAACTAGCCGAAGCCCGTGCCGGAACGCGCCCCGAAGAAATTGCTCAATCTAGAGCGCGTCTAGAGGGGGCGCGGGCGCAACTAAACCAAGCTCGTACAGGCAACCGTCCTGAAGAAATTGCCCAGGCACAAGCCCAATTGGATGCTGCTAGAGCGAGAGTAAACCTGACTTCTAGCCGAGTTCAACGCAACCGCAACTTAGCTACTTCTGGTGCGATTTCTCAAGACACCCTAGACGAAGTAATTGCCGACGACCGCAGTGCCAAAGCCAACTTGCTTGAAGCCCAAAGACGACTTGCAGACCTAAAAAGCGGCAGCCGCAGTGAAGAAATCGATCAAAGACTTGCCGCCGTAACCGAAGCGCAACAAGCCTTGCAACAATTACAAAATGGTTCGCGTCCCGAACAAATCGACCAACTTGAGGCATCGGTAGCCGCCGCTCAAAGCGAAGTCAAAGCCGTGCAAGTGCAGTTAGATGATACTATTATCCGCGCTCCTTTCGCTGGCATAATTACCCAAAAATATGCCACTGTTGGCGCTTTTGTGACTCCAACAACTTCCGCTTCTAGTACAGCTTCGGCAACTTCCACCTCAATTGTGGCAGTATCTCGCGGCTTAGAAGTTCTCGCTCAAGTACCTGAAATTGATATCGGACAAGTTAAGCAAGGGCGAACAGTAGAAGTTGTTGCCGATGCCTATCCAAATCAAATATTTAAGGGAAAAGTAAGGTTAATCTCCCCGGAGGCGGTGGTAGAGCAAAATGTAACTTCTTTTCAAGTACGAATTGCTTTAACTACAGGTCAAGAGCAACTAAAATCGGGCATGAATGTCGATTTAACTATTGTGGGCGCTGCTGTAGAAGATGCGTTAGTAGTGCCTACTGCCGCTATTGTTACCAACAAACAAGGACAAACTGGGGTACTAATTCCCGGTGAGAAAAACCAAGCTCAGTTTCGTTCGGTAGAAATTGGTTCAGCGATTCAAAATAAAACTCAAATTATATCGGGAGTTAAAAATGGCGATCGCATTTTTCTTTCTCCTCCCCCCAACTATAAATTAGAGAGCAACGAATAAATGAATCCTGTAGAAAGCTTCAAAATGGCGGTGACTACGCTGCTTGCCAATAAATTGCGTAGCAGTTTAACAATGCTAGGTATTATTATCGGTAATGCTTCAGTCATTGCCATGATTGGCATTGGTGAGGGAGCGCAAAAGTACATTGCTGGAGAACTAGAATCGTTGGGACCTAATGTACTATTTGTGATTCCTGGAAATCGTGAAACCCAGCGCATTACCTTCGATTTGCCAAAAACTTTGGTATTAGATGACGCAGAAGCGATCGCAACACAAGTTCCAACCGTGGTAGGTGTCGCCCCGGAAGTTAATAGTAGAGCTATCGTTACTTACCGTAACAAAAACACTGATGTTAATGTAATTGGCACTACCCCCAGCTTTTTAACGGTACGCGACTTTGAAAGTAAAGTAGGGCGGTTTCTCACTCAAATAGATATCAACCGCAGCAATCAAGTTGCCGTCCTAGGTTCCGATTTAGCCGCTAGATTATTTGCAAATACACCTCCCATCGGTCAGCAAATACGCCTTAAAGGTGCTACCTATCAAATAGTGGGCGTACTTGAATCTAAAGGATCGGGGTTTGGGACAGATTACGACGATGCGGCTTTTGTCCCGGTGACAACAATGGCAAATCGCATTGTAGGGCGCACTTCTCCCTATGGCATCCCTTTAACTTATCTGGTGGCTTCTGCCAAAAATACCGAAAGCGTGGAAGCGGCAGAGTTTCAGTTGCGTAATTTACTTAGGCTGCGTCATAAGCTCAATGGCGAGGATGATTTTACCATTCGTTCCCAAAAAGATGCTCTAGAAACGGTGGGTAAAGTCACTGGAGCTTTAACTATTATGCTCGGTGCGATCGCCTCTATTTCGTTATTTGTCGGCGGTATTGGCATCATGAATATTATGCTAGTTTCCGTAACCGAACGTACTCAAGAAATTGGATTGCGTAAAGCTATTGGCGCTACTCAACAAGATATTTTGGTGCAGTTTATGATTGAAGCGGTAATTCTTTCAGCCGCCGGGGGTCTACTTGGTACGGGTTTGGGTGTTGGCGGTATTTTGTTAGTTGGGGCGTTAACTCCGTTGCAAGCGGGCATTTCCCCGGTAGCGATCGCTCTTGCGGTGGGAGTTTCTGGCGGTATTGGTTTGTTTTTTGGCGTTATTCCCGCTCGGCGTGCGGCTCAACTCGACCCAATTGTGGCTTTGCGGAGTGCTTAGAGTTGATGTTTGGTTTAAGAAAAACCAAGACTTGGGCGGTCAGCCCCCTGCAAAAGCGTCTTTGTGTCTTAGCTGCATTCGGGTGAAGTGGATATAGCCAAAATATTAGTAAATAAAATTATTTAAATCCATGTTAGACAATAAAATTACGCCCCAAATAGGACAGGTTACTTCTGCTTCAACAACGATTATCCGCCTCGAAGATATTTCTAAGGTTTACGGTGCTGGAGAAACAGAAGTACGAGCGCTGGCAAATGTCAATTTAATTGTGGAAGCTGGCGAATATTGTGCAATTATGGGCGCTTCGGGTTCGGGTAAATCTACCGCCATGAATGTAATTGGCTGCCTCGATCGCCCGACAAGCGGTCACTACTACCTCGATACTGTTGATGTTGCGGCTTTAGATGATGGCGATTTGGCTAGTATTCGCAACCTTAAAATTGGCTTCGTTTTTCAACAATTTCACCTTCTATCCCAACTTAGCGCCCTAGAAAATGTCATGCTACCGATGGTTTATGCAGGTGTTAGTGCTAAAGAAAGACGCGATCGCGCAACGGTTGCTCTCCAGCGTGTGGGTTTGGAAAATCGCCTCAATAATCGCCCTAATCAACTGTCTGGCGGTCAACAACAACGAGTTGCGATCGCGCGCGCGATCGTCAATCGTCCCGTGCTACTGCTTGCTGATGAACCTACAGGCGCTCTCGATTCTCGCACTACTACTGAAGTTATGGACATTTTTAGCGAACTCAACGCTACGGGAATTACTATCGTTATGGTGACTCACGAAGCCGATGTCGCTAGGCAAACACGGCGCATTGTTTGGTTTCGTGATGGGCAAGTTGTGCATTCCCACCTTACCCCCGCAGAAATTGGACAAGTTGCCGCCGCCTAGCATCTGCGCCGATTTGATAATTATCTGTTACTAAAACCTTTGGCAATTAGTAGCTTTTACACCAATGGCTTAGAAGCTAATAGACAAATAGCGATCGCTTGGATATGAAAATTGAAGTGCGATCGCATTTCAATAGAAACAAACACAACTCCAGCCTGCCAACCTACAGACGCAAATTAAATATTTGGTACAAATAGTTCTTTGCACCAATAGGATTGGTATTGCACCTCGATGTGTAAAAATTTGGCGTAATAAACGATTTTTAATCTAAATCTAAAATAAGCAAAGTAAACTGGGGTAATAATTTGTACTGAAATAAGTACGGCTTTTATGGCAACTTAAGAAAATATGACTCACGACTCAGCTTTACCCGAACCAGTCATTAGCAGAAAACAACCAGAAGGGCAGGTAATTTTTGATGACACGAGTTATTTGCCACTTGTATCTGTAATTATGCCTTTTCTCAATCCAGGCAAGTATATTAAAGCGGCAGTTGAGAGTGTCTTTGCCCAAACCTATGACAACTGGGAGCTATTGCTAATTGATGACGGCTCCACCGATATTAGCACTCAGATTGCCCTAGACTGTGCGGAACGTTATCCAAATCAAATTCGCTATCTAGAACACGAAGGACATCAAAATCGAGGTACGAGTGCGACACGAAACTTAGGTATATCTAAGGCTCAGGGAGAATATATAGCGTTACTGGATGCTGATGATATTTGGCTAGCACCAAAATTAGCAAAGCAAGTTGCCATTTTAAATGCTCTCCCAGAAGTGGCAATGGTCTATAACTCAACTTTGATGTGGTATAGCTGGACAGGCAACCCCCAAGATATTCAATACGATCGCCAACGCAAACTAGGCGTAAGACCTGATTCGCTAATCGAACCACCAACGCTGCTAACACTTCTGCTCAAAAATGAAGCAGAAACCCCAGGCACTTGTAGCATTTTAGTTAGACGGGAAATTGTCAACGAAGTTGGCGGCTTTGAAGACTCGTTTCGGGGGATGTATGACGATCAAGTTTTTTTGGCTAAGATTTGGCTCAAAGCATCGGTGTTCGTTGAGAGTGGGTACTGGGATCGCTATCGACAACACCCTGCCAGTACCTGCCACGTAGCAGCAGCAATGGGGGAATATAATCCTCTAGGGCAGCCGAATTCATCTCATTTAGCATTTTTAAAGTGGCTAGAACAGTATCTAGTAACACAAAATATTCAAGAACAAGAAGTTTGGGATGCACTTAAGGCGGCTTTAGCTGCATATCAGCAGCCGAATTTGTCTGAAATATCCAACCCGTTTCTCAATCAAGGAAAACAAGTGAACCAAACCCTTAAGTCGATTGTTAAACAAATACTCCCTGCTGCGTTTCAAAACAAGCTCCGCGCCCAATGGCAAGGATCGCAGTATTGTCCGCCGCCAGGAGAGGTGCAATTTGGTAATCTGCGGCGCACTACACCTATTAGTCGAAATTTTGGCTACGATCGGGGTTCTCCTGTCGATCGCTACTACATTGAACGCTTTTTGACCTTGCAAGCAGCGCATATTCAAGGAAGGGTATTAGAAGTTGGCGATCGCCACTATACCCTCAAATTTGGCGGCGACCGGGTTACTCATAGCGATGTGCTTCATATTACTGATGATAATCCCCAAGCAACGATTGTCGCCGATCTAGCGGCAAATCCCACCTCTATTCCCTCCGATGCGTTTGATTGCATTGTCTTAACTCAAACGATGCAAATGATTTATGACGTACGGGCGGCGGTACAAACAGTTTATCGCATTCTAAAACCCGGTGGCGTGGCGCTAGTTACGCTTCCTGGTGTAAGTTATGTCAGCGTCGATCGATGGAAAGATTATTGGCATTGGGCTTTTACAACTTTATCGACGGCAAAGCTGTTTGAAGAGGTTTTTCCTCAAAAGAATCTGCAAATAGAATCCTATGGAAATGTGTTGAGTACAACCGCCTTTTTGCAAGGAATGGCTGCCGAAGAATTACAAGTACCAGAATTAGATTACCAAGATCCAAACTACCTATTAATAATTACAGTTATTGCTACAAAACCTGAGTAAAAGTTATGATTCCCGGACATCACAAATTTCAGCGAGGCATAAATTGGTTTGGGCGGCGATTTATGCCCGGTGGATTAATTTTAATGTATCACCGCGTTGCAGACCTTTCGCCCGATCCATTTCACATTGGGGTTGCACCTCAACATTTTGCCGAACACTTAGAAGTGTTGAAACGCTATACTCATCTCGTCTCTTTGCCACAATTAGTTCAAGCAGTCCGAGAAAAAAAATCTATCGATCGCTGGGTGGCGCTTACCTTTGACGATGGCTATGCTGACAATTTATATACTGTTAAGCCTTTATTAGAGCGTTACAATATTCCCGCAACTTTTTTTATCACTACGGGAGATTTGGAAAATAAACGGGAATTTTGGTGGGATGAATTAGAGCGGTTGTTATTGCAACCCGGAACTTTGCCACCCGTGCTATCTCTCAAATTGAAAGATCGAACTTATGAGTGGAATTTAGATCGAGCGGCTTGCTATTCGCAATCAAATTACCTGCGCGATCGCCACTGGACTTGGTACGATCGCGAAAGCTCCGATCCAAGTTCGCGCCAACAACTTTACCGCAATCTTTATCTTTTACTCAGCCAGCAAAACGTTACCGACCGTCAAAATATTATGGATCGGCTTTTAGACTGGTCTGGAGCTAAAAATCAAGTCCGAGCAACCCATCGATCGCTCTCTGCTCAAGAACTTCATCATCTTGCTCCTGAAGCTCTAATTGAAATTGGCGCTCACACCGTCCATCACCCTTTTCTTTCTGTTTTGTCGGCAACTGAGCAACAACAAGAACTTCAGCAAAACAAAGCTCAATTAGAAGCCCTCCTTGAACGTCCGGTAATAAGCTTTGCCTATCCTCACGGCAATTATAGCTCTCAAACACCTGCGATCGCTCAAGCTGTTGGGTTTAACTGTGCTTGCACAACTAGGGGCGATCGCGTTCGTTTGACAACGGACACTTTTCAACTGCCTCGCGTTGAAGCTCATAAGGGGGATGGGGAAGTATTTTCAAAACAGTTAGCGCAATTTATTTTACCCAAATAATTACTATTCAAAATGTGCGTTTGAATTGCAGTTTGAAGCTATACCCGCACTTTAAGAAAACCATTTTTTTGCACTCCTCCCCCGATGGGGGAGGAAGAATTTAACTAAAAGCTTGAAGTTTTACCTGTCTGTGCTTGAGTTTCAATTGGTTTAACATCGCTACAACCCATGTCTCCAGCAATTGTTCGCAATATAGAAATTTGATCGTCAAAACTCAATGATTCTATCTGCGACAGTACGTCACTAATAGCTTGGGTTTTTTCATAATTTTGGGGCATTCCTACTACGCTATCTCCCATAGCTTGCGCCCAAGCATACCAAACCATCAATTGATTATTTTCTTTTAAAGCTCCATAAGCACGAGAATATTCTGTATCCTCGCAGTTGACAATTTGCCGCATAATTGCCAACTGTTCGTCTTTCGATAAATTGTAATAATCACCCATCAATTTAGGCGCTAATTCTGGTTCTGTAGCCGCCGGAGCCGCCGGAGTAATTGAATCGCCCATCTTTTCATAAATAAAATAAAACAATGCTAGTTTAGGATCGGTTTCTAAGCTTTCAAAAGCTTTAACCGCATCTTGGGTTTCAGCAGTTTGTGCTTGAGGTTGCTTTGCTGCATGATTTGAAGCCATAATTTATCTCTACTTTAAATAAAATTCCTCAAGCTTAGGATTAACAGAGATTAATACTTTTAATCGCCCTCCAAGAGAGAGATTTTGTTGTTTAAGTCTTCAATTTGTCTTTAATCAAAAAATCTATCTTAGTGGGGTTATAAGGAGTAGCGATCGCTCTGATAGGATAACTTCACCAATAAAATAATTCTCGGAGTTGCTACTATGGCTGATGAAATCAAACCCAATGCTTCCCAAGCGCCAACTCAGGATGCTCAATTAGCTGCTGAAAGTATGACCGAAGGTAAAGAAAAAACGCCTAAAGTTGATGTTGATGCAGATTACGCCGCCGCGCAACAATTTAGCGTTAGCGATATCGATCGCACTTCTGAGGGCGCAGAAGCTGCGGATAAAGTAACTGCTAATAAATTCGCAACTACAACTCCATCAGAAACCAAAGCCGAAGCCGTGTCTACAGCCGATCCTAACGATTATATGGAAATGGCAAAAAATGTTGGCGCTAGTACTGGTGCGACGGGTAATGTTGATGACGATATGATGCAAAAAGCTATAGAAAAAGGTCAACCTGGTAAGTAAGCTTTTACTAAATAATTGCGCTTGATATTGTTGAAATTAAGCGCAATTATTACCTAGCACTGACTTTATTCTGTTTAAGAATATCTACCAATTCAGATGGTTCCTCAATTAAAAAATCTGGATTTTGCTTTGCTAATACTTGTTTAGTATTAAAGCCCCAGCTAACAGCGATCGCCATTACATTACTTTTTTTAGCCGATTCTATATCTCTCGTCTCATCTCCTACATAAATTGCATCAGTAATATCAATATTTTCTTGTTTAAGAAACCTATTAATTACTTTATCTTTACCAAAAATAGTAGAGCCAGAGTAAATATAATAAAAAATATCTGCTAAGTTATTGTGTTCTAAAAAAGCTACGATATTACTTTTTGAATTAGAGCTAATAATTACTAACTTATTACCTAGCCTATGTAGCTCAATTAAAGCCTCTTTCATCCCCGGAAATAAGTCTAGAGTTTCAATTTCGGAACTTAGTTCGGCTTTAACTTTTTTAACTAAAAACGGAACTTTAAAAATAGAAATACCAGACTGCTTAATAATTTCTCTAGAAGTTAAGTTTTGAATTTGAGCAAGTTCAGCTAGGCTAGTTTGTTTATAGCCAAATTGTACAGCTAACCGATTGCTAATATCAACTAATACACCTAGAGAATCAGCAATAGTACCATCAAAATCAAAAATAATTACTTTTGGATTCATGGTTGTTGAAAAAGGTGTTAATCGTTGTTTTGAGTTGCTGTTGATAAATTTGCCCTAGCATTTCGTCTTAACATTTGGGGTTTAATTCGTCGCAATGCAGAAGCTGTAAAACGTCTATCCCACTCCTGATTAGAAATCTCTGCTAAATCGGTCAACTTCGGCGCAACATTTTCCGGGTAAGGTTGAAACTCGACTATATCAGTTTCTTTCGCAAAACGCTGATTCCAAGGACAAACATCTTGGCAGATATCGCAGCCGCCAACCCATCCTTGGAGATTAGCAGAAATCGCATCAGGTAACTTTTCGGCACGGTTTTCAATCGTATGATAAGCAATGCAGCGATTGGCATCAACAACAAAAGGCTCGGCGATCGCACTTGTTGGACAAGCATCCAAGCAACGAGTACAACTCCCACAGTGTTCAGTATGAGGGATATCGGGCGTTAAGTCTAGGTTTGTGAGAATTTCCCCCAAAAACAACCAAGATCCATAGTTTCTAGTAATAATATTGCCATTTTTGGCAATCCAGCCAATCCCAGCTTTTTGCGCCCAAACTTTATCTTGAATTGGGGCAGTATCGCAACTATAACGCGATCGCACATTAGGATATGCTTGCAACCAATTATTTAAAGCCTTGAGCTTTTTATCCATCACCTTATGATAATCTCGTCCCCAACCATAGCGAGAAATTTTGGCGTATCCGGGACTATTTGGGCGTTGGTGAGGGGTGTAATAGTTTAGCGCTACACAAATAATACTTTGCACTTCTGGCATTACCGTGCGAATATCTTGACGTTTGGGATCATTCATCCACGCCATATCTGCTTGATAACCTTTGTTTAGCCAATCTTGCAAGTGCTGTACTTCTGCTTGCGTATCCTCTACCTTGGCAATTCCGACCCTATGGAATCCAATTTCTAAAGCTTTAAGCTTAATTTGCTGGCTGCTAGGAAGTTGAGGTGTAGAAATCATAAAAGAAACTTAATTAGGGCATATTTTACAACCTGTGTGTTACGGTTGACAGATTTTAGTTGTTAGCTTTTTGGTAAAGAGCGATCGCGCTTTGGATAATTGCAACGTACTTACTAATAATAAATCGGCTGTAAATATCGCGATCGAGAAAAGTTGTCAAGGCACGCGGTTTTGTAGATGAGGATTGAGTAAATCTGACTAAATATTGGTTGTTATAGTATTGAGTTTAGATATAAATGCCTATAAAACATTGATTGCTCAATAACAAGTTGAAGGAATTCTGACTAATCCAGATGCTGCTTTTGTACCACTCGGTAGAGGAGGGTTTGAAGTGAGAATTCCAGAGCAACGTGGAATAAAGTTTAACACAGATGGAAGCTTTTCTGGATTCGCAGATTAGGCGGTAAAAAGTAGCTATTAATTTAGATTCTAGTTTTGAAATTGTTCATTTTAGCGATCTTAATTATGAAAAAATAACTGTGGAAATTAAGTATAAGAGACAACAAATAGCCCAAATTAATAAAGACAAGGGTATTAAGCACATGGAAATAAAAGTATATTCACAGTATGTGCAGCAAGATTTTGTATCAAAATAAAAATTTCCCCTCACTGATTTTTTGGAAGCAATTAGCTTTGGCAGTTATTCGAGCAGATATCTTGATGAACTGCGATCTCCAATCTCTCTCTTGTAATAATAGATCCAAACAATGATTGACCATGACCGTCTGTTCAAAGAGTTACTCACAACATTCCTTTGGGAATTTATAGATTTATTTTTCCCCAATCTCACTGCTTACTTAGAACCCGATTCGCTGACGTTTTTAGATAAAGAACTCTTTACCGATGTTACCTCCGGGGAGCAGTATGAAGCCGATTTAGTTGTTAAAGTTCAGTTTCGCACTCAAGAATCATTTTTTTTAATTCACGTTGAAAATCAAGCAAACCCTCAAGGTGATTTTAGTCAAAGAATGTTTCGTTATTTTGCCCGATTATACGAAAAATTCGACCTCTCAGTTTATCCCATCGCCATATTCTCCTACAATGCACCCCAGCGTTTAGAGCCAAACTTTCATCAAGTAAGTTTCCCCGATTTTGAGGTTTTAAAGTTTAATTACCGAGTTATCCAGCTAAATCGTCTAAATTGGCGAGATTTTTTACATCAGCCAAATCCAGTAGCTAGTGCATTAATGTCTAAAATGAAAATGACACCACAAGAACGCGTGCAAGTAAAAGTTGAATGCTTGCGTTTAATGACAACTTTAAGATTAGATGCAGCCCGAATGCAGTTAATTTCGGGATTCATTGACACTTATTTACGATTGAGTGCAGAAGAGGAGCAGCAGTTTCAAGCCCAAATTAGAACAATCGAACTAAATAATCAGCGAGAGGAAGTTATGGAAATTGTGACAAGCTGGATGGAGCAAGGAATTAAGCAAGGAGAAGTTGCCCTAATTTTACGTCAACTTAACCGTCGTTTTGGTAGCATTGCTCCTGAATTAGAAACCCAGATTCGCAGTTTGGCGATCGCACAGTTAGAGAATTTGGGTGAGGCTTTATTAGATTTTGCTGATGCTTCTGATTTGGTTGCTTGGTTGAGCGGACAAACTACTGCATAAATCTCTTCAATATCCCTTTATGAACTAGGTTTTGACTTGAGTTTGTAGCCAGATAATTTTCATGTTGGAGAGTCGGAAAAATTTTCCATAATATTTGGTTTAGAGGGTTTGTTGGTGAATTAGGGAAGAATTTACAAACATTACCGCGTGAAATTTATCGTTGATACGTTACAGCATTATCTTCATCGGTGGCTACGCGATCGGTCGAATAATTAGCAATGTATGCGGTCATGGCTGATATCCTCGACATCAGCCGCCAAATTCGTCTTACAAAAGCAACAACAGCGCCAAATTTTGCCTTGTCCGCAGTCGGGTTTCCAACCGCACTATTATTTGGCTATTTCAAGAATTAGTGAAGAAACTACTCGACCAGTAATAACTAATAGCAGTAACGAGCTTCCATCGCTTTGAATGTCGAATTACTAAAAAGGTTCGGCTTTTTGTTAAAGCCCTCAAAAAAGTCCTAAAGTGAAAGATGGAAATACAATCGCCAAGTGCGACTTTATCCAAATTTATCAAGATAAAGTCTCAATGGCGATCGCCATAGATAAAATCAGCGAGAGTACCCCCCCTATGCACCTGAGTGACATCACCCATCCAAACCAGTTGCACGGTTTATCCATCCGCCAATTGCAGCAAATTGCCAGCGAAATACGCGAAAAGCATCTGCAAACTGTGGCAACAAGCGGTGGACATCTCGGCCCAGGTTTGGGTGTGGTAGAACTGACGCTGGCGCTTTACCAGACTTTAGATTTAGATTGCGATAAAGTCATTTGGGATGTGGGTCATCAAGCCTATCCACATAAACTAATTACCGGACGCTACGATCGCTTTGACACACTGCGGCAAAAAGACGGAGTTGCAGGCTACCTCAAACGCTGTGAAAGCAAGTTTGACCATTTTGGAGCCGGACACGCCTCTACCAGCATCTCCGCCGCTTTAGGGATGGCACTAGCGCGAGATGCGAAGGGTGAAAAGTTTAAAACTGTTGCCGTGATTGGCGATGGCGCTTTGACAGGCGGTATGGCTTTAGAAGCAATCAACCACGCGGGACACTTGCCTAAAACTAATTTGCTAGTAGTGCTAAATGACAATGAAATGTCAATTTCTCCCAACGTTGGGGCAATTTCACGTCACCTAAATAAAATGCGCCTCAGCCCTCCAGTGCAGTTTATTTCTGACAATATCAAAGAGCAAGTTAAGCAATTACCTTTTGTTGGCGATTCCCTTTCTCCAGAACTGGGCAGAATTAGAGAAGGTATGAAGCGCCTAGCTGTACCAAAAGTAGGCGCAGTATTTGAAGAACTTGGTTTTACTTATATGGGGCCGGTAGACGGTCACAATTTAGAAGAACTAATCGCTACATTCCAGCAAGCGCACCAGCATACAGGGCCGGTTATAGTTCATGTATCTACAGTGAAAGGTAAAGGATATGCGATCGCCGAGCAAGATCAAGTAGGCTACCACGCTCAATCGCCGTTTAATCTTACCAGTGGTAAAGCTAACCCTTCTAGCAAACCCAAACCCCCTGGCTACTCAAAAGTATTTGCTCACGCCTTAGTCAAACTAGCAGAAAATAATCCGAAAATTATCGGGATTACGGCAGCAATGGCTACAGGGACGGGGTTAGATAAGTTGCAGGCTAAACTACCCAATCAGTATATTGATGTTGGCATTGCCGAACAACACGCCGTTACTTTAGCGGCGGGTATGGCTTGCGAAGGAATGCGCCCAGTTGTAGCAATATATTCTACTTTCTTACAACGAGGTTACGACCAAATTGTTCACGATGTTTGCGTTCAAAACTTACCCGTATTTTTCTGCTTAGATAGAGCCGGAATTGTCGGCGCAGATGGCCCAACTCATCAAGGAATGTACGATATTGCATACTTGCGTTGCTTGCCTAACATGGTTTTGATGGCTCCTAAAGACGAAGCAGAGCTTCAGCAAATGATTGTTACAGGGGTAGAACATACCTCTGGGCCCATTGCTATGCGTTATCCCAGAGGTAACGGCTACGGCGTACCTTTGATGGAAGAAGGCTGGGAAACTCTACCTATTGGTAAAGGCGAACTTCTGCGTCATGGCGATGATGTTTTGCTAGTTGGTTTTGGCTCAATGGTTTACCCCGCAATGCAGGTAGCAGAAATCTTGAGCGAACATGGGATTGAGGCAACGGTAGTAAATGCTAGATTTGCTAAACCTTTAGACACCGAGTTGATTGTACCTTTGGCTAAACAAATTGGGCGCGTAGTTACCTTAGAAGAAGGCTGTCTAATTGGCGGTTTTGGTACGGCGGTAGCTGAGGCATTACTAGATGCGGATGTAGTTGTTCCTGTCAAACGGTTAGGCGTACCCGATATATTAGTCGATCATGCCGAGCCAAACGAATCTAAAGCAGCTTTAGGTTTAACAACTCCCCAAATGGCAGAACAAATATTAAATGCTTTTTTTAGCAAGCAGCCATCGGTTGTTTAATTCTTAATAGTTACAGGGTGGGCTATACTCACCCTGATAATTCAATTTGCGTGAAGTGTAAATAACACTAATTACAAATACTTTTATGATGGCTCAAAATACACAAGTTTATCCGGTGATTTGGTCTGAAAACGCGGTATGGCTAATCGATCAAACTCGCTTACCTAGCGAATACTCTTTAGTAGAGATTCATCGCTGCGATGATATGGCGCAGGCGATTAAAACTATGATTGTGCGTGGTGCGCCAGCAATTGGAGTAGCGGCGGCTTATGGGATGTATTTGGGAGCAAGGGAAATTGACACCCAAGATCGAGATTACTTTTTGACGCGGTTAGAAAAAGTTGCTCAATTATTACGTTCCACTCGTCCGACGGCGGTAAACTTATTTTGGGCGATCGCGCGAATGCTAAAGACCGCCTACGAAAGCATTGGTAATGTTCAAGAAATTAAAGAAATTCTCCTCAAAACGGCTCAGATAATTAATTCAGAAGACTTGCAAACTTGTAAAGAAATCGGCAAACATGGTTTAGCAGCTTTACCCACAGACCCCGATAAACTAAACTTGCTGACTCACTGCAATGCTGGCGCTTTGGCAACGGCTGGCTACGGTACGGCTTTGGGTGTAGTACGTTCTGCTTGGAGTCAAGGACGTTTGACAAGATTATACGCCGACGAAACCCGTCCGCGCCTCCAGGGTGCAAAACTCACTGCTTGGGAGTGCGTAACGGAGGGGATACCTGTAACTGTAATAACTGACGGCATGGCAGCGCACTGTATGCAGCGTAAAATGATTGATGCAGTAGTTGTAGGAGCCGATCGCATTGCAGCTAATGGAGACACAGCAAACAAAATTGGTACTTATAGTCTGGCTTTAATTGCCAAAGCTCACAATGTACCCTTTTTTGTAGCTGCACCGCTTTCGACGATTGATTTTCAGTTAGCTACAGGTAGCGAAATTCCCATTGAAGAACGCGACCTTGTAGAAATTTATCAAATCGGCCAGACAATTATCACTCCTGAAGGCGCAGACTTTTACAATCCCGCTTTTGATGTTACTCCTGCGGACTTAATTACCGCCATTATTACCGAACACGGCGCTTTTGCTCCCAGCCAATTACACACACAATTACATGAAAAGCAATTGACTTAGAGCGATTTTTTATATGGTTCATAAACATTAACCGTAGGGGTGCAGTGCGTTGCACCCCTATAAGTTCATAATTGATGAAAAGAAGCGCTACAGATGCAAATCCGCTCCGAACAACCAGCCGATTATCAAGAGATTTATGAAATAATTTTGCAGGCATTTGGGCAAGATAATGAAGGAAGGCTAGTACAAAAAATTCGTCAAAGTGCTGGCTATATCCCTAATCTTTCCCTAGTTGCTGAAGTTGACGGCGTGATTGTCGGTCACATTTTATTTAGCCATATAGATTTAGTAGATGATGTAACTTATAAAGTTTTGGGTTTAGCGCCTTTAGCTGTGCGATCGCATTTTCAAAAGCAAGGTATTGGTAGCGCTTTGGTACGAGAAGGTTTAATAAGAGCAGATCAATGAAAGAAGCTATAGCAATCGTTTTGGGAGAGCCTCAGTTTTACAACCGCTTTGGCTTTAAACCATCGGTTTGCTACAAGATTGAATCTCCTTTTCCAGTACCGGAAGATTTTTTTATGGTTAAAACCCTAAATAATTATCGGGATTCTCAAAAAGGAAAAGTTGTTTATCCACCAGCTTTTTTAGGGGTATAGAGTGTTACCTGTTGTTGGCTCGAATATAAATAATTGGTCTAAGTCTAATAGTAAAGATAAAACTTCCCCCGGATGCAAAGTCACATCTTTACCCCCTTGAACGTTTACCTGTACTCCTACTACTTCCCCACGAATTAAGGTTTCTCTCCCTAAAGGTTCAATTACCTTAACTTCAACTTGTAAAGAGGTTGTATTTGTTAGAGGTGTTTTATCGATGTATATATTTTCTGGACGAATCCCCAAATCAAAACTTTGTCCCTGAGTGGGGTGTAATTTCTCTCTAACACTCGCTGGACAAGCTAAAAATTGATTGCCAACTTTAAAACTATTATCTGTATAAGTAGCCGGAATAATATTCATGGGTGGATTACCTAAAAATGTTGCCACCATTCGATTAGCAGGTTTAGCATAAATGCTTTGAGGAGCGCCAATTTGCTGAATTTTACCGCCGTTTAGTACCACAATGCGATCGCCTAAAGTCATCGCTTCGGTTTGATCGTGAGTCACATAAATCGTTGTAATTCCTAACTGTTGATGCAATTGCTTTAGTTCTACTCTGGTATCGTCTCTTAACTGAGCATCTAAGTTAGATAAAGGTTCATCTAGTAAAAATACTTGGGGTTGACGCGCGATCGCTCTCCCTAATGCTACTCTTTGTTGTTGCCCGCCAGAAAGTTGTTTTGGCTTGCGCTCTAATAAGTGTTCTAATGAAAGACTTTTTGCTACTACACTCACTCGTTCTCGAATAGTTTTAGGATCGGCTTTTCGCATTTGCAAGCCAAAGCCAATATTTTCGGCTACGGTCATGTGCGGATACAAGGCGTAGTTTTGAAAAACCATTGCTACATCTCGCGCTCTTGCTGGAATATTATTAACCAAAGTATCCCCAATATAGAGATTTCCTTCGGTTGCCGATTCTAAACCCGCGATCGTTCTTAATACTGTAGATTTGCCGCAACCTGATGGCCCGACTAATACCCAAAATTGCCCATCGGGGACGGTAAATGTAATATCTTCAATTGCAGTAACATTGTTAAATCTGCGCTTAATTCCTTCTAGCCGCACGTTTGCCATTTTGCAATATCCTAGTTTATCAAGATTTTACCTGGTTTGCTACGGCTACCAACTGTTCTAGCTCTACCACCACCCTTTCTAACTCTGCCACTAATGGTGTTAATTGTACTTGGCGAAATGCCTCAACTAGCGCTCGATAATACCAAAGCGTACCTATTTTTCCCCCTGTAAATCGTTGCCAAATTTCTTCGCCGACCACGCGGTAATCTTGCAAAATTGAACGCGCGTTGTACAACTTATCGGCGGATGAAACTAATAATACCGATGGAGAGACGCTAAAAATATGAGCTATATAAGCTTCTTTCCTTTCTCTCCAAGGCGGTTTTGGGATAGTTTCGCTATCTGTGCAACCATTAACAATTTCTGTAACAGTAGCTCCAAAACGGCGGCGAATTTCTTGGCGCGTAACGTCTCCCCCTTGGTCTTCTATGGCATCATGAAGCAAAGCTGCGATCGCTTCATCTTCTTTGGCTCCATATTCTAAGGCAATACTAGCAACCCCCAATAAGTGAGCAATATAAGGAACTCCCGAACCTTTGCGAATTTGCTTGGCGTGTAAGCAAGTTGCATAAGTTAAAGCTTCGGTAAAGCGTTCTGAAAGCATTGTTAGCAATGTTACTAAATAAATTCAACATAGCAGACAGATATATAATAAAGATGTCTTAACCACAGCACCGCCCGTGAACACTGCACAAGTAGGGTTACAACCAATATCAGCGCTCTCTGATGACGAACTGATGCTGATAAGTTCAGCAAATCCAGAACTACAATTTGAACGTAATGCTGATGGTACGCTCGTAATTATGCCCCCAACTGGTGGAATTTCTAGTAACAGAGAATTAAAGGCGGGAGCTTATCTACTGACTTGGGTAGAAAGTAATAATTTAGGTGAAGTTTTTAGTTCTAGTGCGGGTTTTAGATTAGCAAATAGTGCCCTGCGATCGCCCGATGCTGCTTTTGTTGCCAAAGATCGTTTACCTAAAGGTTGGGATGAAGGAGAAGATCGCTTTTTGGACTTAGCTCCCGATTTAGCCATTGAAATTCGTTCCAAAACTGATAGCTTGTCCCAGCTTCAAGCCAAAATGCAGGAATATATTGCAAATGGTGTAAAACTTGCCTGGTTAATAGATCGTCAAAATCAACAAGCATTTGTCTATCGTAGTGATTTGTCTATTACCCAATATCCAGCTACAGCAATATTGAGTGGCGAAGATGTTGTACCTGGCTTTACTTTACCGTTGAAGTCTTTACTGTAACAAAGCACTACTAAAAAGTTCGTTACTGATGGCAGCTTAAGTTGTAAAGCAGCTAAATAAAATAGTCGTTTTAGTAGCAAACAAGCTACAATCGTTAAGGATTCTTTACAGATAGATGATTTTGGTAAGAACTCTGTTGAAGAACACCAGCCCTTATAAAAACTAAGTTCTTAGTCCTTATTTATGACGATCCCCATTCGTAACGTTGCTATTATCGCTCACGTCGATCACGGCAAAACGACACTCGTTGATGCTTTGCTACGACAGTCTGGCATATTTCGAGAAGGGGAAGAAGTCCCTGATTGCGTCATGGACTCCAACGCCCTAGAAAAAGAGCGGGGCATTACAATCTTGTCTAAAAATACCGCCGTTCGCTACAAAGAAACTTTAGTTAATATTGTTGATACTCCCGGACACGCTGATTTTGGCGGAGAAGTTGAGCGCGTGTTGGGTATGGTAGACGGTTGCATCTTGATTGTAGATGCCAACGAAGGTCCCATGCCTCAAACTCGCTTTGTACTGAAAAAAGCTCTAGAGAAAGGATTGCGCCCGATTGTAGTAGTCAATAAAATCGATAGACCCCAAGCTAACCCCCACGGCTCCGTTGATAAAGTATTAGATTTATTCTTGGAACTAGGCGCAGATGATGACCAATGCGATTTTCCTTACTTATTCGCGTCGGGACTTGCAGGCTACGCCAAAGACGATTTAGAGCATGAGTCTACGGATATGCAGCCATTATTCAATGCAATTTTGCGTCACGTACCGCCACCTGTGGGCGATGTAAATAAGCCTTTGCAGTTGCAAGTAACAACTCTAGATTATTCTGACTATTTAGGGCGTATTGTCATCGGCAAAATTCATAATGGAATAATTCGCTCTGGACAGCAAGCAGCATTAATTGTTGAATCTGGAGCAATTGTTAAAGGCAAAATTAGTAAACTAATGGGCTTTGAAGGTTTAAAGCGCATCGATTTAGAAGAAGCCAGCGCCGGAAATATTGTTGCTGTAGCAGGTTTTGCAGAAGCAAATATTGGTGAAACAATTACTTGTCCCAACGAACCTTTGGCTTTACCACTGATTAAGGTAGACGAACCAACGTTGCAAATGACGTTTTCTGTTAACGATTCGCCCTTTGCAGGACAAGAAGGTAAACTTGTAACATCAAGGCAAGTGCGCGATCGCTTATTTAGAGAATTAGAAACAAACGTTGCTTTGCGCGTAGAAGAAACCGATTCTGCGGATAAATTTTCTGTTTGCGGTAGAGGAGAATTGCACCTAGGGATTTTAATTGAAACTATGCGCCGCGAAGGTTACGAGTTTCAAGTATCCCAGCCACAAGTTATTTACCGCGAAGTTAACGGGCAACCTTGCGAACCTTACGAATGCTTGGTATTAGACGTACCAGAGGATGGCGTGGGTAGCTGCATCGAACGTCTAGGACAGCGTAAAGGCGAAATGCAAGATATGCAAGTAGGCGGTAACGGACGCACGCAACTAGAATTTGTGATTCCCGCGCGTGGTTTGGTTGGTTTTAGGGGCGAATTTATGCGCCTAACTCGCGGCGACGGAATTATGAACCACAGCTTTTTAGATTATCGTCCTTTGTCTGGCGATATTGAAGCCAGGCGTAATGGCGTACTAATTTCTTTTGAAGAAGGTGTTGCTACTTTCTACGCCATGAAAAATGCTGAAGATCGAGGCATATTTTTCATTCACCCCACTACAAAAGTCTACAAGGGAATGATTGTCGGCGAACACAACCGCCCCCAAGACTTGGAATTAAACATCTGCAAAACCAAACAGTTAACTAACCATCGTGCGGCGGGTGGCGATGAATTGGTACAGTTGCAAACACCTTTGGACATGAGCCTAGAGCGAGCTTTAGAGTACATTGGCCCAGAGGAATTAGTGGAAGTAACTCCTAAATCTATCCGTCTGCGGAAAGTAAGTAAAAAGCTAGCTAGAAAATAACGGTGCAAATAGCAATAGCGAGATAGTAGCCCATAAGTTTTAAATTGAAGCTACACAAACAAAGCCCGCCTAGGCGGGCTTTTCGTTTAGGTGTTACAAAATAGAGCAATATACCAAGGAGCTACTCTAACAACTCCTAAATATCTAATTCCATTTGCTTAACCTCCGTATGCTTCTCAGCCGACCTGATTACTTCAAAGCTGAGGCGAACATCAAGGCGTTTATTATCTTCTAATATCTCTTTAATAGTGACAATTTGAATGCGATCGCAACTTCTGCTCATATATCTGTTTTGATATATACCAGCCGCTTTGGCAGTTTTGCTCATTTCCTTAGTTGGTTCTTTGAGGGTTATAAATACACCCATTACTGCTTGCTCAAGGGTCATTGTACCTTGCAACTCTCGAATATCACCTGATTTAATATTGCCTGACTTGACTTGGATGATAATTTTCTCTACCTCATTCTTTTCGCTTTCAAAACGAACAATTCCGTCTATGCCTTTGTCTGAACCTTTTTTTTGATTAATAGCAGCACGGTTATTAGAATAAGTAAGAACTGCCTATTTCTCAAACTCTTTACGAGTGCGATCGTCTTGTCTAAGTGCCAGCTTTTCAGCCGATGCTATATCTTTAGGAATGCCATTAATTTTAATTTGCTCAATTATATTTTTGCCAAAAGCATCTTCAAGGCGTTTCATAATTAAACTAATGCTTTGATATGTGATATCTATACCTATCCATTGACGATTTAATTTTTGCGATACTGACACAGTAGTACCACAACCACAGTAGGCATCTAATACCACATCACCCTCATTAGTGCTTGCCTGAATTATTCGTTCTAACAAAGCTTCAGGTTTTTGAGTAGGGTAGCCTAGCCTTTCTTTCGCTTGAGAATTAAGTGGAGGTATGTCTTCCCAAAGAGATTGTATGGGAGTTCCCTTATTTTCATCCAAGTACCGCTTTATACGAATTCCTCCGGTCTTTGTGAAATGCAGTGTTCCTTCCGCATCTAGCTTTCTCATTGTTTCTTCTGGAACACGCCAAAGAGACTTAAATCCTTTATATTCGTATTCGTAACCACCACCTGATACCAATTCTGGATGAGGACGCGATAAATTAAGATAGAGGTGAGCAGAAGGTAAAAGTATGGGTCGTCCATTCCAAGTAGAGATAGCCCAAAGCCAAGAAAGGTTAGAGAAAACGCTCAAACAGGC
>JAESGR010000220.1_pt1 | contig 74385 bp, 73 predicted proteins | sample 9269771 | NCBI WGS metagenome assembly JAESGR01 (sample SAMN15739572, study PRJNA653492) | algae metagenome | isolation source: Chroococcus sp. CMT-3BRIN-NPC107 and co-occurring heterotrophs from well... | place: USA: Clark Mountains Wilderness, California | collected 2010-04-18 | reverse complement strand
CGCGGCGCAGCCGCGAAAAGGGCGAGTTCCGCAGCCGCCTTCGGAACGCGAGCACCGCAGGGCAGTCGGCGCGCAGCGACGACCGCCGCAGTCGAAGCGCCGGCAGCCTCCCGCCACCGGCTCGGCGCCGCTCCGTCGCCACAGCTCAAGCGGGGCCCGCCGCCCGGCCACGCCTTCGCGCGCTCGGAGGTCCAAGCCGCTCACTCGGCACCCCTGGCTTGCACGACTGCGCGTGTGTGAGGCCCGCGCCGCCACCGCCGCCCCAGCCTGTCGAACGCCAGATAGATCACCGGCGTCGTGAACAGCGTGAGCAGCTGGCTGACGATGAGGCCGCCGAAGATGGCGAGGCCGAGCGGGCGGCGCAGCTCGCTGCCTTCGCCCCAGCCGAACATCAGCGGCAGGGCGGCGAAGAGCGCGGCCAGCGTCGTCATCAGGATCGGCCGGAAGCGCAGCAGGGCGGCCTGGTGGATCGCCTCGCGCGGCGCCTTGTTCTCGTTGCGCTCGGCATCGATCGCGAAGTCGATCATCATGATCGCGTTCTTCTTGACGATGCCGATCAGCAGGATGATGCCGATGATGCCGATGACCCCCAGCCCGTTGCCGCTGATCATCAGGGCGAGCAGCGCGCCGACGCCGGCCGACGGCAGCGTCGACAGAATCGTCAGCGGGTGGATGTAGCTCTCATACAGCACGCCGAGGACGATGTAGACGCAGATCACCGCCGCGAGGATCAGCCAGAGCTGGTTCGACAGCGAGTTCTCGTAGGCGCCCGAGGCGCCGAGGAAGGTGAGCTGCACCGAGGCCGGCAGGCCGATGGTCCTGGCGGCGGCGCGGATGGAGTCGACGGCGGCGCCGAGCGACACGCCGGGCGCGGTGTCGAAGCCGATCGTCGACGCCGGGTACTGGGCAACGTGGGTGATCTGCAGCGGCGCCTGCCGCTCGGTGATGCGGGCGATCGCCTCCAGAGGCGTCGTCTCCCCGGAGCTGGTCCGCAGGTTCAGCTTGCCCAGGCCTTCGATCGAGGCGAGCAGGCCGGGCTGCGCCTCGAGGATCACGCGGTACTGGTTCGTCTCGGTGAAGATGGTCGAGACGATGCGCTGGCCGAAGGCACTGTAGAGCGCGTCGTCGATGGCGCTGGCGGTGACGCCGACGCGGGCCGCGGTGTCGCGGTCGATCTCGATGAACGCGGCGAGGCCCTGCGCGCCGGCGTCGCTCGTGACGTTGCGCATCTCGGGCGAGCGCCGCATCTGCTCCACGAGACGGGCGACCCAGGTGTTCACGGTCGCCGTGTCGACGCCTTCGAGCGAGACGCGGAACTCGGTCGGGCCGGTCTCGGCGTCGATGGTCAGGTCCTGCGTCGGCTGCAGGTAGAGCGTGATGCCGGCGACACGCCGCGCCCGCTCGCGCAGCCGCTCCATGACCACCGATTGCGCTTCCCGATCCGGCTTCAGGTTGATCAGCATGCGGCCGGTGTGCAGCATGGTGTTGTTGGCCGCGTCGACGCCGACGAACGAGGCCAGGTTCAGCACCGCCGGGTCCTGCAGGATCGCCCGCGCCGCCGCCTGCTGCAGCTCGGCCATGCGCGCGTACGACACGTCCTGGGCCGCCTCGACGCGGGCCTGCAGCTGGCCGGTGTCCTGGGTCGGGAACAGGCCTTTCGGGATCGCCAGGTAGAGCACGACGGTCAGGACCAGCGTCAACGCGGCGACGACGAGGGTCAGCGTCTCGCGCTCGAGCACCCAGACGAGGGCCCGGTCGTAGCGCTCGACCACGCGGTCGAAGCCGCGCTTGAAGCGGCGGGCGAGGCCGGGCCGCGCGGCCGCGGCGGCCTCGTCCTCGTGCTTCGGCTTCAGCCAGCGCGCCGACATCATCGGCACCAGCGTCAGCGAGACAACGGCGGAGATGAGGATGGTGATCGCCAGCGTCACCGCGAACTCGCGGAACAGCCGGCCGACGACGTCGCCCATGAAGAGCAGCGGGATCAGCACCGCGATCAGCGACACCGTCAGCGAGATGATGGTGAAGCCGATCTCGGAGGCACCCTTCAGCGCCGCCTCGAGCGGCGGCTCGCCGTCGTCGATGTGGCGCGAGATGTTCTCGATCATGACGATGGCGTCGTCGACGACGAAGCCGGTGGCGATCGTCAGCGCCATCAGGCTCAGGTTGTTGAGGCTGTAGCCGAGCAGGTACATCGCCGAGAAGGCGCCGACGAGCGAGATCGGGACGGCGAGGCTGGCGATCACCGTCGCGCGGGCGCTGCCGAGGAAGGCGAAGATGACGAGCACGACCATCACCACGGCGAGCAGCAGCTCGATCTCGACGTGCAGCACCGAGGCACGGATGCCGGTGGTGCGGTCGGCGAGCACCTCGACGCGCAGGTTCGCCGGCAGGCCGCGCTGCAGCTCCGGAAGCTGCGCCTTGATCGCGTCGACGGTGGCGATCACGTTGGCGCCCGGCTGGCGCTGCACGTTGAGGATGATCGCCGGGCGCAGCACGCCGTCGCTGCCGGCGGCGGCATCGGCGGCCTGGCCCGCCCAGGCGCCGAGGCGCGCGTTCTCGGCGCTCTCCACGACGCGCGCGACGTGGCTCAGGCGCACCGGCGCGCCGTTGCGGTAGGCGACGATCAGGTTCTGGTAGTCGGCCGCGGTCAGCAGCTGGTCGTTGGCGTTGATCGAGTAGCTGCGCCGCGGCCCGTCGAAGGTGCCCTTGGCGCTGTTCGCGTTGGCCTGCGTGATGGCGGTGCGCAGGGTGTCGATGCCGATGCCGTAGGAGGCGAGCGACTGCGTGTCGGCCTGGATGCGGACCGCCGGCCGCTGCCCTCCGGCGAGCGACACGAGACCGACGCCCGAGACCTGGCTGATCTTCTGCGCCAGGCGCGTGCTGACCAGGTTCTGCACCTCGGTGAGCGGCACCGTCTCGGACGAGATCGCCAGGGTCAGCACCGGCGCGTCGGCGGGGTTGACCTTAGCGTAGACCGGCGGCGCCGGCAGGTCGGCCGGCAGCAGCGACGCGCCGGCGTTGATGGCGGCCTGCACTTCCTGCTCGGCCACGTCGAGCGTCTCGCCGAGCGAGAACTGCAGGGTGATGATCGACACGCCCGCGGCGCTCGTCGAGCTCATGCGCTGCAGCCCCGACATCTGGCCGAACTGCCGCTCGAGCGGCGCGGTGACGGTGTTGCTCATCACCTCCGGGCTGGCGCCGGGATAGATCGTCTGCACCTGGATCGTCGGGTAGTCGACCTGCGGCAGGGCCGACAGCGGCAGGACCCGGAAGCCGACCAGCCCCGCCAGGAGGATCGCGACCATCAGCAGCGAGGTCGCCACCGGTCGCAGGATGAACGGCCGCGACGGGCTCATCACGGCGCCGGCGCGGACCCGTTGCCGTCGCGCTGGCGGCGCTGGCGCGGCCCGGACGCGCCGCCGTCCGCCGCCGCGGCGCCGCGCCGGCCGCCGGCGGCGCCCGAGGCCGGCCGCTCGCCGGCCAGCTGGACCCGAGCGCCGTCGCGCAGGCGGTCGCCGCCTTCGGTGACCACGCGCTCGCCGACCACCAGGCCGCGGGTGATCGAGACGATCTCGTTCGTCGATACGCCGCGCTCGACCGGGCGCACGGCGACGCTGCGGTCTTCCTGCAGCACGTAGACGAAGTCGCCGGTGTTGCTGCGCCGGACGGCAGTCACCGGCACGACGACCGCGGACTCCAGGTTCTGCAGCAGCAGCCGCACGTTGACGAACTGGTTCGGGAACAGGTTGCCGGCGGCGTTGGCGAAGCGCGCCTTGGCGCGCACCGTTCCGGTCTGGGTGTCGATCAGGTTGTCGAGGGTCGAGAACACGCCCTCGCCGAGCTGCGTGGTGCGGGTGCGGTCGAAGGCGGTGACCGGCAGCCTGGCCCCGGCGACGACGCGGGCCTGGATCTCCGGGACGCGGTCCTGCGGCACCGAGAACTCGACGTCGATGGGCGCGAGCTGCGTGATCACCGCCAGGCCGGCCGAGTCGCTGGCGCTGACGAGGTTGCCCGGGTCGACGACGCGCAGGCCAATGCGTCCCGACGCCGGCGCCGCCACGCGGGTGTAGCCGAGGTTCAGGCGCGCCGTGTTCTCGTTGGCGCGGTCGATGACGAGGGTGGCCTCGAGCTGGCGCACGGCGGCGAGCTGGGTGTCGACGTCCTGACGGGCGATCGAGTCCTGCTGCAGCAGCGTCTGGTAGCGCTGCAGCAGCACCTTGGCGTTCTCGAGCTGCGCCTCGTCGCGCATGCGCGCGCCGATCGCCTGCTGCAGGGCGATCTCGAACGAGCGCGGGTCGATGGTGGCGAGCAGCTGCCCCTTCTTGACCAGCTGCCCTTCGGTGAACAGGACCTGCGTGAGGACGCCCGACACCTGCGGCCGCACCGTCACCGTGACCGAGGGGGTGACGGTGCCGAGCGCGTCGAAGTAGACCGGCAGGTTGGCGGCGACGGCGGTGGCGATGCCGACGGTGCTGGCGCCGGCGCCGCCGCCGCGGCCGCCGCCCGGTCCGCCGCCGGGTCCGCCCCCTCCGCCGCCGCCGCCCGATCCCGCAGCGCCGGTGCGCTCGCCGCCGCTGGCAGCAGCCCCCGGCGCTGCGCCGGCCACCGTCGCCCCGGCCGCCGGCGCCGCGGGGCGGTGCGTCAGGTACCAGGCGAGCGCGCCGAGCGCGGCCAGGGACAGCAGCGCGATGACGGTGCCGAGCCAGCGCGCGCGTGCGCTCAAGGGCGGGCGCGGCGGGACGACGGGACGAGGGTGGGGGTCCATGGTTATTCTTGGCGGGTCGATGTCGGCTGGCTCGTTCCGGGGGGCAAACCCCGATCTTGGCGCCGACGCGGAGCCAACATCATTCTTTACCCCCCGTCAACCTTTCGACGAGAGAACCATGTCCGACCGCTTGTCAGGCAAGACCGCATTCATCACCGCCGCCGGCCAGGGCATCGGCCGGGCGACGGCGGAAGCCTTCGTGCGCGAAGGCGCCCGCGTGATCGCGACCGACATCAACGAGGACCTGCTCGCCGACCTCGGCCGCGCCACCGGCTGCGAGACGCGCCGCCTCGACGTCACCGACGCCAGCGCCGTGCTCGCCGCCGCGATCGCCGCCAACACCAAGAGCACCGTCAACGTGCTCTTCAACGGCGCCGGCTACGTCCACGCGGGCACCATCCTCGAGTGCGACGAGATCGCCTTCGATTTCTCCTTCGACCTCAACGTGCGCGCGATGTACCGCGTCATCCGGGCCTTCCTGCCGCCGATGCTGAAGATCGGCGGCGGATCGATCATCAACGTCGCCTCGGCGGCGTCGAGCATCAAGGGCGTGCCGAACCGCTTCGTCTACACGGCGACCAAGGCCGCCGTCATCGGCATGACCAAATCGATCGCCGCCGACTTCATCACCCAGGGCATCCGCTGCAACGCGATCTGCCCCGGCACCGTCGAGTCGCCGTCGCTGCGCCAGCGCATCAGCGCCCAGGCCGAGGCCAGCGGGCAGACGCTGCAGCAGGTCGAAGCCGCCTTCGTCGCCCGCCAGCCGATGGGGCGCCTGGGCACCACGGCCGAGATCGCCGCCCTGGCCGTCTACCTGGCCAGCGACGAGTCCGCCTTCACGACCGGGACGACGCAGATCATCGACGGCGGCTGGTCGGTCTGACGTCGCCCCGCGTCGGATCGAGGCTCTTGTCATCCTGAGCGCAGCGAAGGATCTCTGCCGCCGTGACGAGATTCTTCGCTGCGCTCAGAATGACAGACCGCAACGAAAGAAGGCCATTTCGATGAAGCTGATGCGATACGGCGCCAAGGGCGCGGAAAAACCGGCGCTGCTCGACGCGGGCGGCACCGTGCGCGACCTCTCCGGCGTCGTCACCGACATCACCGCGGCGACCTTGCGGCCCGACAGCCTGAAGCGGCTGAAAGAGCTCGATGCGTCCAGGCTGCCGGCGGTCGCGAATCCCGGCCGGATGGCGCCGCCCTGGAGCGGCATGGGCAAGTTCATCTGCATCGGCCTCAACTACTCGGACCACGCCGCCGAGACCGGCTCGCCGATCCCGAAGGAGCCGATCATCTTCATGAAGCCGACCAGCGCCATCGTCGGCTGCAACGATCCGGTGGTGATCCCGAAGGGCTCGGTCAAGACCGACTGGGAGGTCGAGCTCGGCGTCGTCATCGGCAGCATGGCGCGCTACGTCGAGAAGGCCGAGGCCCTCAAGTACGTCGCCGGCTACTGCGTCGTCAACGACGTCTCGGAGCGCGAGTACCAGCTCGAGCGCGGCGGCACCTGGGACAAGGGCAAGGGCTGCGACACCTTCGGCCCGGTCGGCCCGTGGATGGTGACGTCGGACGAGATCGCCGACCCGCAGGCGCTCGGCATGTGGCTCGAGGTCAACGGCCAGCGCTTCCAGAACGGCAGCACGAAGACCATGATCTTCGGGGTCGCCGAGCTGGTCGCCTACTGCAGCCGCTTCATGACCCTGCACCCGGGCGACCTGATCAGCACCGGCACGCCGCCGGGGGTCGGGCTTGGCATGAAGCCGCCGAAGTACCTCGTCGCCGGCGACGAGATGCGGCTCGGCATCGAGGGCCTCGGCGAGCAGCGCCAGAAAGTGCACGCCTGGGATCCGAAACTCATCGACGAGTGAACATGGTGCCCCTACGCTCACGGCGGTCGCTGCCATGAACGACCGCCTCGCGCCCGCGGCGGTGACCGACCCGCTGGTGATCCGCATCCATCCGGCCGACGACGTCGTCATCGCCCGCCACCAGCTCGTCGGCGGGACGCGCATCGAGAGCGAGGGCATCACCGTCTCGGGGCTCGTTCCGCCCGGTCACAAGGTGGCGACGCGCGCCATCGCCGCCGGCGGGCCGGTGCGCCGCTACGACCAGATCATCGGCACCGCCAAGCAGGCGATCGCGCCGGGCCAGCACGTGCACACGCACAACCTCGAGTTCGCCAGCTTCGCGCGCGAGTACGCGTCGGCCAGCGGAGCGCGGCCGACGGCCTTCGTCGACCCGCCGGCGACCTTCGACGGCATCGTCCGCGCCGACGGCCGGATCGCGACCCGCAACTACATCGGCATCCTGACCTCGGTGAACTGCTCCGCGACGGTCGCCCGCGCCATCGCCGACCACTTCCGGCGCGACACCAACCCGCGCGCCCTCGAGCGCTTCGCCAACGTCGACGGCGTGATCGCCCTCACGCACGGCGCCGGCTGCGCCACCGACAGCGCGGGTGAGCCGCTGCAGGTGCTGCGCCGCACGCTCGGGGGCTACGCGCGGCACCCGAACTTCGCCTCGGTGATGGTGGTCGGCCTCGGCTGCGAGACGAACCAGATCAGCGGCCTGCTCGAGCAGGAGAAGCTCGGCGCGGCGCATCCCGGCAGCGCTGCCCTGCACGCCTTCAACATCCAGGAGACCGGCGGCACGCGGCGGTCGGTGGCGCACGGCGTCGAGCTCGTCGAGTGGCTGCTCGAAGAGGCGAACCGCGCCACCCGGCGGCCGGTGCCGGCGAGCCACATCACGGTCGGGCTGCAGTGCGGCGGCTCCGACGGCTACTCCGGCATCAGCGCCAACCCGGCGCTCGGCGCGGCCGTCGACCGCCTGGTCCGCCACGGCGGCACGGCAATCCTTTCCGAGACGCCCGAGATCTACGGCGGCGAGCACCTGCTGACGCGGCGCGCCGTCTCCGAAGCGGTCGCCGACAAGCTGATCGCCCGCATCCGCTGGTGGGAGCACTACACGGCGAAGAACGACCAGGAGATGGACAACAACCCGTCGGCCGGCAACAAGGCCGGCGGCCTGACGACCATCCTCGAGAAGAGCCTGGGCGCGATCGCGAAGAGCGGCACGACCAACCTGACCGACGTCTTCGAGTACGCGCAGCCGGTCACGACCAGGGGCCTGGTCTTCATGGACACGCCCGGCTACGACCCGGTCTCGGCGACCGGCCAGGTCGCCGGGGGCGCGAACCTGATCTGCTTCACGACCGGCCGCGGCTCGGCCTACGGCTGCGCGCCATCGCCGTCGCTGAAGCTCAGCACGAACACCTCGCTCTGGCAGAAGCAGGAAGACGACATCGACATCAACTGCGGCGAGGTGATCGACGGCACGGCGTCCATCGACGCCATGGGCGAGCGCATCTTCCGCCTGATGCTCGACACCGCCTCCGGCCGCAAGACCAAGAGCGAGGTCCACGGCTACGGCCAGAACGAGTTCGTTCCCTGGTCGCTCGGGGCGGTGATGTAGCTTCCGTTTCAGCGCGTGCCGCTCGGTCCGGTGCCGCTCCGACCGTCCGGAGCGGCGCGATCCGCGTCAGGCGCCGGTGCCGACCGAGGTCGGGTGCTCGTCGCCGTCGGTCGGATGCGCCTGGCTGTCGGCCTTGTCCTTCAGGCCGCGCCCGGTCATGTGCTGCAGCTCGTCGATGCGCCGCGACGCCTCGGCCTTGCTGAGGTTCTCGTGGAACTCGACGTGCGCTTCCTCGGACAGCGTCTTCAGGTAGGAGCGCTGGGCGCCGGTCATCGGCTCGTCGCCGGTGACCCAGTCGTCCGGATCCTTTTCCATGTTGCCGGTTCCGGCGTCGGCTTGGGTTCGCTTGTCGGTCATGGTCGATCGGGGGCAACGTGCATGCCCGTGGCGGGCACTAGAAACGGCGCAGGAGGCGCGGGATGAGGTAACGCAGGGCCAGGCCCACGCCGACGCCGACGCCGACCTCGGCCAGCGAGGCGCGGGCCGCGGCCGCGGCCGGGGGGCCGAGCGGCACGGCGTCGCGCGACGGGTCGGGCACGGTCCCGTCGGTGTCGCCGGAGCGCGACGGGACCTCGGCGCCGCTGCCGGCCGCGGCGGTCTCGGCCTCCGCCATGCCGCGCTTGGAGCCCAGCGTCTTGGCGTAGACCCAGGTGAACTCGGCGCCGAGCAGGAAGATCTGCGCCGAGTAGTAGACCCAGATGAAGATGATGACGATCGACCCGGCGGCGCCGAACCCCGAAGCGACGCCGCTCTTGCCGATGTAGAGGCCGATCAGGAACTTGCCGATCGTGAACAGCACCGCCGTCACCAGCGCGCCGATCCAGACGTCGTGCCACTTGATGTCGACGCGCGGCATCATCTTGTAGATGACGGCGAAGATCACGGTGGTGATGCCGAATCCGACAGCCAGGTTCACGACCTGGGCGAGCACCTCCCAGCCGCCGAACAGCGGCCCCCACCACTTGCCGAGCGCCGAGATCACGGCGCCCATGACCAGCGACACGACGAGCAGGAAGGCAAGGCAGAGGATCATGCCGAAGGAGAGCAGGCGGGCGCGGATCAGGCCCCAGAGGCCGCCGCCCTTGGGCCGCTCGGGTGCGCGCCAGATGCGGTCGAGCGCATCCTGCAGCTCGCCGAAGACGGTCGTCGCGCCGATCAGCAGCACCAGCACGCCGACGGTCGTGCCGATCACGCCGTGGGTGGGCTTGCTCACCCCGGCCAGCATCTCCTGGATCGCCTTGGCCGCGTCCTCGCCCATCAGCCCGGCCAGCTGGCCGAACAGCTCGCCGCGCACCGCCTCGTCGCCGAACACGAGGCCGGCGACGGAGATGACGATGAGCAGCAGCGGCGCCAGCGAGAAGACGGTGTAGTAGGAGATCGCGGCGCCCATGCTCGCCGCGTAGTCGTCGACCCAGGAAGCGCCGGCGGACTTGACCAGCTGCCACCAGGTCTTCAGCGAAGGCTTCTCGGCGGGAAGTGCGGCGGCGTCGCTCATCGGGCGGGCGTTCCTCGGATCAGGCCGCGGGGATGCGCAGCATCTGGCCGGGATAGATCTTGTCGGGGTGGGACAGCATCGGCTTGTTGGCCTCGAAGATCTTCATGTAGGCGTTTGCGTCGCCGTACGCTTCCTTGGCGATCTTCGACAGCGTGTCGCCGGGTTTCACCGTGTGGTACTTCGACTCCGGCTCGGACGGCGTGGCCACGGTCAGCATGTCGTTGACCTTGGCGACCGACGACACGTTTCCGCAGCAGAGAACGATCTTCTCCTTGGTCGCCTGGTCGGGGGCGACGCCCGACACCGTCACGGTCTGCGTCGCCCCGTCGTACTTGACGTCGAGGCCGTCCGCCTTGAGCCCCTGCGAGCCGATGTAGCGCTCGATCGCCTGGGCCGCCGTCTCGTTGAGGGCGCCGATGTCGGGCTGGGCGGCAGCGGGTGCGTTGCCGCCGCCGGACGGCGCCGGGGCCGCCGCCTTGCCGGGGTTGAACAACTTCTCGCCGGCATCCTTCAGAAAACTGATCAAGCTCATGGTGTGTCCGTTTGAGGTGGAGCTTGAATCTAGCGGTCGTGCCGGCGCGGGTGAAGGGGCGGGACAAGGTGAAGCGGAAGCGTCCTACGAAGGTGGCTTTGCTTGTCCGGCGTGGGCGGCCGCTTCCGTCCTGAGCGGAAAGGCAACGCATGTGCCCGCGTCAGGGAGGCTCGAGCCGACGCGAAAGCGTCCGAGCACCCCCTCGTTCGGGGACGTTCGCAGGCTCGCTGCTGATCTCGGGTCGGCCCGCAGCGGGTTGTGCACGTTGGTTGCCTGGGACCCGCCATTCGACCTGCTCGCCGCAGCCACCCCATGCTTCCCCTCCAAGAACCCGTGCAAAGCCCTACCTTCAGCGAGGACACCGCTCGAATCCAGGTGCGGTCGGTCACGGGATCCAGCTACACGCTGATCGAGACCACGACCTTCGAGCGCCTCGAGCGCGGCCGCGCCGGCACCTCGGTGATGCGGCCGCTGTCGCGGACCTACCGCACGGCCTACGCGTGCCTGCCCGTGGTCCGCAACGAGGACGGCTCCTTCACCATCCTCGACACGATGACGCGCCTGGTGCGCGTGGACGCGGCGCCGCACCCGTCTTCCTGATCGCGCAGGCACGGCGCGGCACAGCGCTTGCCGATCCGTGGGCTGGATCGGACGGGCGTGGTGGCAAAGCAAACGACATCGGGCGCGCAGGGCGCGCCTCAGGGGAGCAAGCCGCGTCGGTCCGCCACTGCGAGCGGCGAGCACTGGAAGCGGCTCCTGCGCGCGCCGCCCAAGGCGGTGCCGGTGAGCGTCGACGAGTTCGTCGAGGAGTGCAACCGGCGCCTCTTCGCCGATTCCTGCTATCAGGACGACACGCGCTTCGTCGCCGTGACCATGCCGAACGGCCAGCCCACCGGATCGACCTGGGAGGGGCCCGAGTCGATGAAGCCCGTCGTCTCGCGGATCGTCAAGTCCGCGGTCGCCGAGTTCGACGTCGGCCTGCCCTTCTTCGCCGACCGCTGAGCTCGCCCCGTCGCGGGCGAGGTGCTCAGGCGGCGACCCAGCGGCCGCGGCCCGGTCGCACGCGGTGCAGCAGGAACAGCACGACGCTCAGGTTGACCAGGTTCCAAGCGATGCCGTTGACGAAGGCCGCGTGGTACGAGCCGGTGAGGTCGAACACCTTGCCGGAGAGCCAGCCGCCGAGCGCCATGCCGAGCAGGGTGAACATCAGGATCGTGCCGACGCGCGCGCCGGCCTCGGCCGGCGGGAAGTACTCGCGGACGATGATCGCGTACGACGGGACGATGCCGCCCTGGAACAGGCCGAACAGGGCCGAGATGACGTAGAGCGAGGCCAGCGAGTCGAACGGCAGGAAGAGGATCAGCGCCAGGCCCTGCAGCACCGAGCCGAGGAGCAGCGTGCGCAGGCCGCCGATGCGGTCGCAGATGACGCCCGAGACGAGCCGGCTCACCACCCCGCAGGCGAGCATCAGCGACAGCATCTGCGCGCCGCGCGCCGCACCGTAGCCGAGGTCGCCGCAGTAGGCAACGATGTGCACCTGCGGCATCGACATGGCCACGCAGCAGGCCAGGCCGGCGATGCAGAGCAGGACCTGGGCGGCGTTCAGCGACAGGCCGAACGGCCGGTCCGAGGGGGTTCCGGCGCCGGCCCGCGGCGTCGCCGCCGCGGCTGCGAGCGCCGGCGGCCGGGCGCGCATGAACCAGGCCAGCGCCGCCATGCCGAGTCCCGAGAAGATGCCGAGGCCGATGTAGGTCTGGCGCCAGCCGACGGTCTCGACGAAGTGCTGCACGATCGGCGGCCAGATGGCGCCGGCGACGTAGTTGCCGCTGGCGCAGATCGCGACGGCGATGCCGCGCCGGCGGACGAACCAGAGCGAGGTGTCGGCGACCAGCGGCGCGAAGCTCGCCGAGCTGCCGACCAGGCCGAGCAGGAGGCCGTGCACGACAGCGAAGGTCCAGACGTTGCTCGAGAGGCCGGCGGCGACGAAGCCGATGCCGAGCCCGGCGGCGCCGATCAGGAGCGGCACGACGATGCCGTGCCGGTCGGCCAGCCGGCCCATGAACACGCCGCCGATGCCGAAGCCGATCATCAGCAGGGTGTATGGCAGCGAGGCGTCGGCGCGGGCGACGCCGAACTCCGCCTGCACGCTGGGCAGCACGACGGCCACGACGTACATGGCGCTGCTGCCGATCGTCATCAGGGCCAGCGCGATCGCCAGGCGCGCCCAGGCCTGGCGCGAATCGGCGACCGCTTCGGCGGCGCCGCCGGCGGCGATCTCGGGCCTGCCCGTCATGCGGCTCTCCGCCGTCGCGCCCGCGCCGCCGCGACGAGCGGCCAGAGCCAGATGGCGATGGTGACCACGCCCAGCCCGGCGGCGATCGGCCGGCCGAAGAAGGCGAGCACGTTGTCGTCGGCCTTGATCATCGAGGAGACGAAGTTCTCCTCGAGCATGCCGCCGAGGACGACGCCGAGGATCAGCGGCGTGATCGGAAAGCCGTTCTCCTCGAGGATCCAGGCGACGACGCCGGCGATGAGCATGACCCCGACGTCGAAGGCGGTGTTGTTGATGGCGAAGGCGCCGACGATGCAGAAGAGCAGGATCACCGGCATCAGGATGTCGCGCGGCACGCGCAGGATCCGCTTGGCGGCCTTGATGCACATCCAGCCCAGCGGCAGCATGATCAGGTTGGCCAGGATGAAGAGCAGGAACACGGCGTAGATGTTCTGCGGGTTGGTCGTGAAGAGGGTCGGCCCGGGATTCATGTTCTTCATGTAGAGCACGCCGATGACGATGGCGGTGATCGAGTCGCCGGGGATGCCGAACACCAGGGCCGGGATCCAGGCGCCGGCCAGGGCGCTGTTGTTGGCCGAACCGCTCTCGACGATGCCCTCGACGTGGCCGGTGCCGAACTTTTCCGGCTCCTTCGAGAACTTCTTGCTCATCGCGTACGACATCCAGGCGGCGATGTCGGCGCCGGCGCCTGGCAGGGCGCCGATCAGCGTGCCGAGGGTGCTGCCGCGCAGGATCTGCACCGGGTACTTGACGGCCAGCCGCCACATGCCCTTGAAGACGTTGCCGATCGGCTGGTCGACGATCAGCGCCGCGCCTTCGGTGCGCACCATGTAGCGGATGATCTCCGAGACGGCGAAGGCGCCGATCATCAGCGGGATCAGGCCGATGCCGCCGAGCAGCTCGGCGCTGCCGAACGTGAAGCGCGGGAAGGCGGCCGGGTTGTTGAGGCCGACGCCGGCGATGAGCAGGCCGACGAGGAGGGTGACCATGCCCTTCAGCGGCCGGTCCGTGGAGATGAAGACGGCGCAGGTCAGCCCCATCAGGACCAGCCAGAAGTACTCGAACGAGCTGAACTTCAGCGCCACTTCGGCCAGCGCCGGCGCGGCGACGATGAGCACGGCGGTGCCGAACAGGCCACCGATGGCCGAGAAGACGAGCCCGGCGCCGAGCGCCAGCTCGGCCTGGCCCTTTTTCGTCAGGGCGTAGGCCTCGTCGGTGTAGGCGGCCGATGCCGGCGTGCCCGGCATGCGCAGCAGGCAGCCGGGGATGTCGCCGGAGAAGATCGCCATTGCCGTCGCCGTGACCATCGCCGCGATGGCCGGGATCGGCGCCATGAAGAACGTCACCGGCACGAGCAGGGCGGTCGCCATCGTCGCCGTCAGGCCGGGCACCGCGCCGACGAAGAGCCCGAACAGCGAGGCGCCCAGGATCACCAGCACATTGGCCGGATCGAAGACGAGCCGGAAGGCTTCGACCCAGGCCGGGTTCATGGAGCCCCCCCGCTTGCGGCTGGCGCCGCGGCGCTGCCCCCCGAGGGGGTGCGGGCCGCCTTGGGAGCGGCCCGGCGCCGGCGCGAGGCCTCCGCCCTCACCAGGCCCAGCGCTGCAGCACGCCCCAGGGCAGCGGCACCTTTAGCAGCCGCGAGAAGGCGAGGTGGATGAGGAGGGTGGCGATGGCGGCGATCGGCAGCAGCACCGCCCAGCGCACCCGCAGGACCCACATCAGCGCCGTCAGGTAGGCGAAGGCGGTGAGCACGAAGCCGAGCCGTTCGACGGCCAGCAGGTAGAACAGGTTGGCGCCGACCAGCACGGCGAAGGCGAGCACCTGGCGGCCCGAGCGCATCCAGGCCGGAGCCTCGACCCAGCGCGCCCGCTCGGCCCCGCGCCGGCGGCGCCAGCTGCGCAGGATGAGGAGCAGCCCGCAGATGCCCAGGCCGGACCCCACCAGGCCCGGGAAGATGCCCGGCCCGATGTTCTGGCCGGGGATGCGCGGAAAGCCCTGGACGTGGACGAGCACGGCGGCGCCGAGCAGCGCGAAGAGAACGCCCCAGACGGCGTCGTCGAGCTTCAAGGGACGGGACCTTTCGCTGCGCTCAGGGTGATTTCGCGGCGCAGCCGCGAAATCACTTGGCGATGCCGACCGCTTTCATCGTGGCGCCGAGGTCGGCGTCGGACTTCGCCATGAACTTGCCGAAGTCGTCCGGGCCCATGTAGACGACGCCGAGGCCGCGGCTGGCCATGAAGTCGGTGTACTCCTTGCTGGCGGCGATCTTGCGGATGGCGGCGACGAGCTTGTCGCGCGCCTCGGGGGCCAGGTTCTTCGGCGCGGCGATGCCGCGCCAGGCGCCGAGCTTCCAGTCGCTGCCGGTGGCCTGCTTCAGGGTCGGCACGTTCGGATAGAGCGCCGCCGGCGTGTCGCTCATGACCGCGAGGCTGCGGACCTTGCCGGCGTCGATCAGCGAGCGCGCCTCGGGGAGCGAGCAGGGCACGATCTCGACGCCGCCGGCGACCAGGTCCTGCAGGCCGGGCGCGGCGCCGTTCGACGGCACCCAGGGCGCGGCCGCCGGGTCGACCTTCAGGTCCTTCAGCATGCCGGCGATCGCCAGGTGCCAGATGCCGCCCTGGCCGGTGCCCGACGCCTTGAACTTGCCGGGGTTGGCCTTGATCGCGGCGACCAGGTCGTTGGCGGTCTTGTAGGGCGAGTCGGCGCGCACCTGCAGGCCGGCCGGGTCGAAGTTGACCAAGCCGATCGGCGTGTACGAGGTGCCGGAGATGTCGGTCAGGCCCTGCCAGTGCAACATGCCGATCTCGACGGTGATGAGGCCGATGGTGTAGCCGTCGGGCGCAGCGGCCGAGATCGCCTGGTGGCCGACCACGCCGCTGCCGCCGACGCGGTTGACGACGTTGACGGGCTGGCCGATCTCCTTCTCGAGCAGCGAGCCGATGATCCGCGCCGTCGCGTCGGTGCCACCGCCGGCGGCCCACGGGACGATCAGCGTCACCGGCCGCTCGGGCCAGGCCGCCTGCGCGGACGAGAAGGCGAAGCCGGCGAGCAGGGCGGCGGCGACGGCCGCCCAGCGGCGGATGAGGGACGTGCGAGTCATGGTCTGTCTCCTTGCGACGGGCCACTGTGCCGGCGCCGGCCGGGCCGTGCCAGCGGGCTAGCCCTAGGCGGGCCGCGCCGGCGCTGCTGCTAGGCCGTCAGGCGTCGGCGGCGATCTCGCGCGCCGCCTCGTCGAGCAGGGTCTCGAGCTGGTTCGGCTCGATCGGCTTGAGCAGATGGTGCCGGTAGCCGGCGGCGCGGCTGCGCTCGCGGTCGGCGCTCATGCCGAAGCCGCTCATCGCAACGGCGTACCTCGGCCGCTCGCTGCCGAGCTTCTTGAGCAGTTCCCAGCCGTTGCCGTCGGGCAGGCCCACATCGGAGATGAGGACGTCGCAGTGCGCGTCGGGAATCGTGCGCAGCGCTTCCTGCATGGTCGCCACCGAGAGGACGCTGTGGCCGAGCTGCTCGAGCAGCAGGCCGAGCAGGAAACGGGTGTCCTCGTGGTTCTCGACGATGAAGATCCGGAGCGCGGCACGCGAGCCGGCGGTGCGGGGAAGGGGGGTGGCCACAGGGTGTTCGTTCATGAGCGCTGGCTCACTCGAGAGGCAGTTCGATCGTGAAGGTCGCCCCCTGGTTGCGTCCGGCGCTCGAGGCCGAGAGCTTGCCGTGGTGCGCCTCGACGGTGGCTTTGGCAATCGCAAGGCCCAAGCCCAGACCGCCAAACTCGCTCGTCACCCACTCGCCCTCCTGGGCGAAGGCGTCGAAGATGAGCGGCACCGACTGCGGCTCGATGCCGATGCCGGTGTCCGTCACCGCCAGCACGAACTGCCCGCCGGCGTTGCTCGTCTCGACCCGGATCGAGCCGCCCGCCGGCGTGAACTTGGATGCATTCTTGAGCAGGTTCCAGACCACCTGACGCAGGCGCTGGGCATCGCCGCGGACGTGCGACTTGACCCCCGCCAGGCGCAGCTCGAGCCGTTGCCGCTTGCTGGCGAAGTCGGCATCGCAGACGTCGGCGGCGGCGCGCACCACCTCGTGCATGTCGGTCCGCTCGCTCACCATCTCGAGCTTGCCGCTCGAGATGCGCGTCACGTCGAGCAGGTCGTCGATGAGGTGCAGCTCGGCGGTGACGTTGCGGCGGATGAGCTCCAGCGTGCCGTGCGCCGCCGCCGGCAGGTCGGGGCTGCGATCGAGCGCATGCAGGGCCAGCACGATCGGCGTCAGCGGCGTGCGCAGCTCGTGCGAGAGGATGGCGAGGAAGCGGTCCTTGGCATGGCTGGCGGCCTCGGCCTCGGCGCGCGCCCGCCGGTTGTCGACCAGCGCCTGCACCAGCTCGGCCCGGCTGATCTCGAGCGCCTCCTGCGCGGCCCGGGCGCCGGTCTGGTCGCGGAAGATCTTCAGCAGGCCGACGACGGCCGGGCCGCCGCCCTCGCGCATGGCCATCATCACGCCGCTGCCCCAGAAGCGGCTGCCGTCCTTGCGCAGGTGCCAGCGCTCGTCGGCGGCGCGGCCCTCGCTGATGGCAACGCTGGCCTCCCGCTCCGGCATGCCCGCCTTGCGGTCCTCGTCGACGAAGACGATGTCGGCCGAGCGGCCGAGCATCTCCTGCTCGGTGTAGCCGACGATCCGCTCGGCGCCCTGGTTCCAGCTCGTGACCTTGCGCTGCAGGTCCATCGAGACGATCGCGTATTCGCGCGCGTTCTCCACCACCAGGCGCAGCCGCTCCTCGGATTCGCGCAGCGCGGTCTCGGCGCGCTTGCGGTCCGTGACGTTGAGGACGATCGCGGTCACCGCCGCCGGCCGGCCGTCGTCGCCGACGATCGCCGTCGCCGCGGTGCTCACCACGACGATGCTGCCGTCGCGCCGAACGTAGCGCTTTTCCATGTCGAAGGCCGTGCCGTGCTCGACCAGGCGCTGGAAGGCCTCGCGGTTGGCGGTTTGGTCGTCCGGGTGGACGAGGTCGAAGATGCGGGTGCCGATCAGCGCCGCCTGCGGATAGCCGGCGATCTCGCAGAAGCGCTGGTTGACGAGGGTGAGGCGGCCGTCGAGGTCGAGGTGGATGACGCCCGCCGCGGCCTGGTTGACGATCGTCCGCAGCTGCGCCTCGGACTCGCGCAGCGCCTCCTCGGCGGCCTTGCGCGCGGTGATGTCGAGGAAGGTGAAGACGACGCCGGCGATGCGGTCCTCGCCGCTGCGGTACGGCAGGCCGCGGGCGAGGAAGACGCCGTTGGCGGCGCGCACCTCGCGCTCGACCGGCAGCAGCCGCTCGAGCACCCGGCGCGCGTCGTCGCCGATCTGCGCGTAGTCGATCCGCGGCGCCAGGTCCGAGAGCGGCCGACCGACGTCGGACGGGAGAAGACCAAAGATCGGCGCGGCCGATGGCGTGTACAGCGTGATGCGCAGATGGCGGTCGAGGAAGACGGTGGCGATCGCCGTCGCCCCCATCAGGTTCTGCAGGTCGGCGTTGGCGCGGGCGAGCTCGTCGACGTTGCTCTTCAGCTCCTGGTTGACGGTGGTCAGCTCCTCGTTGATGGACTGCAGCTCCTCGCGACTGGTCTCGAGCTCCTCGGTGGCCGAGCGCAGCTCCTCGTTCATGGCCTGCAGCTCTTCGTTGTTCGCCTTCAGCTCCTGCGTCGTCGTCTCGCCGCGCTCGGCGACGTCGCGCAGGTGCCACTTCAGCTGCTCGACCTGCTGCTCGAGCTCGCGCTCCCGCGAGCCCGGCGCCACCGGCCCGTCGCCCTGGCCGGCCGCGGCGGCATCGACGGCTCGCACGTCGAAGGTGACGAGCAGGAAGCCGCGGGCGAGGTCGTCGGCACGCGACACCCGCATCACGACTTCCGCCGGCGTGCCGTCGATCGTCACCGCGGTGGCCGGCGCCTCGACCGGACCCTGCGCATCGCGGGCGTGCACCAGCGCCGTGCGCAGGGGGATCGACAGCTCGGGAAGCACGGCCGAAAGGACTTCGATCGTCGGCGCGCCGCCGGCGAAGCGGAGGAAGCGGCCCGCGGTCTCCGAGAGATGGAGGATGGCGTGGCTGTCGCTGACGATCATCGACGGCGGGCCGAGGCGCTCGATGAGGCGCAGGTGCAGCTCGCGCCACGAGGTCATGCCGGTGTCGCTCAGGCTGGCGCGCTCCCAGGCGGGCGGGTGGCGCTGCGCCAGCGAGAGCCCGCCGGGCCAGACGATGGCGGTGCGCCCGGCCTCCTGCGCCTGCAGCGCTCGCGCCAGCGCGGACGCGTCGGCCGCGACGCGGGGCAGCGGCGACCGGCCGACGAGGCGCGGCTCGTAGATGCGGTGCTTCCTGTCGACCGGCTCGAAGAGGTCTTCCCGCACGTCCGTGGTCTCGGCGCTGCCGAGGAACATCCGGCCGCCGTGGCGCAGTGCGTAGTGCAGTGTGTCGAAGCCGCGCGCCTGCGCGTCGCGGTTCAGGTAGATGAGCAGGTTGCGGCAGGACACGAGGTCGATGCGCGAGAACGGCGGGTCGCGCAGCAGGTCGTGCACCGCGAAGAGGACCAGCTCGCGGACGTCGCTGCGGACGCGGAAGCCGCGCGGGTCGCGGATGAAGAAGCGGCGCAGGCGCTCGTCGGAGACGTCGGCCGTGATCGTCGGCGGGTACACGCCCTCGCGGCCGACGCGGATCGCTTCCTCGGCGAGGTCGGTGGCGAAGATCTGCAGCGGCGGCGGCGCCTCCAGGCGGCGCGCGTGCTCGCACAGCAACATGGCGATCGAGTACGCCTCCTCGCCGGTGGCGCAGCCGGCGACCCAGACCCGCACCGCGTTGTCGGGGCCCTTGTTGGCGAACAGGGACGGGATCTGCGCCTCCAGGGCGTCGAAGGCGTCGCGGTCGCGAAAGAAGTTGGTGACGCTGATCAGCAGGTCGTCGACCAGCGCCGCCGCCTCGCCCGGGTGGATGCGCATGAAGGCCAGGTAGTCGGGCAGCGCCTCGATGCCGTTCACGCCCATGCGCCGGGCCAGCCGGCGCAGGATCGTCGCGCGCTTGTAGGCCATGAAGTCGCGCCCGGTCTGCCCGCGCACGTAGGTGAGGATCTCGCGCAGGCTCGCTTCGAGGTCGTCCCCGGCAGGCGGCGGGACGCCCGGATGCAGCACGCCGTCTTCCGGCGGCAGCTGCAGGCGCGGCAGGATGCCGTGGTAGCGGGTCAGCCGCGCCGGCATGTCGGCCAGGCGCAGCACCCAGTCGACCATGCCCGTGGCGATGGCCGAGCGCGGCATGCCGTCGAACTCGGCCTCGTCGGGATCCTGGGCGACCGTCAGGCCGCCGCGTTCCTTGACCCGCTTCAGGCCGATCGCGCCGTCCCCGTCGGTGCCGGAGAGGACGACGGCAGAAGCACGCGGCCCGTGCGTGTCGGCGAGGGTGCGGAAGAAGAGGTCGACGGCGACCCGGCGGCCGCGCGCCGGGGTGAGATCGGTGCAGGTCAGGTGCCCGTCCATCGCCTGGATCGTCTTGCCCGGGGCGATGACGTAGACGTGGTCGGGCTCGACCTTCGCGGTGTCGTCGACCTGCACCACCGGCATCTTCGTCGCCCGGCGCAGGATATCGGTCAGGGCGCTGCCATGGTCGGCGCCGATGTGGAGGACGACCACGAACGCCATGCCGGTGCGCGGCGGCATCGCGGCAAAGAACGCCTGCAGGCTGGGAACCGCGCCGGCCGAGCCCCCGAGGCCGACCATCGGCAGCATCTCGTACGAGCGCGCCGGCACGACGTCGTCCATCACCGACGCGAGGGCTTCCTCGGCATGGTCCGGCGAAGGCTCGATGCGCGGCTCGTCGTGGCCCTTGCCAGCCGTTTCTTGCGGCTCGGTCCCGCCCCCGAGAGATTCAGAATTCTTCATGGCGCCTGGACGATCGGTGCCGAGCCGTCCTCGCGCTTCGGACGGCCCGGCGTTGAGGATCCATTGTGCGCTGCCGCGCAACGCGCTTCGGCGCGGGTCGGCCCTAGTTCATATAGGACGACGTGCCGTCGGCGCGCCGCGACGCCGATGCCGCGATAGGATGGTGCCGCGTGCTTCGACTGTCCTCCGCGTGCGATCGTGATCGAGAAAATATTCGCTGCTGGCGTCGTCCTGGGTTGCGTCGTCCTGCTGCTCCGTGTCCTGCTCGGGCCGCGTCGGCGCAGCCGCCTGGACGCCGCGGTCCGCCGCACGGCGACGCTGCTGCAGCATCGCTTCGGCCGCTTCGTCGGCCTGCCGTCGGCGCATGCGCGCGCCGAGCGCGAGGCCCGCAACGCGATCGCCCGCGCCCGCGCCCGCGCCAGCGCCGACCGCGAGGGCAACGTGATCCGGCCGAAGGCGTTCAAGCGGAAGAAGCGCGACCTGCACTGAGCCGCGGCACGCCGCATCGATGACCTGGCGGCTCAGCCGCGCACGTGCCGGTTCAGGAAGGCGAGCGTCCGCTGCCAGGCCTGGCGGGCCGCGCCGGCGTCGTAGCGCGGCGTGGTGTCGTTGTGGAAGCCGTGCTGCGTGCCCGGGTAAAGATAAGCCTCGTAGCGAACGCCGGCGCTCTTCAGCGCCGCCTCGTAGGGCGGCCAGGTCGCGTTCACGCCCGGATCGGTCTCGGCGAACATGAGCAGCAGCGGCGCCTTGACGCGGCCGGCCTCCTCGGGCGCCGGCGCGCGGCCGTAGAACGGCACGCCGGCGGCGAGGTCCGGCAGGCGCGTGGCGAGCTGGTGGACCATGGCGCCGCCCCAGCAGAAGCCGATGGCGCCGACCTTGCCGTTGCCGCCGGGTACGCCCTCGAGGTAGCGGGCGGCCGCCAGGAAGTCGGCGAGGGTCTTCGCCGGGTCGAGCTGGCCGAAGCGCTGCCGCGCCTGGTCCTCGTCACCGGGATAGCCGCCGAGCGGAGCCAGCGCGTCGGGCGCGAAGGCGATGAAGTCCTCGATCGCCAGCCGCCGCGCGACGTCCTCGATGTAGGGATTGAGGCCGCGGTTCTCGTGGATCACGAGCACCAGCGGCAGCCCGCGCGTCGCCGTGCCCGGCCCGCCCGGCGGCGGCGCGCTGACCGGCCGGACCAGCATGCCCTTGCCGGTGCCGTGGCCCTGCGGCGACGGGAACTCGACGCTCGCGGCGCGGATGCGCGGGTCGGTCCGCGGCACCTGCTGCGCGTGCGCGAAGTCGGGGCTCAGGGCCTGGAGCAGGCCGGCCGCCGTCACGCCGCCGACGGCGTAGCGGGCGGCGCCTTCGAGAAAGCCGCGCCGATCGATGGCGCCGTGCACGTAGCGGTCGAACAGCTCGAGCACGCCCGGGTGGAAATCGGCGGCGGTGGGGCGCGGGTTGTCGTTCGGCATGGCGATGGGCCTCGTTCGGAGGGCGCGTTTTACCTCAGCACGTGCAGAGCGCGCGGCACAGGGGCGCTCGCGAGCCGAGGCCGCGACGGCGGCTCAGAGCGGCAGGCCGACGTAGTTCTCGGCGAGGGCCGTCGAGGCGGCGCGCGAGTGGACCAGGTAGTCGAGCTCGGCCTGCTGCATCTTCATGCCGAAGTCGCCGGTGTCCGGAAAGCGGTGCATCAGCGAGGTGAACCACCAGGAGAAGCGCTCGGCCCGCCAGACGCGGCGCAGGCAGCGCGCCGAATAGGCGTCGATGCCGGCGTCGCTCTGCTCGGCGTAGTGCTCGGCGAGCGCCCGCGCCAGCACGCCGACGTCGGCGGCGGCGAGGTTGAGGCCCTTGGCACCGGTCGGCGGCACGATGTGCGCGGCGTCGCCGGCGAGGAACAGACGGCCGAAGCGCATCGGCTCGGCGACGAAGCTGCGCAGCGGCGCGATGCTCTTCTCGATCGACGGCCCGGTGACGAGCGCGGCGGCCGCCTCGGGGTCGAGGCGGGTCCGCAGCTCGGCCCAGAACGCGTCGTCGCTCCACGCCTCGACGCGCTCGTCGAGGCCGCATTGCACGTAGTAGCGGCTGCGCGTCGTCGAGCGCATGCTGCAGAGGGCGAAGCCGCGCTCGTGGTTGGAATAGATCAGCTCGTGCGACACCGGCGGCGTCTCCGACAGCACGCCGAGCCAGCCGAACGGGTACTCGCGCTCGTAGGTCCGGATCGCGCCGGCACCGACGCTCTGCCGGCTGACGCCGTGATAGCCGTCGCAGCCGGCGATGAAGTCGCAGTGCAGCTCGTGCTCGGCGCCGTCCTTGCGGAAGCGCACCGAGGGCGTGGCGCCGTCGAAGCCGTGCAGGCTGACGTCGGCCGCTTCGTAGATGCTCGGCAGGCCGGCCTTGGCGCGCAGCTGCATGAGGTCGCGCGTCACCTCCGTCTGGCCGTAGACCGTGACCTGCTTGCCGCCGGTGAGGCCGCGCATGTCGATGCGATGGCGGGCACCGGCGAAGCAGAGCTCGATGCCGCCGTGCGGCAGTCCCTCGGCATGCACGCGCTCGCCGGCGCCGGCGGTATCGAGCAGGTCGACCGTGACCTGCTCGAGGACGCCGGCGCGGATCCGCCCGAGCACGTACTCGGGGCTGCGCTGCTCGACGACGGTCGTCTCGACGCCTTCCCTGGCGAGCAGCGCCGCGAGGAGCAGGCCCGACGGGCCGGCGCCGACGATCGCGACCTGGGTCCTCATGCCGCGGCCCGGTCCATCGGCCCGACACCGCGGCGCGCCAGCAGCTCGGCCTCGCGCGCCGCGGTGAGCTTGCCGCGCCGGCGTGGGTCGTCGGCCGTGGGCACGCCCTCGTCGAGGATCGCGGCGAGGGTGTCTTCGAGCGGCCGGGTCGCCAGCCCCGCGGCGACGGCCCGGCCCAGGTCGACGCGCGCCTGGCCCCGGTGCTCGGGATCCCCCGAGGGCAGCCAGAGCGGCAGCTCGGTCCAGGGCACCACGCCCTCCGCGAGCAGGAAGGCCTCGTCGACGGCGTGCGCGCTGGCCGCCGGCGCGCCGCGCCCGGCGGCGCCCGCGAGGCAGGCGATGACGAGCGCCTGCCAGCCGATCGTGCCCTGCGCCGGCCCGGTCGCGTTGAAGGCGCCGCGCTGCTCGCGCTCGACGAGGCCGAGCACGAAGGCGGCGAGGTCGCGCACGTCGATGAACTGCAGCGGCTCGTCGGGCGGCGCCGCCGGGAACAGGAAGTCGCCGCCGGCGAGCGCGCGCCACGGCCAGTGGCTGAAGCGGCCGCTGCGGTCGCCGGCGCCGACGATGAGCCCCGGCCGCACGACCAGGGCGCGCGTGCCGAACACCTCGCGCACCGCCGCCTCGCAGGCCGCCTTCTGCGCCCCGTAGTGGCGCAGGTCGCGGTCGGCCGGGTCGATGCCGGCCGCCGCCGCGAGCGCGTCGCTCTCCCGGATCGGGGCGTGGGCGAACGAGGCGTAGGCCGAGATGCTGGAGACGAAGCAGTAGCAGCCGCTGTCGCGCAGGGCCTGGGCACTGGCCCGCACGTCGGGAGCGATGTAGCCGCAGGTGTCGATCACCGCGTCGAAGCGGCGCCGCGCCAGCCGGTCGAGGTCGGCGCTGCGGTCGCCGACGATCGCCTCGAGGCCGGCCGGCCAGGCCGTGCGGGCGCGGCCGCGATTGAAGACGGTGAGCCGGTGCCCGCGCGCGAGCGCGGCATCGACGAGCGCCGCGCCGAGGAAGATCCCGCCGCCGATGATCAGGAGGTCCATGCGATGTGCCGACGAGTTTAGTTGCGCGGGTGCATAGTGGCCGCACCGCCGCCGACCGTCGCCCGCCATGCCGCTCTCCGTCGATGCCGCCTCCGCCGCTGCCGCTGCATTCGATCCGCGCGGCGACGACGAGAACCTGGCGCCGCCGGCGCTCGAATGGTTCGCCGACCTCTCGGTCGAGGTCGGTGCCCCGGTCGAGATCGGGCAGATGGCGCACGGCCTGCGCCGCGTCATCCCGATCCACGGCGGCTCGTGCGTCGGCCGCGGCTTCGCCGCCCGCGTGCTGCCCGGCGGCGCCGACTTCCAGCTCGTCGCGACCGCGTCGATGGCCCGGCTCGAGGCGCGCTACGTGCTCGAGGTCGAGACCGGCGAGCGCATCTATGTCCACAACGACGCCATCCGGACCGCCGCGCCGGAGGTGATGGCGCGCCTGGTGCGTGGCGATGCGGTGGACCCGCGCGAGGTCTATTTCCGCTGCCTGCCGCGCTTCGAGTGCGCCGCCCCGGCGCTGGCCTGGATCGGCGAGCGGGTGTTCCTCGGCGTCGGGGTGCGCCGGGCCGACCGGGTGCGGATGCGCTTCTTCGAGGTGCTCTAGGGCCGCTTGCCGGAACGCGCGGGGCACGCAGCTTGCCCCCTTGGGAAGGGGCGGCGCGATCGGCGCCGTCGCGAACCCAGGAGTGCAACGATGCGCAACGCGGACACCCCGTCCGGCCCCGGCAAGCCGCTGAAGGAGCGGCAGGACGCCGTCACCCAGCAGGAGCAGATCGACGAGATGGATGCCGAGGCGCGGCCCGACACGCCGCTGCACGGCCAGCCGGCCGAGAACGCCCGCCACGCCGATCGCAACGCGCACGCCGACACGGCCCGCGACGGCGCCGGCGACAACGCCAGCGGCCGCACCTGAGCCTCGCGCCGGACTTCGTGCCATGCAGAGGGACCCGTCGGCCGGTCGCCGGCGCTGGCTGGCCACGCTCGGAGCCTGGATGACCGCGGCCGGCGTGCCGGAAAGCGCGGCGGCGCAGGAGGCGCGGCGCGGCGGCGAGCTGCGCCTCTGGACCTTCGGCGATTCGATCCTCGACTGCGCCAGATACAACGAGCGCGGCCTCGACCCGGGTCAGCTCCTGATCCGCAACGACGACGCCCTCTTCGCCGAGTTCAAGGGCCGCGACCTGCGCAGCCGCGGCCCGGCCCGGCTCGAGCACCGGGCCGTCGACGGGGCGACGGTCGACGGCCTCGAGTCGCAGCGACGCGGGATCGTCGGCGACGACCGCTCGGTGGCCCTGCTGACGGTCGGCGGCAACGACCTCCTGCGCGGGCTCGCCGCCGACACCGGCCCGGGCGTGCGGCGCTTCGAAGCCGGCCTCGACGCCTTCCTGAAACGGCTGCCGATCCGGCCGGTGATCCTGGGCACGGTCTACGACCCGACCTTCAACGACGACGCGCGCAACTTCCTGGGTGTCCCGGCGCCCATCGCCCGCGCCAACCATCGCCGCGTCAACGAGGTCATCGGCGTCATGGCCCGCCGCTACGGCCGCCTCGCCGACCTGCATGCCCACTTCCTGACGGGCGATCCTTCCTGGTACACGCGGACGATCGAGCCGAGCCTGACCGGCGCCTCCGAGATCCGCCGCGTCTTCCTGCGCGAACTCTGACGCGCCCTGGTCGGCTCGCTCGCCGCCGCCCGGGAGGGCTCAAGGCAGGTCGGGCCGGGCCGATAACGGGGGGGTCCGCGTGTGCCCGTCGCCTGCGCGGCGCACGTCCCATGAAGGCAGTCGCCCCCACCGATTCGATCGACGTCCAGGCGCTCCGCGTCGGGATGGTCGTGCACCTCGACGTCGGCTGGATGTCGCATCCCTTCCCGCTCAGCAGCTTCCGGATCACGTCGGCGGCGCAGCTCGACAAGATCCGCGCGCTGGGCCTGAAGCGGGTGCGCTGGAGCCCGCAGGACAGCGCACCCGAAGGCCAGGAATCGACGCTCCACGGGCCCGATGCCGCCGACACCGAGCCGGGGCGGGACGCGGAAGCCGCGAACGACCCGACCGGCGCAGGGGCCGACCACGCCGCCACCGAATCGCGCGACCGCGACGCCGGCAGTGCTGCCGCTGCCGTCTCGGCCGGGGCAACGCCGGCCGACGGGGAGCCCGCAGCGCCGGTTCCGACCGACGCCGAGCGCGCCCGCACCGCCCGCGCCCGCCGCCTGCTCCGCCAGGCGGAGGCCGAGCGCCGCTGCGAGCAGCAGTACGCCGAGGCGGCACGCGCCTGCCGGCACACGCTCGAGCTGGTGCTCGAGCGGCCGGGGCAGGCGCGCGCGCAGGCCGAGGCGCTCGTCCACGCCGTCATCGAGAAGATGATCGGCGAGCAGGACCTCTGCGTGCGCATGCTCACCGAGGGCGCCGGCGACAAGGCCTCGATGCACTCGATGAACGTCGGCGTCATCGCCCTGCTGATGGGCCGCTGCTTCGGCTTCTCCGACGCCGAGATGGCCGACCTCGGCGTCGGCGCGCTGCTGCACGACGTCGGCAAGCTCGAGATGCCGCTGCGCCTGCGTCACCGCGACGACAGCTTCTCGCCGAGCGAGGCGCGGGTCTACGAGGAGCACGTCGAGCTCGGCGTCGCCCAGGCGCGGCGCCTGGGGCTCTCGGCCGGCGCCGCGCAGGTGATCGCCCAGCACCACGAGCACGCCGACGCGAGCGGCTTCCCGGCCCGGCTGAACAGCGACCGCATGACGATGGCGGCGCGCATCGTCGCCCTCGTCAACCGCTACGACAACCTCTGCAATCCGCACCTCCTGGCGCGGGCGCTGACGCCGCACGAGTCGCTGTCGCTGCTGTTCGCGCACGGCCGCAGCAAGTACGACGCCTCGATCCTCAATGCCTTCATCAGGATGATGGGCGTCTACCCGCCGGGGTCGGTGGTGCAGCTCACCGACGACCGCTATGCGCTGGTCGTCGCCGTCAACTCGTCGCGACCGCTGAAGCCGAGCGTGCTGGTGCACGACCCCGACGTGGCGCGTGCGGACGCCCTGGTCCTCGAGCTGGAGGCGGCGCCGGGCCTCGGCATCCGGCGCAGCATCCGCCCGCAGCAGCTGCCGCCGACCGCCCTCGCCTATCTCGCGCCGACGGCGCGCGTCGCCTACTTCTTCGAGCCCTCGATCGCGCCCGAGGAGCTTCCGTGAGCCCGGCGACGTGAACAACCCGCTGCCGGTCGACCGCTTCAGCATCGCCGACGCCGCCCGCCGCACGTGGCCGGCGCTGATCGAGTCGATGCTGGAGGCCGTCTGCCTGGTCGAGCCCGAGGGCCTGCGCATCGTCGCCGCGAACGTCCCCGCCGGACGGCTGTTCGGAGTCGCCCCGGCGGAGCTGGTCGGGCGCGACATGCGGGCGACCTCGGCGACGCCGGAGGACGAGGCCTTCTGGCGCGAGGTCGGCAGCGGGCGCGAGCCGCCGGGCATCGTCTCGGCGGCCTACGTGCTGGCGGCCGACGGCATCGCCGTCCCCGTCGTGCGCCGGGTCAGCCGCGTCGAGCCTGCGCCCGGCACAGCGCTCTACGTCGTCGCCCTGCACGACCGCCGCGACGAGCTGCGCAGCGCGCGCAGCGGCGACATCGCCCTGGCGCAGCTCGCGGCGACCCTGGAGTCGGTTCGCGAGGGCATCCTCGTCGTCGACCTCGCCGGCCGGATCGGCCACTTCAACCGCCGCTTCGCCGGCCTGTGGAACGTGCCGGAGGAGATGCTGCGGCTGCGCGCCGACGACACCATCCTCGACTGGATGCGGGCCCAGGTGGAGGATCCGGCCGCCTACATGCGCGGCCTGGCGGCGATCGACGCCGACCCCCTGCTCGAAACGACCCAGGTGCTGCGCCTGCGCTCCGGCGCGCGGCTGGAGCGCAGCACCCTGCCGCAGCGCAGCCAGGGGCGGCCGATCGGCCGCGTCTTCAGCTTCCGACCGGCCGTCGCCACCCCGGGCTGACCCCGAGGCCGCGTGGTGGCCTCGGGATTGGGGCCTCGCTAAAGTCACGGTTCGATCCACTCAGGAGGTTCGAATCATGTCTGCGGTCGCCGGTGCTCTCGAGCAACGACTGGGCTCGCTGACCCTGCCCCTCGCCGTCGTGCTGCCTGGAGGGCAGCGCATCGGCAGCGCCGAGGCCGCCGTGACCCTGCGCCTGCGCGAGCTGGGGCCGCTCACCCACATCGTCACCGGCCAGATCGGTCGGGTCGGCCAGGACTACGTCGAGGGCCGCATCGAGTTCGACGGCACGGTGCGCGAGCTGATGACGATCGCCGCGGAGATGCTGCCGGGCGACCCGACGCAGGTCGACGCGCCGGCGCCGGTCAACTGGCTGCGCCACTTCGCGCAGATCGCCAAGTCGCGGGCCCGTCACCATCCGGACTCCGACGCCCGCCAGGTCCAGTTCCACTACGACGTCTCCGACGATTTCTACGCCCTCTGGCTGGACCCGAAGCGCGTCTACTCGTGCGCCTACTTCAAGGAGGGCGTCACCTCGATCGCCGCCGCGCAGGAGGCCAAGCTCGACCACATCTGCAGGAAGCTGATGCTGAAGGAAGGCGAGCGCTTCCTCGACATCGGCGCCGGCTGGGGCGGCCTGCTGCTCTGGGCCGCCGAGAAGTACGGCGTGCGCGGCCGCGGCATCACGCTCAGCAGGAACCAGCACGCGCACGTCAACCGGCTGATCGAGGAGCGCGGCCTGCGCGGCCGGGTCCGCATGGACCTGCTCGACTACCGGGCGCTGCCGGAGGACGAGCCCTTCGACAAGATCGCCTCGGTGGGCATGTTCGAGCACGTCGGCCGGGCCCAGCTGCCGCAGTACTTCGCCAAGATCCACCGCCTGCTGAAGCCGGGCGGGCTGCTGCTCAACCACGGCATCACGGCCGGCGGCACGCGCAACCACAAGCTCGGCTCCGGGCTCGGCGACTTCATCGAGCGCTACATCTTCCCCGGCGGCGAGCTGCTGCACGTCGCCCACGTGCTCGAGGTCACCGGCGAATCGGGGCTGGAGGCGCTCGACGTCGAGAACCTGCGCCCGCACTACGCCAAGACGCTCTGGGCCTGGAGCGACGCCCTCGAGGCCAACCTCGACGCCGCCCACGCCCTGACCAGCGACACCGTCGTGCGCGCCTACCGGCTCTACCTGGCCGGCAGCGCGATGTGCTTCGAGCGCGCCTGGCTGTCGATCCACCAGATGCTCTGCGCGCGGCGCACCGACGACGTCGCGACCGGCCCGATGCGCGGCGCACAATCGGTCTATCCGTTCAACCGCGGCTACATGTATCCGCAAGGCTAGGGCTGCGGCCTGGCCGACATCGAGAAGGCGAGATGTACCGATTCAAGTCGAAGGCCGACGGCGACCTGATCATGATGGCGCCTGTCGGCGACCAGATGCTCCGCCTGATCGGGCGCGAGCCGGCAGCGCAGGGAATCATCGAGGTCGGGCAGCTGCCGGCGGCGATCGCGGCGCTCGAGCGGGCGATCGCCGACGCCGAGGCGCAGGCCCGCAAGACCGGTGCCGGGGCGGCCGACGACGACGGCAACGACGGCGCCCGCGGTGTCGGCATCCAGCAGCGGGCCTGGCCGCTGCTGGAGATGATGCGTCGCTCCCTGGCCCAGCGCGCCGACATCGTCTGGGGGGTCTGACATGAAGCTGCGCAGCGACAGCTGGAGCGACGGCGAGCCGATCCCGGAGCGGTATGCGGCCGGCCGCATCGACCCGGCGGGCGGCGTCACCTTCGCGCCGAACCTCAATCCGCACGTCGCCTGGAGCGAGCTGCCCGCGGGGACCCGGTCGCTGGCGCTGATCTGCCACGACTTCGACGTGCCGAGCCGCGGCGACGACGTCAACAAGGAAGGCCGCGAGGTGCCGGCCGACCTGCCGCGCGTCGACTTCTTCCACTGGGTCCTCGCCGACATCCCGGCGACGGCGACCTCGATCGCGGAGGGCGCCTTCAGCAACGGCTTCGTCGCCCGCGGCAAGCCCGGGCCGGCGGTCGCCGTGCGCGGCTTCGAGAGCGCCCGCCACGGCATCAACGACTACACGAACTGGTTCGCCGGCAATGGCGAGATGGCCGGCGACTACTTCGGCTACGACGGGCCGTTCCCGCCGTGGAACGATTCGCTGGTCCACCACTACGTCTTCACCCTGTATGCCCTCGACATCGCCCGCGCCGGCGTCGAAGGGCGGTTCACCGGCGACGAGCTGCGCCAGGCCATCCACGGCCACGTCCTCGGCCAGGCGACGCATTCCGGCACCTACACGCTGAACCGCCGCTTGCTGGGCGCCTGATGACGGCGGCGGCGGACCCGCACCACGCGGAGGTCACGCGGATCGTCGCCGTCCGCCACGGCGAGACGGTCTGGAACGCGGAGATGCGCATGCAGGGACAGCTCGACACGGCGCTCAGCGAGCGCGGCCGCTGGCAGGCGGCGCGCGTGGCCGAAGCCCTCGAAGGCGAGGGGATCGAGGCGATCTACGCCAGCGACCTCGCACGGGCATTCGACACGGCGACCGCCATCGCCGGTCGCCTCGGCCTGCCGATCGCCGTCGACACCGGCCTGCGCGAGCGCAGCTTCGGCGTCTTCCAGGGCTTCACGTACGCCGAGATCGATGCGCGCTGGCCGGACGAGGCGCCGCGCTGGCGTCGGCACGACCCCGAGTTCGGCCCGGCCGAAGGCGAGACGCTGCGCGAGTTCTACGGCCGCGCCGTCGCCGCGGCGACGCGCATCGCCGCCGCCGAGCCCGGCCGGACCATCGCCCTGGTGACGCACGGCGGCGTCCTCGACTGCCTCTACCGCGCCGCGTCGCGCATCGAGCTCGGCGCGCCGCGCTCGTGGGAGCTCGGCAACGCCGCCGTGAACCGGCTCCTCTACACGCCGCGCGGCTTCAGCCTCGTCGGCTGGAGCGACACCTCGCACCTCGAGGGCGAGCGGCCGCTCGACGACGAGAGCGAAGGCGATGGGCCGGTCGCCTCGCCGCCGCCGCTGGTGCGCTCATGAGCGCGCAGTCGCTGCCGGCGATCGGCGACCCCGTCGAGAGCATCGACACGCCGGCGCTGGTCGTCGACATCGACGCCATGGAGCGCAACCTCGCGGCGATGGCGGCCTTCGCCGTCGGCCACGGCGTGCGCCTGCGGCCGCACGCCAAGATGCACAAGTGCGCGACGATCGCCCGGCTGCAGATGGCTGCCGGCGCGGTCGGCGTGTGCGTGCAGAAGACGAGCGAGGCCGAAGCGCTCGCCGACGCCGGCATCGACGACATCTACATCTCGAACGAGGTGATCGCGCCGGCCAAGCTCGATCGAATCGCGGCGCTGGCCGGGCGCATCCGCCTCGCCATCGCCGTCGATTCGGCCGAAGGCGTCGAGCGCCTCGCCGCGGCGGTGGCGCGGGCGGCGGCCCGCATCGACGTCTTCGTCGAGGTCGACGTCGGCCACGGCCGCTGCGGCGTCGCGCCGGCCGCGGCCGGCGCGCTGGCCCAGCGCGTCGTCTCGCACGCGCCGCCCGAGGGCGGGCTGCGCTTCGCCGGAATCCAGGCGTACCACGGGCGGGCCCAGCACCTGCGCGGCATGGCCGAGCGCGAGGCGGCATCGCGTCACGCCGCCGACCAGGCGCGCGCCGCGCAGGCGAGCATCGGCGCCGCCGGCATCGCCTGTCCGCTGGTCACGGGCGGCGGCACCGGCACCTTCGCCTTCGACGTCGCCGCCGAGCTGTGGGGCGAGCTGCAGGCCGGCAGCTACCTGTTCATGGACCGCGACTACGCCGACAACGCCAGCACGGCCGCCCTCCCCCGCTTCGAGCACGCCCTTTTCGTGAAGAGCCAGGTGATGAGCCGGGGCGTTGCCCACGCCGTCGTCGACGCCGGCCACAAGTCGCACGCCATCGAGTCCGGCCCCCCGGCCGTGTGGCAGCGCGAGCTCGACTTCGGCAACGGCGGCGACGAGCACGGCATCCTGCGCGTGCGGCCCGGCGCGACGCTGGCCGACTTGCCGAAGCTCGGCGAGACGGTGTGGCTGGTGCCCGGGCACTGCGATCCGACGGTGAACCTGCACGACCGCTACGTCGTCGTCCGTGGCGGGCTCGCGGCCGGGCGGGTCGAGGCCGTCTGGGCGATCGAGGCGCGCGGCTGCCTGGCTTAGCCCCGCCTTCTGCCAGCACAGAGCCGCTACCCGGGGTCGAGCAACTCCGCTAGAGTTCACCCCCGCCTGCAGGGCACCCATCGCACGAAGGCCGGCCCATGAGCGAGCTTGCCACTCTGCTGCAGATCGACATTGTCGACAGCACGAAGCTGGGTGAGGAGCTCGGTGACGCTGCGATGTCCGAGCTGTGGCGTGCGCACGACCGCCGCGCCCGAGACCTCTTGATCGCCTTCCGCGGTCGCGAGATCGACAAGAGCGACGGTTTCCTGCTGCTCTTCGCAGACCGCAACGACGCGTTTCGATTCGCGCTTGCCTATCGGAGCGCGATCAAGGAGCTGGACCTGCGACTGCGCGCCCGCACCGGGCTGCATTGCGGCCACGTCATCGTGCGTCGGAACGCGCCCGCCGATGTCGCCCGTGGTGCCAAGCCCGTCGAGATCGACGGATCGGCCAAGGTCCTGGCGGCCAGGGTCATGTCCATCGCCGCTGCCGACCAGATCCTGGCGACGGCGGACGCTGCGACTGGTGTCGATCTCGCCGGCCATCAGGTCGTCTCACACGGGCACTGGCGCGTCAAGGGTTTCTCCGACCCGGTGTCGATCTGTCAGGTCGGCCGTGCCGGGGAGTCGTTCGCTCCGCCCGCCGATGGCGAAAAGGCGTACCGGGTGGTGGCTCAGGATGGCGAGACCTGGTTGCCGGTGGCCCACATCCGCAACACCCTTCCGCACGAACGCGACAAGTTCGTCGGCCGCTCGGCTACCTTGAGACACCTCGCGCGCGAACTCGCTTCAGGGGTGCGCCTGCTTTCGATCCTCGGCCCCGGCGGCGTCGGCAAGACTCGGCTCGCGGTGCACTTCGCACGTGCCTGGATGGGCGAGTTTCCGGGCGGCGTGTGGTTCTGCGATCTCTCGCACGCGGACACCCTCGACGGACTGCACTCCGCCGTCGCCCAAGGGCTCGATCTCGCGCTCGGTCAGAGCGACCCCGCGGTCCAGCTTTCCAACGCCATCCGCGGACGGGGCGCCTGTCTGATCATCCTCGACAACTTCGAACAGCTCGTCGGCGCGGCATCCGAAACGGTGGGCCACTGGATGGATCGCGCTCCACGCGCACAGTTCCTCGTCACGACTCGCGAGCCGCTTCGGATACCGGGAGAGCACTCTCACGTCCTCGAATCGCTCGTGCACGGGGACGCCGTTGCCCTGCTGATCGCGCGGGCGGGCGCGGCGCGTCAGGACTTCGATGCGGGTGCCGAGAACCGTGCCGCCGTCGAGCGCCTTGCCGAGCTGCTCGAGGGGCTTCCGCTCGCGATCGAACTGGTGGCACCGCGCCTGGGCGTCATGTCTGCGCTGACGCTGGTTGCGAGGATGAACGACCGGTTCCGACTGCTTTCGTCCAGTACCGGCCGGAGCCGGCGTCATGCGACCTTGAGAGCCACACTCGATTGGTCGTGGGACCTTTTGTCGGGTAGGGATCGTTCGGCTTTGGCGCAGCTCTCGGTGTTCGCGGGTGGCTTCAGCCTGGGCTCCGCGGAATCCGTGCTGGACCTCTCCTGGTACGCAGCGGACGGGTCGGTCGCCGACGCCGTGCAGTCGCTGGTGGAGAAATCGTTGCTTCGCCATCTCGGGAACGAGCGCTACGCGCAACTGGAAAGCATCCGCGAGTACGCTGGTGAGCGGCTGCAGAGCGGAACGGGATACCCCGACAGCAGCTTGGCGAGGAAGGTGGAGGCGGAGGCGCGGCATGGAGCTCACTTCGCGAGCCGCTCGTTCCGTTCGGCCACGCCAGAAGACCTGCTGGAAATCGACAACCTGGTGGCCGCCTGCCGCCGCGCCATCGGGCGAGGCGATGGTGAGGTCATCGCCGGAGCTTGCCTAGGGGCCTGGGATGTGCTTCGCTTCCGTGGGCCGTACCGCTCTGCCGCAGAACTGGTTCAACTTGCGCTGGCGTCCCCGACGCTGTCCGAACGCGGGCGGCTGACGCTCACGTTCCTGAGCGGCAGGACCCGATTCCTGTGCGGCGACGTGGTCTCGGCGCGCGCCGAGATCGAGGCTGCCGTGGCCACTGCCGAACGGTTGGGCGAGCACGATCAGAGATGCCGGTTCCTCGCGAGCCTCGCCGAATTGAACTTCTGCGAGGGGCGCACCAGCGAAGCCATGGCGCAGTACCGGCAGGTCCTGGAAGCGGGCGAGAGGACGACGAACTTGCAATTCCAGTGTGCCGCCCTCAACGGCCTTGGCACCTGCTTCGACAACCTCGGCGATCTCGCGAGCGCCCGCTCGGTCTACGAGCACGCGCTCGTCGTGTCCCGCAAGGCCGGAGACTTGCGCTGGCAGGGCGGCGCCAGCGGCAATCTCGCCCAGCTCCTGCACCGGCTGGGCCTCCATGGCGAAGCGGGTCTGCTGTACGAGTCGACCGTGGCGATCGCGCGCTCGCTCGGCGACCGGGCCTGGGAGGCTTCGGCGCTGTGCAATTGGGGGCTGCTGAGTCACGCCCGGGGTGAGGACCGGCCGGCCCTGCAGCAGCTCGAAGCTGCCCTCCTGATCACCCGCGAGATCGGCCACAGGCGCGTGGAAGCCGTTGTGCTCTGCAACCTCGGCATCGTCAACGAGGCGCTCGGCCGCAGCGATGCGGCCCGCGAGCACTACTCGGCGGCGCTGTCGATCGCCCGATACCGCAAGGATCTGCGCTGTGAAGGCCAGTTCCTCGGCTATCTGGGGCTTCTGGAAGCGCGCTCGGGCCATCGGACGGCGGCGGAGACTGCCTTCGAACGCGGTGAGGCCTTGTTGCGCGAGACGAAGGACCCCGTCAGTCTGGCCATCCTTCTTTGCGCTGCAGCTCAGGCCGCTCACCTCGCCGCCGATCGCGACCGCGCAACGGCATCGCTGGACGAAGCGATGGCGATCGCAGGCCGCACCGGCATGGAGAGCACCTCCGAGCTCGGCCTCGCGCTGGCGGAGGCCACGACGCTTCTCTCGACGCCGGCCGTCATCGCGCAAGTTTCCCCTGCGCTCGAAGCTGCGGCGAGTTCCTCTTCCTGAACGTGATCTCGTAGTCCACCGGAAGAAGGTAGTTCCCGAAGAAGACGCACCTGAAGAAGCGGCCTTCCGCCACGCCCACCGTGGAAGTGGCTGTCTCCGTTGCGTAGCAGGCTTCGAGCTCGGATGCGTTCACCCGGACGGCATCCCTGCTCCCGTTGGGCGGGTTCGTGACGAACGAGTGGTCCTGCGGGGCAGCCCAAATGACGTGGGCCTCCTGTGCGGGGAGGGTCAGGGTCGCGGGATCCACCCGCGCGCCGCCTCCGTCCAACACCAGCGTTGCCGAGACAAGGACCGGCGCTTTGGGGGCCGCAAGAAACGGAATGGGAGCGGTCGACATGACGTGCGGATCACCGGTATGCGTCACGGTCGGGTCCAGCTTTCGCTGAATGTTGTCCTTGCCTCTGAAGAACACGTCGTAGTGCACGACGAATTCCTCCGCGTTGCCCTTGATCTCGCAGCGGTAGTAGAGGCCCTGGGGAGCAGGCGGGTAGCCCCCGGACGGGCTGTTCGTCGCAAAGCATGGGACGACCCCGAGCGCACCGCCGTCGGCACTGAGCAGCTGGATCCGGTCGCGGTCCGCGTAAGGCGGGTTCGCGACGTCAAAGTAGTACTCGCCGTGGTCCGCGAACATCCAGACCAGCACCGCGTTCGAGCCGGTCTTGACACGGACGAAGGAAGGGCTGGCGACGAACCGGTTCGGGAACTTCTTGGAGATGACGATGGGGCATGCACCCGCGTCGAGGCACTTCCCGATCGAATCGTTGCTCGCGCAGCCCGGCAGGAGGAGGAGGGGCAGTAACCAGACGGGCAAGCGGATGGAAGGCATTGAGTTGCTCCTTGTGAAAAGACGATGGCCTGTGAACAATCATGCGCCCCGGTACTTTCGAACTCAATCGAGAGTTGAAGAGCGTTTTCGAGGCGTCGCTGGCGCCAGGAAGCTGCCGGCTCGCCGGTTCGCAGGGGCGCAGGAGGAATCCGAGTGAGTGAAGAGCAGAACGCGCCTTGGCCGATCCACCTTCGCCGCCGCCCCGAGCACAGCAGCTATCTGGTGATCCGGATGGAGGCCGCTTTGCGCCAGGCGGCCTCCGCAGGGGCGGACGCCGCGGCGCGTGAGAAGCGCGCCAGGATCGCCGGGGTTCTCGAAGCGCACGGCCTCGATCTGCAACCCCTCGTCACGAGCGTTCCTGGGGAGCGGGTGCTTCGCTTCGAGAGCAGGGTGGTCCAGTTGCCCTCGCGCCCGAGCCTGACCGATTACTGGCGAATCGACGCGCGTCATCTCGAAGCGGCTCGACTCGTGGAGGTCGAGAGGGCGTTGACGGCGCTGCCGGGAGTGGAGCTGGTCTATCGGGAGCGACAGCCGCACGAGCCCGTGACGGCGGGCAACAACGTGCTCTCGAACCAGCAGCTCTATCTGGCCGCAGCGCCCTGTGGCATCGACGCAAGCTGGGCTCACGTCCAGGGATGGGATGGCAGCGGGATGCACTTCATCGACCTGGAGCGGGCGTGGCATCTGAATCACGAGGATCTGAGCAACCCAGCCCTGATCTGCAACGACAACTACGCCTTGGCGGATCAGTTCGAGGTTCGCAGCCACGGGACCGCTGCCGTGAGCATCGCCACGGGGGCCGACAACGGCGTCGGCGTGGTTGGGGTGGCGCCGGGTGTCGCCTCGCGTCGTGTCGCTTCCTACTGGCGCGCTTCCGATCCCGCGGGTCACAAGCACATCGCCGACGCCTTGGCCGCCGCCATCGTCGCAAGTCCCCCGCCCGACGTGATCCTGATCGAGGCGACTCTCGGCCGCTGGGCTCTGCCCGTGGACTCGGACGCCGCCGTCTACCTGGCGGTGCAGGCGGCCATCGGCAACGGCATCGTAGTGGTCGAGGCCGGCGGGAACGAGGGCACCGACCTCGACGCCTGGACCGATGCGTTGGGAAATACACCGCTCAAGCGCTCGGGCCAGTTCGACTCGGGGGCGATCGTCGTCGGGGCTGCCGAGTCGTCGGGAGCGCACAAGCGCTCCTCCTTCTCCAACTTCGGCTCGCGCATCGACTGCTACGCCTGGGGGGACAGCATCGTCGCGGCGGGCTACGGCGACCTGGACGGCGACGGTTCGACGAGCGCGAGCTACACGAGCAGGTTCGGCGGAACGAGCGGTGCTTCGGCGATCCTGGCCGGCGCGGCACTCGTCTTGAAGGGCATGCTGGCGGCCTCGCGCCAGCCGAGCGATCCGGAGACGGTCCGCCAGCTCCTCGCCGCGGCGGCCACCGGCACCCCATCCGTGAACGGCGCGTCGGACGGCATCGGCGTCATGCCCGACCTGAAGGCCCTGATCGAGAGTCTGCCTTGAGCAGTACGCTTCCCGCGTCACAGCATCGCCTCGTCCACGAGGCGCGCCAGTACGCGCAAGCCCACTCCGCCGCGGCTCTCGACAGCGGGTTCGGCGGCGAGCTCTCGATACGCCTCGCCGGCTGCGGCATGCCAGCGCAACCGCCGCTCGGGTCCGCTTAGCTGCACGCGGTAGCTGCCCTCGCGGCGGCCGCTGTCCAGGAAGCGGCTCGCCTCGGCGCAGAGCTCCGCGCTGTGAATGACGAGGCCGGACTCGGTGTTGAAGAGGGCCGAGCGCGGGTCAATGTTCAGCGAGCCGACAAAGAGGCGCTCGCCGTCGACCACGGTCAGCTTGCTGTGCAAGCGGCCAAACGAGCCACCGCGGCCCGACCCGGCTCCGAGCACGGAATGACTGCCCGGCGGCGCGACGCCACCGATCAGCTCGTGCAACGACACGCCGGCGTTCAGCAGCGCCGTGCGGTAGCGGGCGTAGCCCAGGTGGACCAGCGGCTCGTCGGTGGTCGCCAGGGAGTTGGTCAGCACCGAGACTTCGACGTCGCGGGCGCGGACCTCGGCAAGGGCCTTCATTCCCTTGGCCCCGGGAATGAAGTAGGGAGAGGCCAGCTGCACGCTGCTGCGGGCGGAGCGAACGAGGTCCAGGTGGGCGTCGGCCACGGTCGGCGACGGAGGCGCGGCGGCATCGGACTTGCTCGGCGCGTCCGCGAGCAGCTCGACGGCGGCGGTCACCAAATCGACGCCGCCTGCCGCCAGCTCGGCATCCAGCGTGCGTCCGCCGCTGCGATCGGGATCGTCGCTGGCTGCCGCCGGCGCGGCGTGGGCGTCAAAGGCAGCGGCGACGGCGGCCGGTCTGGCCAGGCTCGCGACCGGATAGGCCGCGTCGGCGTTCCAGAATCGGTCGAACAGGGCCGCCATCTCCCCCACCACCGGGCCAGCGGACAGGACGTCCATGTCGATGAAGTTCGCCTTCTCGCTGCGGTCGAAGTACTCGTCGGCGATGTTGCGGCCGCCGGTGACGGCGAAGCTGCCGTCGGCGATCAGCAGCTTGTTGTGCATGCGCCGGTTGATGCGCGAGAACTCGTGCAGCGACAACGCGACGCGACGCGTCATGCCGCCGCTGCGCGCGGGCAGCGGGTTGAACAGGCGGACCTCGACGTTCGGGTTCGCGGCCAGGGCGGCGAGCAGCGCGTCCTGGCCGGTGGCATACAGGTCGTCGATCAGGACGTGGACGCGCACGCCGCGCCGGCCCGCGTCGCGCAGCTCGCGCAGGAAGGCGAGGCCGGTGTCGTCGCTCGCGACGAGGTAGTACTGGACGTCGATCGAGCGCTCGGCGCGGCGGATGAGCGCGGTGCGTGCCTCGAAGGCCTCGCGTCCGCCGGGCAGCAGGCGAAAGCCCGACTCGCCCGGCCGCGCTGCCGACATCGACGCGGCGGCAGCGCGGGCCAGGGACGTGTCGGCGACGTCCGTCAGGGCGAGCGACGGTGGACGCGCCACCTGCGTCGGCAGGGCGGCGCAGCCGCCCAGCGACACGGCGACGGCGAGGACGACGGCACGCCAGCCGGCCTCCAGCGCTGCGCCGGCGGCGCCGGCGCAGCCGAGCCAGATCCAGAGGCGGGACATGCCGGAGGACGTGGCGTCTCGAATCTGCGGCATGGAAGATCTCCTGGGTCGGAGGGCGGGGCTCGAGGTCCGGCTCAGGCCGCGCCGAAGGCGACCACGACGAACATCGAGAACGATGCGAGCGAGAGGGTCACGACCATCAGTCCGGTGGCGAGGTCGTCGATCAGGTGCTTCATGACAGGCTCCAGGGTCGGGGTTCGGGCCTTCGCGATCGCGGGCGTCGGCATGGGAAAAGTCTCCGCAAAGCGCTCCTCGTCGCCGAGTGAGCAAGGCGCTCGGGCCGAGTGACATTCGTCACCCGGGCCACCTCCGGATCGATAATTCGCCGCATGCACGAAGCGAAGGGAGGCACTGGTAGTACGGCAGAAGACCGGCTTTCCGGTCCTTTGCTGGAAGAGCTCGCGCGGCACGGCAACACGCGTCCCTTCCGTGCCCAGACCATCCTCATCCATGCGGGGGATGCGGGCGACTCGATCTACATCGTCCTGTCGGGCCGCTTGCGCACGTATGCCAGCTCCGACGACGGCCGCGACGTCGTGCTCGCGGAGCACGGCCCCGGCGAGTACGTGGGCGAGCTGGCGCTCGACGGCGCCGAGCGCTCGGCCTCGGTGAAGACGCTCGAGCCGAGCACCTGCTGCGTGGTCTCCGGCGCCGAGATGCGGGCCTTCCTCGCCGACCACCCCGACTTCGCCCTGCACCTGACGCACAAGCTGGCGCGCATGGTCCGCCGACTCACCGAGCAGGTGAAGGACCTCGCCCTCAAGGACGTCTACGGGCGCATGGTCCGCGTCCTGACCGAGCTTTCGGATCCGGTCGGGACTGAGCGCGTGGTCCGCGAGAAGCTCACCCAGCAGGACATCGCCGAGCGCATCGGCTCGTCGCGCGAGATGGTCAACCGGGTGATGAAGGACCTGATGGCCGGCGGCTACGTGTCGCTGCGCGACGGCCGCTACACCATCCACCGCAAGCTCCCGGCGGCCCGCTAGGGCGGCCCGGGCTCACCCATGACCGGGGCGCAGATCATCGTCCTCGCCACGCCGGTCTTCCTGGCCCTGATCGGCCTCGAGCTCGTCGTCGGCCTGCGCCGCGGCCGCAACACCTACCGGCTCAACGACGCCCTGTCGAGCATCGGCCTCGGCGTGCTGAGCCAGGTGATCGGCCTCTTCACCGCGCTCCTGACGCTCGGCATCTACAGCGCCGCCTGTGCCGCGTTCGCGCCGTGGCGGCTGCCTGTCGATTCGCCGTGGACGTGGCTCGGCGCCCTGGTCGCCTACGACTTCCTCTATTACTGGCACCACCGCGCCGGGCACCGCGTCGCCTTGTTCTGGGCCGCCCACGTCGTCCATCACCAGAGCGAGGACTACAACCTCTCGACCGCCCTGCGCCAGACCTCGAGCGGCTGGCTGTTCGGCTGGATCTTCTACCTGCCGATGGCCCTCGCCGGCGTGCCGCCGCTCGTCTTCGGCGTCGTCGCCCTGATCGACCTGCTCTACCAGTTCTGGATCCACACCGAGCACGTCGGCCGGCTCGGCTGGTTCGACCGCTGGTTCTGCGCGCCCAGCAACCACCGCGTGCACCACGCCGTCAACGATGCCTATCTCGACCGGAACTACGGCGGCATCTTCATCGTCTGGGACCGGCTGTTCGGCACCTACGCCGCCGAGGATCCGAGGGAGCCCTGCGTCTACGGCACGCGCGGGCCGCTGCGCAGCTGGAACCCGGTGCGCGCGAACCTGCAGGTCTACGCCGGTCTGGCGCGCGACTCGTGGCGCACGCGCCGCATCGCCGACAAGCTCGGGCTGTGGCTTCGCCCGCCCGGCTGGCGCCCGGCCGACCTCGCCGCGGAGGCGCCCAAGACCGCCTTCGACGTCGCCGCCGTCGAGCGCTTCGACACGGTCATGTCGAGGCCGGCGCAGGCGGTGGCGCTGTCGCTCTTCGCTGTCCTTCTCGGCGCGACGAGCGGGCTGCTCTGGAACGCGCACCGGCTCGACCTGCCGACGCAAGCCGCGGCAGCGTCGACCATCCTGGTGGGCCTGTGGCTCCTCGGGCGCTTGAGCGAGGGCCCGCCGACGCCCGCCTAGGGCAATTCCTCTGAGGGCTAACCCCCGCGCGGGGGCCCACGGCGTGTTCGCCGCGGGCCTGCATGCCTAGACTCCGCGTCCGGCGTATTGAAGTCCGTTCAATGGGATGAACGCCGCCCGAACACCGCATCCCCGCCCATGCATTCCCGCTCCGACCACGCGTTGTCGTCCGCGCGCCTGCTGCCTCCCATGGGCCGCGAGCGCGGCGGATCCGGCCTCGTGCCGGCGGTGTCGCGGGCGCTCGCCTTGCTCGAGCGGCTCGCCGACGCGCGCGGCCCGCTCACCCTGGCCCGGCTGTCGAGCGACCTGCGGCTGCCGAAGAGCAGCGTGCACGGGCTGCTCAGCACCCTGGTCTCCTTCGGCTACCTGCGGCGCCAGCCCGACGGCGCCTACCTGATCGGTCCGCGCGTGATGGGCCTCGCCGAGGCCTTCGTCTCCGGCACCGATGTCGCCCAGGAGTTCGCCGCCCTCTGGTCCGATCGCGGCGACGCACCCGAGGAGACGGTGGTGCTGTCGGTGCTGTCCGGCACCGAAGCGCTCTACGTCGCGGTCCGCAACAGCGCCCGCCCGCTCGGCCTCGCCTTCAACGTCGGCATGCGCCTGCCCGCCTACCTGTCGGGCAGCGGCAAGGCCATGCTCGCCTTCCTGCCGCCGGACGAGGTGCGGCGCCGCTTCGCCTCGGGCCTCGGCACCCGGCTCACCCGCAAGGGCCCGCGCAGCATCGAGGCCCTCGTCAAGGAGCTGGCGGTGACCCGCAAGCGGGGCTACAGCATCGACGAGGAAGCGGTGCGCGAAGGCGTGATCTCCTTCGGCGCGCCGGTGTTCGGCGTCTCGGGGGACGTCGTCGCCGCCGTCTCGGTCTGCATCAACAAGGCGCTGCTCGGCGCCGACCGCGGTGCCCGCCATCTCGACGCCGCGCTCGCGGTCGCCGCCGCCCTCACCGAGCGCCTGGGCGGCGATCCGGGGCGGTCGCGCCCGTTCGCGGAGGGCGCGGCGTGAGCGGCCCGGAGTTCATCCTCGAGACGCACGAGCTGACCAAGGAGTTCAAGGGCTTCGTCGCCGTCGACAAGGTGAACCTGCGCGTCCGTCGCGGCAGCATCCACGCGATGATCGGCCCCAACGGCGCCGGCAAGACGACCTGCTTCAACCTGCTCACCAAGTTCCTGACGCCGACCTCGGGCCGGATCCTGTTCCAGGGGGTCGACATCACCAACGACAAGCCGGCAGCGATCGCCCGCCGCGGCATCGTCCGCTCGTTCCAGATCTCGGCGGTGTTCGGCCACCTGAGCGTGCTCGAGAACGTGCGCGTCGCGCTGCAGCGAAAGCTCGGCACCTCGTTCCACTTCTGGAAGGCCGAATCGTCCCTGAGCGTCCTCGACGCCAAGGCGATGGAGCTGCTGCGCGCGGTCGACCTCGACGGCTACGCGGCGCTGCCCGCCGTCGAGCTCAGCTACGGCCGCAAGCGTGCGCTCGAGATCGCCACGACGCTGGCGATGGAACCCACGCTCATGCTCCTGGACGAGCCGACGCAGGGCATGGGCCTCGAGGACGTCGAGCGGGTGCGCGAGCTGATCCGCAAGGTCGCCGCCAACCGCACGGTGCTGATGGTCGAGCACAACATGAGCGTGGTCGCGTCGATCGCCGACACGATCACCGTCCTGGCGCGCGGCGCGACGCTGGCGGAGGGGCCCTACTCGGAGGTCTCGCGCAATCCCGCGGTGATCGAGGCCTACATGGGCACGGCCGACGCCGAGCTGGTCGGGGCCCACTGAGCATGGCCGTTCCCTTCCTCGAGGTCAGCGGCCTGCAGGGCTGGTACGGCGAGTCGCACGTGCTGCACGGCGTCGACTTCAAGGTCGGCGAAGGCGAGGTCGTGACGCTGCTCGGACGCAACGGCGCCGGCCGCACCAGCACCCTGCGCGCGATCATGGGCCTGATCGGCTCGCGCTCCGGCTCGATCAAGGTGCGCGGCACCGAGACCGTCGGCATGTCGACGCACGCCATCGCGCGGCTCGGCCTCGGCTACTGCCCCGAGGAGCGCGGCATCTTCGCCAGCCTGTCGGCCGAGGAGAACCTGCTCCTGCCGCCGGAGCTGGCGCCGGGCGGGATGAGCGTCGACGAGATCTACACGATGTTTCCCAACCTGAAGGAGCGCCGGGCCAGCCCCGGCATGCGCCTTTCGGGCGGGGAGCAGCAGATGCTCGCCGTGGCGCGCATCCTGCGCTCGGGCGCCAAGCTGCTGCTGCTCGACGAGATCTCCGAAGGCCTCGCGCCGGTCATCGTGCAGATGCTGGCGCAGACGATCCGCATGCTGCGCGAGCGCGGCTTCACGATCGTGATGGTGGAGCAGAACTTCCGCTTCGCGGCGCCGCTGGCGGATCATCTCTGCGTCATGGAGCATGGCCGCATCGTGGCCAGCTTCGCGGCCGCGGAGCTGTCGGAGAAGATGGGAATGCTGCACGAGTATCTCGGTGTCTGAGGCGCAGCGCGCACGGGCACGGCGGGAGTTTTTCACCCGGTTCACCTCAAGGAGACAGACGATGTTGAAGACGAAATTCAAGCTGGCGGCCTCGGCCGCCGCGGCCGCCATGGCCTGCGCTGCCGGCCCCGCCACCGCCCAGGTGTCGGACGGCGTGATCAAGATCGGCGTCATGAACGACATGTCGGGCCTGTATGCCGACGTCGCGGGCCCGGGCTCGGTCGCCGCCGCTCGCATGGCGGTCGAGGACTTCGGCGCCGCCCGCAAGGGCATGAAGGTCGAGATCGTCTCGGCCGACCACCAGAACAAGCCCGACGTCGGCTCGACGATCGCCCGCACCTGGTACGACGTCGACAAGGTCGACGCCATCTTCGACGTGCCGACCTCGTCGGTCGCGCTGGCCATCAGCCAGCTCACGAAGGAGAAGGGCAAGGCCTTCATCAATTCCGGCGCGGCGACATCCGACCTGACCGGCAAGGCGTGCTCGCCGAACACGGTGCACTGGACCTACGACACCTGGATGCTCGCCAACGGCACCGGCAGCGCCATCGTCAAGAACGGCGGCGACACCTGGTTCTTCCTGACCGCCGACTACGCCTTCGGCCATGCGCTCGAGCGCGACACCGAGGCAGTGGTCGTGAAGAACGGCGGCAAGGTGCTGGGCAAGGTGCGCCACCCGTTCCCGGGCTCCGACTTCTCGTCGTTCCTGCTCCAGGCGCAGGCCTCCAAGGCCAAGATCGTCGGCCTGGCCAACGCCGGCGGCGACACCATCAACTCGATCAAGCAGGCGTCGGAGTTCGGCATCGTCAAGGGCGGCCAGAAGCTCGCCGGCATGCTGGTGTTCCTGTCCGACATCCACGGCCTGGGGCTGAACACGGCGCAGGGCCTGATCTACACCGAGACCTTCTACTGGGACCTGAACGACCAGACGCGGGCCTGGACCAAGCGCTTCATCGCGCAGAACAACAACAAGTACCCGACGATGGTCCAGGCGGGGGTCTATTCCTCGGTCCTGCACTACCTGAAGGCGGTCGAGGCGGCGAAGACCGACGACGGCACGAAGGTGGTGGCGCAGATGAAGGCGATGCCGACCGACGATCCGCTGTTCGGCAAGGGCTCGATCCGCGCCGACGGCCGCAAGATGCACCCGGCCTACCTGGTCGAGGTGAAGAAGCCTTCGGAGTCCAAGGGTCCGTACGACTACCAGAAGGTGATCGCGACGATCCCCGCCGAGCAGGCCTTCCGTCCGCTGAACCAGGGCGACTGCCCGCTCGTCAAGTAGGCGCGTGAGAGGCGGGCGGGGCCCCCACCCGCGCCCCCCGCCTCCTTCGAGCACCCATGGAATTCTTCGGCGTCCCGACCCAGGCCCTGTTCGGCCAGCTGTTGATCGGCCTGATCAACGGGTCGTTCTACGCCTTGCTGTCGCTCGGGCTGGCCGTCATCTTCGGCCTGCTCAACATCATCAATTTCACGCACGGCGCCCAGTACATGATGGGCGCCTTCGTCGCCTACCTGATGCTCAACAAGCTCGGGCTCGGCTACTGGTGGGCGCTCCTCTTGGCTCCCGTGATCGTCGGCGCCACCGGCATCCTGATCGAGCGCCTGATGCTGTCGAAGCTGTACAAGCTCGACCACCTCTACGGGCTGCTGCTGACCTTCGGGCTGGCGCTGATCATCCAGGGCCTGTTCCGCAACGAGTACGGCTCGTCCGGCCAGCCGTACCAGATGCCGTCGGAGCTGACGGGCGCGCAGAACCTCGGCTTCATGTTCCTGCCCAACTATCGCGGCTGGATCATCGGCGCCTCGCTGGTGGTCTGCCTCGCCACGTGGTATGTGATCGAGCGAACCAAGCTCGGCTCCTATCTGCGCGCCGCCACCGAGAACCCGCAGCTGGTGCAGGCCTTCGGCATCAACGTGCCCCTGATGATCACCCTGACCTACGGCTTCGGCGTGGCGCTCGCCGCGTTCGCCGGCGTCATGGCGGCGCCGATCTACCAGGTCAGCCCGCAGATGGGCGCCGACCTGATCATCGTCGTCTTCGCCGTGGTCGTGATCGGCGGCATGGGCTCGATCATGGGCGCCATCGTCACCGGCTTCGGCCTCGGCCTCATCGAGGGCCTGACGAAGGTGTTCTATCCCGAGGCATCCAACATCGTCATCTTCGTCATCATGGTGATCGTCCTGCTGATCAAGCCGGCCGGCCTGTTCGGGGTGCAGAAGTGAGCGCCGTCGTCAGCCCTGCCGTGAGCACCGTCCCCATCGCCGGCGGCGACCTGCGCGCGCAGCGGATCGCCTTCGCGGTGATGGTCGCCCTGCTGGTGCTCGCGCCGCTGGTGGTGTATCCCGTGTTCATGATGAAGGTGATGTGCTTCGCGCTCTTCGCCTGCGCCTTCAACCTGCTCATCGGCTTCGGCGGCCTGCTCTCGTTCGGGCACGCCATGTTCCTCGGCTCGGCCGGCTACGCCTCGGCGCACGCCGCCAAGGTCTGGGGCTTCACGCCCGAGCTGGCGATCCTCTTCGGCACCGCCGTCGCACTCGTCCTCGGCCTCGGCGCCGGCCTGCTGGCGATCCGCCGCCAGGGCATCTACTTCGCGATGATCACGCTGGCGCTGGCGCAGATGATCTTCTTCGTCGCCCTGCAGTCGAAGTTCACCGGCGGCGAGGACGGGATCCAGGCGGTGCCGCGCGGCCGCCTGTTCGGGGTGGTCGACCTCGGCCACCCGCTGGCCATGTACACCGTGGTGACCGTCATCTTCCTGGCCGGTTTCGTGCTGATCTGGCGCGTGGTCCACTCGCCCTTCGGCCAGGTGCTGAAGGCGATCCGCGAGAACGAGCCGCGCGCGATCTCGCTCGGCTACGACGCCGACCGCTACAAGCTGGTGGCCTTCGTGATCTCCGGAGGCATCGCCGGCCTGGCGGGGGCGACGAAGGCGCTCGTCTTCCAGCTCGCCTCCCTGACCGACGTGCACTGGACGATGTCGGGCGAGGTCGTGCTGATGACCCTGCTGGGCGGGCTCGGCACGATCTTCGGCCCCGTCGTCGGCGCCGCGATCATCATCACGATGCAGAACTACCTGGCGCAGCTCGGCGCCTGGGTCACCGTCGTGCAGGGGATCATCTTCGTCATCTGCGTGCTCGCCTTCCGGCGCGGCGTCATCGGCGAGCTCGGGCACTGGCTGAAGAAGCCGCTCTAGCCGGCCTGGTGTCGGCGCGGATTTACACTGCGACACGAAGAGGCATGCGCAGGAAGGGTGAGCGGCGATGACGAAGAGGATGACGAAGGGCGAGCTGCAGGAGTCGCTGGGCGCCTTCAAGCCGGCAGGCCACGCGGTGCTCGCCTTCGAGAACGATCAGGTCGCCGCCGAGGCGCGCCAGGCGCTCCTCGACGCCGGCATCGACGAGCAGGACATCCTCGTCTTCACCTCGCGGGAGCTCTTTCCCGACCTCAAGGAAATGATGCGCAACGCCAGCGGCGCTTCGGGCTTCGGCTACGAGATCGTCCTCATGCGCCGCTACATGACGCTCGCCAGTGAAGGCGCCGGCTGGCTCGTCGTCTATTCGCCGAAGGAGGCGACGACCGCGAAGATCGCCGACGTCGCCCAGCGCCTGAACGCCAAGACCGCCGTGCACTACGGCGACTTCATGCACGAGGACCTGGTCTGAGTCCAGGCGGCGCCGCTCAGGCGTCGCTGAACAGGCCGCCCGAGCTCTTCGGCGGCGCGATGCCGAGGTGCCGGTAGGCGGCGAGGGTCGCAACCCGGCCGCGCGGCGTCCGCTGCAGGAAGCCCTGCTGGATCAGGAAGGGCTCGATCACGTCCTCGATCGTGTCGCGCTCCTCGCCGATCGACGCGGCGACGCTGTCGAGCCCGACCGGGCCGCCGTCGAAGCGGTGGATGACCGCCTCGAGGAGCTTTCGGTCCATGACGTCGAGGCCGTGCAGGTCGACGTCGAGCATCGCCAGGGCGCGGTCGGCGAGCGGCTTGGTGATCGCGCCGCTGCCCTTCACGTCGGCGAAGTCGCGGACGCGGCGGAGCAGCCGGTTGGCGATGCGCGGCGTGCCGCGCGAGCGTCGTGCGATCTCGATGCCGCCCTCGGTGTCGAGCGGCACGTTGAGCAGGCCGGCGGAGCGGTGCACGATCTTGGCCAGCTCCTCGGCGCTGTAGAACTCGAGGCGGGCGACGATGCCGAAGCGGTCGCGCAGGGGGTTGGTGAGCATGCCGGCCCGCGTCGTCGCGCCGATCAGCGTGAACGGCTGCAGCTCGAGCTTGATCGATCGCGCCGCCGGGCCGTCGCCGATCATGATGTCGATCTGGTAGTCCTCGAGCGCTGGGTAGAGGATCTCCTCGACGACGGGCGAGAGCCGGTGGATCTCGTCGATGAAGAGGACGTCGTTCTTCTCGAGGTTGGTGAGGATGGCGGCGAGGTCCTTCGGCTTTTCGAGCACCGGCCCCGACGTCGAGCGCAGGCTGACGCCCAGCTCGTTGGCGATGATGTGCGAGAGCGTCGTCTTGCCGAGCCCGGGCGGGCCGAACAGCAGCACGTGGTCCATGGCCTCGCCGCGCATGCGCGCCGCGCCGATGAAGATCTCGAGCTGCTCGCGCGCCTTCGCCTGGCCGATGTACTCGGCCAGTCCCTTCGGGCGCAGGGCGCGCTCGATGGCCTCCTCGCCGGGCGACACCGGGGCGCTGCTCACGACCCGTGCCGAGCCGGCGCGCGGCGGGTCGGAACTAGGCGTGAACTCGTCGGTGTGAATGGTCATGACGCATTATCGAGCGCAGCGCGGCGCCGTCGGCGACACAATCCACGCGTGCATCGAGACCGCTCCGTCCGCTGGCTGACCCGCTGGGTCTTCGTCGCCGCGCTGCTCCTGAAGGGCGCGGTGCCGATGCTGGCGAGCGCTGCCGCCGCGCTCCAGGGCAAGCCGCTGGCGGAGGTCTGTGCCCTCTACGGGATCGACACTTCCAAGCTGCGCGCGCCGGCCCGCGTGGCGGCGGCGGTCGGGTCCGACGGGTCGGACGTGCCTGCCGCCCGAGGGGTCGCGCACGACGACTCGCGCCACAACGCGCACCCTCCCTACGCACACGACGCACACGACGCACACGACCCACGCGCTGCGCACGACGCCCCCGACGCAAGTGCACCCCACCACGCGCACGCGGCGCCCGGCGAGCCGGCGCACGACGGACCGGCCCGCCTGGCGCACGGCAGCGACCACTGCGCGCTGACGGCGCTCGCCTTCGCCGTGGCGGCCGGTCTCGTGACCGTGGCGCCGACGCCTCCGGCCGTGGCCTCGCTGCCGACGCGACGCGCCAGCGTGTCGAGTGCCGTCGATCCCGTCGCTCGCTGGGCGGCACAGCTCCGGCACGGTCCGCCCGCTTCCTCCTGACCCTCCCGTCGTGCCGTCGCGCCGGCGCCGCGTCGACGCGGCGTCGTCGCGATGCATCCGCACTCCGCCGCGGCGCGCCAGCGCCCGGGTCCCGCGAGGAAGCCATGCCATGCCTTCATCTCCGCCGCCGACCGCGTCGGCCTGCCGGTGCGCTGTGCGCGCTCGCGCTGGCCGCCGGCCCCGCGGCCCGCGCGGCCGAAGCGCCGCTGCCCGCGGCCGAGCTCGGCCGCGTCGAGATCAACGCGTCTCGGCCGTCGACGATGCCCGCCGAGATCCCGACCACGGTCGAGACGATCACCGGCGAGCAGGTGCACAAGAGCATCAACGCCACGGACGCCGAGGACGCCCTCAAGTACCTGCCGAGCCTCACCGTGCGCAAGCGCTACGTCGGCGACTACGACCACGCCGTGCTGGCGACGCGTGCTTCCGGCACCGGCAACAGCGCCCGCTCGCTCGTCTACGCCGACGGCATCCTGCTGTCGAACCTGCTCGGCAACGGCGCCGCCTTCACGCCGCGCTGGGGGCTGGTCACGCCCGAGGAGATCGAGCGCGTCGAGGTCCTCTACGGGCCGTTCTCGGCCGCCTACTCCGGCAACTCGGCCGGAGCCATCGTCGACTACGTGACGCGCATGCCGACGCGGCTCGAGGCCCATGTCAAGGCGCAGGGCTTCACCGAGCGCTTCCGCCTCTACGGCACCGACGAGCGCTACTCGGGCGGCGCCGGCAACGCGTCGCTCGGCAGCCGTTCGGGTCCGCTCGCCTGGTGGATCAACGTCAGCCGGCTCGTCAGCGACGCCCAGCCGATGAACTACGTCGTCAGGAACCTGGGGCCGCCGGCGACCGCCGGAGGCACGCCCGTCAGCGGCGCCGTGCCCGACCGCAACCCGCGCAACGTCGAAGGGCTCGTGCTCGGCACCACGGGCCAGACCCGCACTCTCCAGGACCATGCCAAGGTCAAGCTCGCCTACGACCTCACGCCGATGCTGCGCGCCTCGTACACCCTGGGCTACTGGCGCAACGACGCCGACCGCGACGTCGACTCCTACCTTCGCGACGACGCCGGCAGCGTCGTCGGCAGCGGACCGGCCCCGCGCGCCGTGGTCATCGACGGGCGCAGCTACACCATTGCCCCGGCCGACTTCGCGCGGTCACGGGCGGCGATGGAGCACGTCATGCACGGGCTGTCGATCCAGTCGAGCACGCGCGGCGAGTGGGACTGGGGAGCGACGGCCAGCCGCTATGACTACGCGCACGACGTGGTGCGCGCGCAGGTGCCGAACGTTGCCGCGCCGAACGCCGGCGCCGGCGCCGGGCGCATCACCGACCAGGAAGGCACCGGCTGGTGGACGCTGGCGGCCAAGGGGACGTGGCGGCCGCAGAGCGCCGGCGGCGCGCACGTCGTCGAGTTCGGTGTTCAGCACGACGCCTTCAAGCTGCGCACGACCGTGGCGGACACGCCGGAATGGTCGGCCGGCCCGGCCGCCGCGCGGTTCTCGGCCTTCACGGGCCGCACCACGCTGACGAGCCTGTGGGGCCAGCACGCCTGGCGGCCGGCGCCCGCGTGGCGGGCGGTGCTGGGGGCGCGGGTGGAGCGCTGGCGCGCCGACGACGGCTCGCTCGCCAACGCGACGACGACGCGGTTCTTCGCGCCGCGTTCGGAGACGAGCGTCTCGCCCAAGGCGGCGCTGTCGTGGCAGGCGAGCGACGCCTGGCTGCTGCGCGCCTCGACCGGCCGCGCGGTGCGCAACCCCACGGTCAGCGAGCTGTTCCAGGGCTCGATCGTGGCCAACGAGATCGTCAACAACGACCCCGACCTGAAGCCGGAGAAGTCGTGGACCAGCGAGCTCACCGCCGAGCGGAGCTTCGTCGACGCGACGCTGCGCGCGACGCTGTTCCATGAGCGGACGCGGGACGCCCTCTATTCGCAGGTCAACCTGGCGGCCGGCGGCACGGTGGCGACGATACAGAACGTCGATCGCGTGCGTACCACCGGGCTGGAGCTCGCGGGGCAGGCCGGCCACGTGGGGCTGCGCGGTCTGGGGCTCGCCGGCAGCGTCACCTACGCCGATTCGACGATCACGCGCAACGACGCCTTCCCGGCGAGCGTCGGCAAGTGGCAGCCGCGCGTGCCGCGCTGGCGTGCCACCCTGCTCGCCACCTACGCGCCCAACGAGCGCTGGTCGGCGAGCCTGGGCCTGCGCTACTCCGGCCGACAATACGGCCAGCTCGACAACTCCGACCCGAACGGCTTCGCCTTCACGGGCTTCAGCCGATTCCTGGTTGCCGATGTCCGCGTGCAGGTCCGCGTCGCCCCGAAGTGGCGGGTCGCGTTCGGCATCGACAACGTCAACGACGATCGCTACTGGGCCTTCCATCCCTACCCGCAGCGCACCTATCACGCCGAGCTGCGCTACGACCTGTAGCCGCGCCCGCACCGACCGGAGAACCCCATGTCACTTCCGATGCTCGCAACCCGCCGCGCCGGCACGCTCGCAGCGCTGGCCCTCGCCCTCGCCGGCACGCCCCTCGGCGTCTCCGCCCATGGCGGCCAGGCCGGCGACGTCGCCATCGGCCACCCGTTCGCGACGCCCACGGTGCCAGGGGCGAAGAACGGCGCGGCCTACTTCGCCCGCCTGGAGAACAAAGGCGCGCAGCCCGACCGGCTGCTGCGCGCGAGCACGCCGGCGGCCGAGCGCGTCGAGCTGCACACCATGAATGTCGACTCGCAGGGCGTCATGCGCATGCGCGAGGTCGACGCCATCGTCATCGCGCCGAAGGCCACGCTGCAGATGCGCCCGGGGCAGGGCGCGCACCTGATGCTGATGGGCCTGCGCGAGCCGCTGCGCGAAGGCGCGAGCTTCCCGATGACGCTCGAGTTCGAGCGCGGCGGCAAGGCCCAGGTCAAGGTCGTGGTGCAGCAGCCGAAGCGGAGCGACGCCGCGGCATCGCACGCGCACACGCATTGAGGCAGGGTGCCCGGCGAGCTCAGGCGCGCTGGCGGCGCCGCGCCTTGCCGGCGCGCTACTTCGCGAGCGCGCGCAGCGCCAGCTTGATGCCGGCGGCGACCTCGACGTCCGGCGGCAGCGTCTTCAGCGTCGCGGCCGCGTCGCGGTCGCTGTAGCCGAGGGCGACCAGCGCCTGCAGGATGTCGGCCTGGGCGCTCGAGGCGACGCTCGCCGGCGCCGCCACCGCGTCGCCGAGTTTGCCCTTCAGCTCGAGCAGCAGCCGCTCGGCCGTCTTCTTGCCGATGCCCGGCACCTTCACCAGGCGCGCGCTCTCCTGCAGGCTCACCGCGCGCGCCAGCTCGTCGACCGCCAGGCCGGACAGGATCGACAGCGCCGTGCGCGGCCCGACGCCGGAGATGCGCACGAGCAGGCGAAAGGTCGCCCGCTCCTCGGGGGTGAGGAAGCCGAACAGGATCTGGGCGTCCTCGCGGACCACGAAGTGGGTCAGCAGGGTGACCCGCTCGCCGAGGGCCGGCAGGTTGTAGAAGCTGCTCATCGGCACGTCGACCTCGTAGCCGACGCCGTTCACGTCCAGGAGGATCTGCGGCGGCGTCTTCTCCGCGAGTGTTCCGGTCAGGCGGCCGATCATGGCCGGATTATCGTGGCCCGCCCTTTGCTGCCGCCGGCATGACAATCGCCGGAGACCCGCTCGAGGAGCCTTCTCCACCGCCCGCTTCCGTGATCCTCCGCCACGCCTTCATCCCGCCCGACAACGACCGGCTCGCCAATCTCGCCGGCAGCCTCGACGAGCACCTGCGCACCATCGCAGCGGCATTCGAGGTGAAGATCCAGCGCCGCAACGAGTCGTTTCGCGTCGAGGGGCCGAAGGCGCAGGCCGAGCGCGCCGTCGCCCTGCTGCAGCATCTGTACGGGCGCGCGGCCCGGCCGATCGCCGCGGAGGAGCTCGAGCTCGCCATCCTGGAGACCCTGAGCGACGCCGCGCCGGCGCCGGGCAACGAGGGCGACGGCGCGCCGGCCGAGCTCGACCTGCGCCTGCGCACGCGGCGGCACGACCTCGCAGGTCGGACGCCGAACCAGGTCACCTACCTGAAGAACATCCTCGGCCACGACCTCACCTTCGGCATCGGCCCGGCGGGCACCGGCAAGACCTACCTGGCGGTGGCCTGCGCCGTCGATGCCCTCGAGCGCAACGCGGTGCAGCGGATCATCCTCACCCGCCCGGCGGTCGAGGCGGGCGAGCGCCTCGGCTTCCTGCCGGGCGACCTGGCGCAGAAGGTCGACCCCTACCTGCGCCCGCTCTACGACGCGCTCTACGAGCTGATGGGCATCGAGCGCGTCGCAAAGGCCTTCGAGAAGGCCACCCTCGAGGTCGCGCCGCTCGCCTTCATGCGCGGCCGCACCCTGAACCACGCCTTCGTCATCCTCGACGAGGCGCAGAACACCACGCCGGAGCAGATGAAGATGTTCCTGACGCGCATCGGCTTCGGCTCCAAGGCGGTGGTCACGGGCGACACCAGCCAGGTCGACCTGCCGCGCGGCTCGATCTCCGGCCTGATCGACGCCGAGCGCGTGCTGCAGGACGTGCGCGGCATCGCGACGACGCGCTTCACGTCGGCGGACGTGGTCCGCCATCCGCTCGTCGCCCGCATCGTCGAGGCGTATGGGGCGGCCGGCGAAGCGCGTCCCTGAGGTGCCGGGCCCGCGCCGCACGCGGCCGGCGCTGACCCTGTCGCTGCAGCTCGCCGACGCGCGGCACCGGGACATCGTGACGCGGGCCCGCGTCGCCCGCTGGATCCGCGCCGCGCTCGCGGCGCCTGCGGAAATCACGGTCCGGATCGTCGGCGAGGACGAAGGTCGCCGCCTGAACCAGGCCTGGCGCGGCAAGGACGCAGCGACCAACGTGCTGACCTTCGCCTACGACGAGGGTCCCGCGGTCCACGCCGACCTCGTGCTCTGCGCGCCGGTCGTGGAGAGCGAAGCGCGCGCACAGGAGCGCAGCCTGGAGGCGCACTACGCCCACCTGCTCGTGCACGGGACCCTCCACGCGCAAGGGCTCGACCACGAGAGCGACGCCGAGGCCGAGGCCATGGAAGCCCGCGAGACGGCGATTCTGGCCGGGCTCGGGTTTGCCGATCCCTACGCCGGCTGACGCGCCGGCCACATGACCGACGCGATCGCGATCAGCACGAGGACGATCGCCGCCCCGTCCTGCCAGTGCAGCTGCTCGTCGAGGAACCAGGCGCCGGACAGCGTGCCGAGCACCGGGATCAGCATCACCGACATGCTCGAGGCGATCGGCGGCAGGTTGCGGGCCAGGATGAGCCAGATCGGCTGGGCGAAGCCGAAGGTGACAATGGCGTTGTAGGCGATGGCGCCGGCGACGACGGGGCTCGGGACGGTCCAGCGATCGCGCTCGAAGAGCACGGTCCAGGCGGTCATCGCCAGGGTGGCGAGGAACGTCATCCAGAACACGATCGCGAGCGTCGGCGCCTCGATGCGCGTGCGCCGCATCTGTTGCGTGCCGAGCGCCCAGGTGGCCGCGGCGACGAGCATGCCGACCGCTGCCCAGGGGCTGCCGGTGAGCGTGTCCACCTCGTGCCACAGCAGCAGCGAGACGCCGATGGCGGCGGCGACGATGCCGGCGATGTGCCGGCTGCGCAGCCGCTCGTTGAAGACCGCCACGCCCCAGAGCGCGGAGAAGATCGGCATCGTGTAGCCGAGGATCGCCGTCCGCCCCGACGAGAGCGCCTGCACCGCGATGATGGCGAGCACGTGCCAGACCAGCATGTTGGTAAGGGTGAGGATGCCGAGTTCGCGCCAGTCGTTGCGCGCGACCCGGAAGGAGATCTTCTGCACGCGCAGCACCAGCCAGAGGACGGGCAGGCCGAACCACATCGACAGGGCGCGGAAGCCGAGCGGCGCGAAGTCGGTGACGCCGGTCTTCATCACCGGCCAGTTGAAGCCCCAGGTGATGGTGAGGATGGCGAGAAACGCGTACTGCCTGCGGCTGAACGCGAAATCGCTCGACGGCGACGTGCTCAGGATCGACCCAGGTAGCGCTTGCGCCAGAAGTAGACGCTCATGCCCACGCCGAGCACGAGCATGATCGCGGCGGCGATCCAGAAGCCGGTGCGGCTGTGGATCAGGGGCAGGCCTTCGAAGTTCATGCCGAAGAAGCCGGTGACGAGGTTGAGCGGCAGGAAGATCGCCGTGAGCGTGGTCAGCGTCCGCATGATGGCGTTGGTGCGGTTGCTCTGCTCGGAAAAGTGGATCTGCACCGCCGTCTCCGACGACGACTCGAGCCGGCGCACGTGCGAGAGGACGCGCTCGATGTGCTCCAGCACGTCGCGCGAGCGGACGCGCAGCGCCTCGCGCTCGCGCTGGGCCGCGGGGTCGCTCTCCTGCGGCCACTCCTCGAGCGCGTCGATCCATTCGACGATCGCCGCGCGCTGGTCCTCGCAGGTGTCCTCGAGCAGGTGCAGGGCATTGCGCCACTCGAGGAGGAGGTGCCACTGGCCGGGCCGGGCGCGCGGCGCGAACAGCTGCTGCTGGAGCTCCTCGATCTGCTTGCCGAGCAGGCGGCGCAGCTGCAGGTAGCTGTCGACCATGTGGTTGACCATGCGCAGCATCAGGTCCGGCGGGCTGACCGGCATGCGCAAGCCGGCGCGGCTCTCGATGCTCGCCGTCTGTCCCTGCAGCCGCTGGGCGAAGTACTCGCGCACCTGGCAGTCGGTGGGGTGCACGCTCAGCAGGATGCGGTCGAACACGACGAAGCCCACGGCGCTGGTCTGGATGACTTGGCTGAGGGCCGCGGCGCCGCTGCCCGCAGGCTTCGCCTCCTCGCCGTTGTCGGCGGGGACGACCGCGGTCAGGCGCCGGAACACCAGCAGGTCGTAGGTCGAGGTGTAGTCGAAGCTCGACGGAAACTGACGGTTCAGCAGATCGAGGACGTGCAGCTCGAACAGGCTCGCGCCGGTGGTCGCCTGCAGGAAAGCCTGCAGCTCGGCGATCGAGGATTCCAGGGCCGCCCGCGTCGTCGCGACCCACAGGTAGCCCTTCTCGGGCAGCCGGTCGGGCGGGGTCTGGAGCTCGGTGAACTGGTCGCCGACGATGTGAAAGACGCGGACGGCCTTCGGCATGGGCGTCAGCGTGCGTGCTTGAGGGACCGCGCGGCTTCCAGTGCGAAGTAGCTCAGGACGCCGTCGGCCCCGGCGCGCTTGAACGCGGCCAGCGCTTCCATGACGGCGGCGTCGTGGTCCAGCCAGCCGTTGAGCGCGGCGGCCTTCACCATCGCGTACTCGCCGCTCACCTGGTAGGCGAAGGTGGGGACGCGGAACTCCTCCTTGACGCGGCGGACGATGTCGAGGTACGGCAGGCCGGGCTTGACCATCACCATGTCGGCGCCTTCGGCGAGGTCGAGGGCGACTTCGCGCAAGGCCTCGTCGCCGTTGCCCGGGTCCATCTGGTAGACCTTCTTGTTGCTCTTGCCGAGGTTGGCGGCCGAGCCCACGGCGTCGCGGAAGGGCCCGTAGAAGGCGCTGGCGTACTTGGCGCTGTAGGCCATGATCAGCGTGTGGATGCGGCCGCTCTCCTCGAGCGCCGAGCGGATCGCGCCGATGCGGCCGTCCATCATGTCGCTCGGCGCGACGATGTCGACCCCGGCCTCCGCCTGCACGAGGGCCTGCCGGGCGAGCACCGCCACCGTCTCGTCGTTGACGATGTAGCCGGTGTCGTCGAGCAGGCCATCCTGGCCGTGCGAGGTGTAGGGGTCGAGCGCCACGTCGGTCATCAGGCCGAGCTCGGGAAAGCGCTTCTTCAGCTCGCGCACGACGATCGGCACCAGGCCCTTGTCGTTCAGCGCCTCGCGCCCGTCGTCGGTCTTCAGCGACGGCTCGAGCACCGGGAAGAGGGCCAGCACCGGGATGCCGAGCGCCACGCATTCCTCGGCCACGGGGTAGAGGCGATCGAGGCTGACGCGCTGCACGCCCGGCATCGAAGCGACGTCCTGGGTCTTGCCCTCGCCCTCGAGCACGAAGACGGGAAGGATGAGGTCGCGCGCCGTGACGGTGGACTCGCGGACCAGATCCCGGCTCCAGGGATGGCGGCGCAGGCGCCGCGGACGGCTGGCGGGGAAGGGCGGCGGTGTCTGCACGCGTCGATTCTAGGCAAGCGGTCGACGTGGTCGGCGGGCACGGACACGCGGGAGCGCCGCCGATAATCCCAGGCATGGGTTCATCGTTCCTGTGGGTGAAGGCGCTGCATGTCGTCTTCGTGGCCAGCTGGTTTGCCGGTCTCTTCTACCTCCCCCGTCTCTTCATGAACCTCGTGACCGTCCCCGCCGACAGCCATGCCGAGCGCGAGCGGCTGCTGATGATGGCGCGCAAGCTCTACCGCTTCATGAGCCTGCTGATGGTGCCGGCCATCGCGCTCGGCCTCGTCCTCTGGCTCGGCTATGGGGTCGGCAAGGGGCCGCAGAACTACTGGCTGCACGCCAAGGTCGCGCTGGTGGTCGGGGCCGTGGGCTACCACCACGCCTGCCGCTCGCTGCTGCGCAAGTTCGAGGAATTCGCGAACGTGCGCAGCGAGCGCTGGTTCCGCGTCTTCAACGAGTCCGCGGTGCTCCTCTTTACGGCCATCGTCGTGCTCGTCGTCGTCAAGCCGTTCTGAATGGATTCCCGGCGCCCGGCGGGCGCTCAGCCGGACTCCCGCGCGGCGCCGCCGCGCCACCGCAGCTCCGCCGTGCCGCTGGCCTGGATGTACGCGGCGCTCATCGTCTACGCCAGCCTCTATCCCTTCGACGCCTGGCGCAATCCGGCGGTCGGGCCGCTCGACTTCCTGGTCGCGCCATGGCCGCGCTACTGGACCTGGTTCGACATCGTCTCCAATCTCTTCGGCTACCTGCCCCTCGGCGCGCTCGTCTTCGTGGCGCTGGTGCGGATCGGCCGCGGCACGGCGTCCGCGGTGTGGGGCACCCTCGCTGCGGGCGCGCTGCTCGCGCTCTCCATGGAGGTGCTGCAGAACTATCTGCCGCGGCGCGTCCCCTCGACGCTCGACCTCGGCCTCAACGTCGTCGGCGCCGGGCTCGGCGCGGCCCTCGGCGTCGCCCTGCACCTGAGCGGCGGCATCGCCCAGTGGCAGAAGGCACGCGAGCGCTGGTTCGTGTCCCGCAGCGCCGGCGGACTCGCGCTGCTCGTGCTGTGGCCCGTGGCCCTGCTGTTCCCGACGGCGGTGCCGTTCGGGCTCGGCCACTTCCTGACGCGGGCCCAGCCGGTGATCGTCGGCATCCTGCAGGGCACGCCGGCGGAGGCCTGGACCGCGGCGTGGCTGCCGGCCGGGCCGGTCGCCGGCGGCGCGGCGACACCGCTGACGCCGGCGACGGAGCTGTCGATCATCGTCCTCGGGCTGCTGGCGCCCTGCCTGGTCGCCTTCACCATCGCGGCGCGCGGCTGGCGACGGATGGTCCTGGTCGTCGGCACCGTCGCCGTGGGCGCGGCAACGACGACGCTCTCGACGGCGCTGAACTTCGGCCCCGGCCATGCCTTCGCCTGGACCACGCCGCAGGCGCTGCAGGCGCTCGGGGTCGGCGCCATCGCCGCGGCGCTGCTCAGCCTGGTGCCGCGGCGGGTCGCCGCGGGCATCGGGCTCATGGCCCTGACGGCGCTCCTCATGCTCGTCGCCCAGGCGCCCGACGACCCGTATTTCGCGCAAAGCCTGCAGGGCTGGGAGCAAGGCCGCTTCATCCGCTTCCATGGCGCGGCGCAGTGGGTCGGCTGGGTCTGGCCCTATGCGGCGCTGGTCTACCTGCTCGCGCGGCTGGCCGCGCGCGAGCCGCGTGACATCGCGACGCGCTTCTAGAATCGAGCAGGTGAGCTACTACGAGCGGCATGTGTTCTTCTGCCTCAACGAGCGCGACAAGGGCGAGGACTCCTGCGCCCGCCACGGCGCCAAGGACGGCTTCGAGCGCTGCAAGTCGCGGGTGAAGAAGGAAGGCCTCTCGGGTCCCGGCAAGGTGCGCGTGAACAAGGCCGGCTGCCTCGACCGCTGTGCCGGCGGGCCGGTCGCCGTGGTCTACCCCGAGGGCACCTGGTACAGCTATGTCGACGAGAGCGACATCGACGAGATCGTCGACTCGCACCTCAAGAACGGAACGATCGTCGAGCGATTGCTGCTGCCGCCCGGCGTCGGGCGCTGATGAGCCCGCGCACCTCGCGCGAGAGCGTGGCGGGACCGGCTGGACGCATCGAATGCGCGATCGATCGCCCCGAGGCGCCCTCGCGCGGCCTGGCGCTCGTCTGCCATCCGCATCCGCAGTTCGGCGGCACGCTGGACAACAAGGTCGTGCAGACCGTGGCCCGCGCCTTCCTGCAGCTCGGCTGGACCAGCGTGCGCTTCAACTTCCGCGGCGTCGGCCAGTCGGAAGGCGTGTGGGACGAGGGCGTGGGCGAGGTCGAGGATGCCCTGGCCGTGCTCGCCGCCTGGCGGGGTCGCCCCGAGCTCGCGCCGCTGCCGTTCTGCCTGGCCGGGTTCTCCTTCGGCGGCTTCGTCGCCGCCGAGGTCGCGCATCGGCTGCCCGAAGGCGCCAAGCCGCGGCGCATCGTCCTGGTCGGCCCGTCGACCGAGAAGCAGGCGGTGCCTGCGGTGCCGGCCGACACGGTCGTCGTGCAGGGCGAGACCGACGACGTCGTTCCGCTCGCGGCGACGCTGGCCTGGGCCCGGCCGCAGATGCTGCCGGTGATCGTGTTCCCGGGCGTCGGTCATTTCTTCCATGGGCGGCTCGGGCTGCTGAAAAGCGTCATCGTCCGTGAACTGCACGACCTCCATCCGGTCTGACGTGCTGCGCCTGAGGTTCCTCTTTCCACCTTCTTCCATGTCTCCCATGCCGTTGTCGTCATTCCTGCTCAAGCGCGTGCTTCTGGCCGTGTTCGTGGTCCCCCTCGCCTTCGCCGCCACGGCGCAGGCGCCGCAGCCTCCGGAGGTGGCGGCGAAGAGCTACCTGGTCCTCGACGTGACCACCAACCAGACGCTCGCGGAGCGCGACGCGGATGCGCCCGTGGACCCGGCCTCGCTGACGAAGCTGATGACGGCGTACGTCGTCTTCGCCGCCCTGCGCGACAAGAAGCTGACGCTTGAGCAGACGCTGCCGGTCTCGAGCCGCGCCTGGGCCGAGCGCAAGGGCGGCGGGTCGCTGATGTTCATCGACACGACGATGACGCCGAAGGTCGACGAGCTGCTGCGCGGCCTGATCGTGCAAAGCGGCAACGACGCGGCGGTGGCCCTGGCCGAGGGGGTCGGCGGCACGGTCGAGCTGTTCGTCGACATGATGAACCGCCAGGCGCAGGCCTTCGGGCTCAGGAACACGACCTTCAAGAACGTCGCCGGCCTGACGCAGCCGGGCCACCGCAGCTCGGCGCGCGACATCGCGATCGTCGCCTCGCGCATCATCAAGGACTTCCCCGAGTACTTCCCCTACTACTCGGTGAAGGAGTACAAGTACAACAACATCACCCAGCCGAACCGCAACCTGCTGCTTCGGCGCGACCCCTCCGTCGACGGCATGAAGACGGGCTACACCGAGGCCGCCGGCTACTGCCTGCTGGCGACCGCGCAGCGCGAGTTCCCGAACCTCGGCAGCACGGGCGGCGCGGGCAAGCGGCGCATCCTCACCGTCGTGCTCAACACCACCTCCATGGAGGCGCGAGCGAACGAGAGCCAGAAGCTCCTCAACTGGGGCTTCCAGGCCTTCGACACCGTGCGCCTGTTCGACGACGGCAAGGCGGCGGTGACGACGCCGGTGTGGAAGGGCGCCGTCAACGAGGCCAAGCTGGGGCCGGCGTCGGCGCTCTTCGTCAGCGTGCCCAAGGGCGACGGCGGCAAGCTGCAGACCAAGGTCGAGCGCACCGACCCCCTCGTGGCGCCCCTGGCCAAGGGTCAGCGCGTCGGCACGATCAAGGTCACCACGCCGGCCGGGACGCCGGTCGCCGAGGTGCCGCTGGTGGTCCTGGAGGCGGTGGAGCAGGCCGGCATCTTCGGCCGTGCGTGGGACGCCATCCGGCTCTGGGTGAAGTAGCCACAATCGGCCGATCCGCGGAGGCCCCATGCCCACGACCCTGCCCGACACGCTCTGCTATCTGAACGGCGAGTACCACCCGCTCAACCAGGCGAAGGTGTCCGTGCTCGACCGCGGCTTCATCTTCGGCGACGGCGTCTACGAGGTCGTGCCCGTCTACGCGCGCAAGATCTTCCGCTTCGACGAGCACATGGCGCGGCTGGCGCGCAACCTGGCCAAGCTGCGCATCGACAACCCGCATACGCGCGAGGAGTGGCTCGAGCGCTGCAGGAAGCTCATCGAGGCGCTCGCCGAGCGGGGCGGCGCCACCCAGCAGCTGGTCTACATCCAGGTGACGCGCGGGGTCGCCTTGCGCGACCACGTCATGCCGCCCGGCATCGTGCCCACCGTGTTCATGATGACCAGCCCCATGAAACCGGCCACGGGCGAGCAGCGCCACCACGGCGTCGCCTGCGTCAGCGCCCGCGATTTCCGCTGGGAGCGCGGCGACATCAAGAGCATCTCGCTGCTCGGCAACGTCCTGGCGCGGCAGATCTCGGCCGACCGCGACGCCCTCGAGACGATCATGTTCCGCGACGGCTTCCTGACCGAGGCCTCCGGGTCGAACGTCTGGGTCGTCCACGAAGGCGCCGTGCTCGGCCCGCCGAAGAGCGAGCACCTCCTCGAAGGCATCCGCTACGAGCTCATCCGCGAGCTGTGCGAGGAGCGCGGCATCGCCTTCAACCTGCGTCCGCTGCCCGAAGGGGAGGTGATCGCCGCCGACGAGATCCTGCTCAGCTCGGCCACCAAGGAGGTCCTCCCGGTGACCACCCTCGACGGCGAAGGCGTCGGCCATGGCGCGCTGCGCGGCAAGCCCGGACCGGTGTATGCCAAGCTCTACGAGGCCTACCAGCGCGCCAAGACGGAGCAATCGATCTGATGTTCCCCGTGCCGGCCGCGCGCCGGCCTTCATCCTCCCTCCTGCATCCAGACCCCAGGACGATCATCGTGAAGACTTCTCTCGCCCTCCTGACCGTGTCCTTCGCCGCGCTCGCGGGTTGTGCCAGCACGACCTCGACGACGACGACCTCCAGCGCCGCGCAGGCGCCCCTCGGCGCGGCGCCGGCCGCCGCGCCCGCACCGGCACCGGCGCCCGCCGCCGCGCCGGCGCAGGCCGGCAACGCGCCCAGCCCGTACGGCCCGACTCGCCGGGTCAAGTCGAAGGACGGGCGCTTCGAAGGCGAGATCGTCGGCGCCGTCGCGCCGGGAAGCCGGTTCGCGAAGCTGCAGATCGGCATGACGCTCGAGGAGGTCACGGCCCTCATCGGCGCGCCCGACAACATGGTCCGCCACGAGACGGGCAAGCGCTGGATCCCCTTCTACTACGGCAACGACTCGCAGCGCCTGCAGGTCCTCTACCGGCGCGAGGGCTGCCTGACCTTCACCGGCGGCAACGTCTTCGGCGGCGGCGGCAACGAGCTGGTGCGCATCACGGCGACGCAGCGCCAGGACTGCCTGAGCTGATGGACGGCGACAGCGCCGGCGCGGACGCGCCGGACCGGCCATCGCTCATCGAGTACCCGTCGCCGTTCCCGATCAAGGTGATGGGAACCAACGTCGACGGCTTCGTGCACGCCGTCACGGCCATCGTCCGGCGCTTCGATCCGGTGTTCGACGCCGCGACCGTCGAGCTGCGTCCGAGCAGCGGCGGCAAGTACCTCGGCGTGACCGTCACCGTGACGGCGACCAGCCGCGAGCAGCTCGACGAGCTGTACCGGACGCTGTCGACGCATCCGATGGTCCGCGTCGTCCTCTGAGCCGCGGCCGGTCGCGGCGATGATCGTCAAGCGCCTCGGCCGCGTCGCCTACGACCATGCCTTCGAGGCGATGCGCGCCTTCACGGCGGCGCGCACGCCGCAGAGCCCCGACGAGCTCTGGCTCTGCGAGCATCCGCCGGTGTTCACGCAGGGCATCGCCGGGCGCGCGGAGCACGTGCTCGACGCCGGCGCGATCCCGGTCGTCGCCACCGACCGCGGCGGTCAGGTGACGTATCACGGCCCTGGACAGGTGGTCGCGTATCCGCTCGTCGATCTGCGCCGGCTCGGCATCTACGTCAAGGAATACGTGTTCCGGCTCGAGCAGGCCGTCCTGAAGACGCTCGAGACGTTCGCCGTCACCGGCCACCGCGTCCGCGGCGAGCCGGGCATCTATGTGCGTCTGGACGACCCGTTCGGCCATTCCGCTCTCCCGGCAGCCACCACGGGTGGCGACGTCTTCGCGGGGCTGGGCAAGATCGCCGCGATCGGCGTCAAGGTGAGCCGCCACTGCACCTACCACGGCCTCGCCCTCAACGTGGCGATGGACCTGCGTCCCTTCTCGCGCATCGACCCGTGCGGCCACGCCGGACTGCGAACGGTGGACCTTTCTACAATCGGGGTCCCGGCCGCATGGGACGACGTGGCGGCCCCGCTCGGCGACAAGCTCGCCGCCTACCTCAGCCCTCGATGACCCCCCCGCCGACCGACGCCGCGACCGCCGAGCCGAAGCCGTACGACGCCACGCTCAAGCAGAAGGCGGAAGCGAAGACGGCGCGGATCCCGATCCGCATCGTGCCGGCGGGCGAGGCACTGAAGAAGCCGGACTGGATCCGCGTCAAGGCCGGCTCGCCGAGCACCCGCTTCTACGAGATCAAGCAGATCCTGCGCGAGCACCGCCTGCACACGGTGTGCGAGGAAGCGTCGTGCCCGAACATCGGCGAGTGCTTCGGCAAGGGCACCGCGACGTTCATGATCATGGGCGACAAGTGCACGCGGCGCTGCCCGTTCTGCGACGTCGGGCACGGCCGGCCCGACCCGCTCGACGCGGACGAGCCGCTCAACCTCGCGCGGACGATCGCGGCCCTGAAGCTGAAGTACGTGGTCATCACCAGCGTCGACCGCGACGACCTGCGCGACGGCGGCGCGGCGCACTTCGTCGCCTGCATCCAGAAGACGCGCGAGCTCTCGCCCTGGACCCGGATCGAGATCCTCACGCCGGACTTCCGCGGCCGCATGGACCGGGCGCTCGAGATCCTGAAGGCGGCGCCGCCCGACGTGATGAACCACAACCTCGAGACGGCGCCGCGGCTCTACAAGCAAGCGCGGCCCGGATCGGACTACGCGTACTCGCTCAACCTCCTGAGGCGCTTCAAGGAGTTCGCGCCGCACGTGCCGACGAAGAGCGGCGTGATGGTCGGCCTCGGCGAGACGGACGACGAGATCCTGCAGGTCATGCGCGACATGCGCGCCCATGGCATCGACATGCTGACGATCGGCCAGTACCTCTCGCCGAGCGGCCACCACCTGCCGGTGCGGCGCTACGTGCATCCCGACACCTTCCGCATGTTCGAAGCCGAGGCGAAGGCGATGGGCTTCACGCACGCCGCCGTCGGCGCGCTCGTCCGCTCGAGCTACCACGCCGACGAGCAGGCGCACGCCGCCGGCGTGGGCGGGGCAATCGCCGGCGCCGCCTGAGTGGCCGGCGCCGCCGTCACCGCCGAGCACCCCTTCGCCTGCGGCAATTGCCGCAAGCTCATGCAGCGGCTGACGCTGCCGGGCCATTACGGCAGCCGGGTCGAGATCGACCTCTGCCCGCACTGCGACCTGGTCTGGTTCGACTTCACGGAGACGGCGCAGATCACCGGTCCCTCGCTGCTCGAGCTGATCGGCGTCATGGCGACATCGCAGACGCTGCCGCACGAGATGCTGCATGCGAAGACCGCGTGCCCGCGCTGCGGCGGCAACGTGAAGATCGTCTACAACCAGTCGCGATGGGGACGCTCGACCCAGCTGCAGTGCCTCCGGCGGCACGGGGCCTACCAGTCGTTCGCGCAGTTCCTCGGCGAGAAGGGCCTGCTGCGGCCGATGTCGCGCGTCGACCGGGCCCGGCTGGTGCGCGACCGCGGCCACATCGACTGCGTCAACTGCGGCGCGCGCATCGACGCCGCCGACGAGACCTGCTCGTTCTGTCGCTCGGTGCCCAGCCTGCTCGACGTCGCCCGCCTGGCGCGCGCGCTCGATCCGCACGAGATGCTCGAGCCGCATGCTGCCCATGCGACGCCGGCCCTGCAGCAGGCGATGCAATGCGCGGCCTGCGGCGTCGCCCTGCCGCCCGGCGAGACCGTGAGCTGCTCCGCGTGCGGCGCGACGCTGGCGATCACGCGGCTCGCCGACGCGCACGCCAGCGTCGCGGCCCTCGCGCCGGCCCTCCGGGCGGCGACCGATCGACCGCCGCCGAAGGTCGTGCAGCGGCGGCTGGAGGCGCTCGCGGGCGACATCCCGCGGCGCCGCGAGTGGGTCGCGGGCATGGAGGCCGACGCGCGCGAGCGGCGGGGCCACGGCGAGGATTCCTTCGACTGGTCGTCGCTGTGGAGCCGGCGCACGAATCCGGTCCGCGCCGTCCTGCTCGCCCTCGCCGCGTGGTGGGTCTGGAACCGCCTGCGGTGACGCCCTCCGGCGCGTCGGAGGGCGCAGCAGGCGCGGGCCCCGGCCACCCGGTGACGGCGACGCTCCTCGCGCTCGGCGCGATCGCGCTGTGGGCGACCCTGGCGTCCCTCGGCGTGGCGCTGGCGCACGTGCCACCCTTCCTCCTGACCGGCCTGGCGCTGATGATCGGCAGCGTTCCTGCCTGGCCGCTGATGCGCCAGTGGCGCGTGCCCGCATCGACCCTGCTGCTGGGCGTGTTCGGCCTGTTCGGCTTCCACTTCCTGTTGTTCGTCGCGCTTCGCCACGCGCCGCCGATCGAAGCCAACCTCGTCAACTATCTCTGGCCGCTCCTCATCGTCGTCCTCGCGCCGGTGCTGCTGCCGGCCGTGCGGCTGCGGCCGGTCCACGTGCTGGCGGCGCTGGCAGGCTTCGCCGGCGCCGCCCTCGCCATCCTGGGTGGCCGCGATGTCTCGGGCACCCTCGCCTGGGGATACCTGCCCGCGCTCGGCTCGGCCTTCATCTGGGCCACGTATTCGCTGCTCACCCGACGCGTGCCCCACTTCTCCACCGCCGCCATCGGCTTGTTCGGACTCGTCTCCGGCATCCTCGCGCTCGCCTGCCACGTCTGGCTGGAGCCGTCGACGGCGCTGTCGGCGCGCGACTGGATGCTGCTCGTGCTCACGGGGCTCGGCCCCCTGGGCGCCGCGTTCTTCCTGTGGGATGCCGCGCTCAAGCGCGGCGATGCCGTGCGCGTCGGCATCCTCAGCTATCTGACGCCGCTCGCATCGACGCTGCTGCTGGCCGCCACGACCGGACGGCCGCTGACCGCATGGGTCGCCGTCGCAGCCGTGCTGATCGTCGGTTCGGCCCTGGTCGGCATGCGGGCTCGCTGAGGCACTGGGCCCATTCGCGACAATCACGGCCCGGCCAGGCGCCGAGACGAGAGCTCAGATGCATCGACGACAGATCACCGGCCTCCTGGCAGCCACCGCCTGCCTCGCCACAACCCCGCTGCTGCGAGCGGCCGACGTGAGCCAGGCCGAGGCGGCCACCGGCCTGCGCGCCGCGCTCGAGCGCGGTGCACAGGCGGCGGTGTCGTTGCTCGGCCGCGAGGATGGCTTTCTCGGCAATCCGAAGGTCCGCATCCCCTTGCCCAAGTTCCTAGAGGACGCGGCCAAGTTGCTCAAGCTGGCCGGCCAGCAGAAGCGGGTCGACGAGCTCGTCACGGCCATGAACCGGGCCGCGGAAGCCGCCGTGCCCGAGGCGAGGAGCCTGCTGGTCGACGCGGTGAAATCGATGAGCGTCGGCGACGCCCGCCGCATCATCGGTGGCGGCGAGGACTCCGTGACGCGCTTCTTCGCCGAAAAGACGCGGGTGCCTCTCGGCGAGCGCTTCCTGCCGATCGTGACCCGCGAGACGCGGCGCGTCGACCTCGCCGCACGCTTCAACGCCGTCGCCCGCAGGGCCGCCGACATGGGCCTCCTGAAGGGCGACGATGCCGACATCGAGCGCTACGTGACGCGCAAGGCCCTGGACGGCCTCTACTTCATGATCGGCGAGGAAGAGCGGAAGATCCGCCGCGACCCGATTGGCACCGGCAGCGCCATCCTCGCCAAGGTGTTCGGGCGCTGACGCGCGGCGAGTCAGAGCCCGCGCGAGAGCTCGAACATCAGTGCCGCCGGCAGCGAGCTCGCGACGACGTCACGACCGATGCGCGCCATCTTCGCGCCGTTCGTTCCCGACATCTCGAAGGTCGAGCCCTGCTCCAGGATCTCGATGAACACGAAGTCCGGCACCTCCGCGAGGATCTCGTCGCGGAAGTGAGCGAACCGCCCGCCCTTCTGGATCGACTCGACGATGATGGCGTGGGGCAGGCCCTCGCGGCAGAAGCTCGCCGCTTCGTCGATCGAGCTCACGAAGTCGACCAGCATGCTCATGTTGCGCAGTGCGTCCCGTATCACGAGCCGCATCTCGCGCCGCGAGGCGACGACGAGCACGTGGCTGCCGGCGAGCGCCTTGGAGTTGCCCGACTGGGTCGCGCTGTCGTCGATCTCGGTGGCCGAGAGGCCCTCCATCTCGTCGCCGACGGTCTGCGGGAACTCGATCGCCAGCGTCGTGACGCCGTCGTGGTCCTTGCGCTCGACGCCGAGGTTCATGGTCCACGAGGTCTGTTCAATGAGCCGCCAGGTCAGGGAGTCCAGCCGGGGCGGCGGCGCCATGGTGACGCTCTCGTCCACCTGGTCGGCCGGCCGGTGGGCGAAGCGGCAGCTGAGTCGCGCGTGCACCGGCCAGGTCATGAAGTCGACCTTGAAGGCGATGTGCGCGTGGGCGTTCGCCAGCGCCCAGTCGAGGATCGCATTGAGCAGGCTGAACAGCAGCGAGCCGTCGACGATGACGCGCGCCGACTTGAGCTGCGGCTTCAGGGCGATGCCGCGCGCCTGCGTCTCGCGGCTGCGCAGCGTGAGCACGCTCTTCAGCACTTCCTCGAGCTGCAGCACCTCGTGCGACTGGCGCACGCGCCCGCTCGCGAAGCGGGTCAGCTGCTGTCCGATCATGCCCGCCTGGCGTGCCTGCTCGACCTCGTCGCGCAGCGCTCGCAGGCCGGCCCGATCGATCTGCCCGGTGGACGTGAGGAGGTGGATGCGCTCAAGCGCGGCCGTCAGCGGCTCGGCGATCTCCATGCCGACCTGCGAGACGAGCTCGTGCCAGCGCTCGTCCGGGTCGGGCGTGTTGACGCGGGGGGCTCCGGCGGCGCCGGCGGGACGGGTTTGGGTGGACATGCGGCGGTGGTTCTGGCGCGGGCTCACAGGCCTGACTCGGTCGCTGCAGTGTCCGGGCGGGCCCCGAGCGGCGCCAGGGAACCCGTCTGCCGGGGCCGACCCCCTGTTCAGAAACCGGCGAAATGTGACAACTTGTTCACTGTTTTCGCCATAAAGTTTCCTCAGATCGCTCCGGCGTCCCTGAGCAAACGGATCGCGGCGGCGTCCAGCCCGTACTCGGCCAGGACCTCATCGGTGTCCTCGCCCAGCAGCGGCGGCGGGCGTCGATACTGGACCGGCGTCCGGGCGAGCTTGATCGGGCTGGCCACCAGGCGCACGCTTCCGGCCAGCGCGTGCGGCAGATCGATCGTCATGCGCCGCGCGAGCACCTGCGGGTCGGCGAAGACGTCGGCCAGGTCGTTGATCGGGCCGCACGGCACCTTGGCGGCCTCCAGTGCGGCCAGCCAGTCCGCGCGCGTGCGCTGGGCCAGGCGTTCGGCGAGCAGCGGCACCAGCTCGGCACGGTGCCGGACCCGGTCGGCATTGCGGACGAAGCGCAGGTCGCGGGCGAGCTCCGCGCAGCCCGCCACTTCGCAGAATCGCGCGAACTGGGCATCGTTGCCGACGGCGAGGATCAGGTGTCCGTCGGCGACGGCGAAGACCTGATAGGGAACGATGTTCTGGTGCGCGTTGCCGGCCCGCTCCGGCGCGACCCCGGTGGCGAGGTAGCCGGCACCGAGGTTGGCGAGCATCGCCACCTGGGTGTCGAGCAGGGCCATGTCGATCGCCTGGCCCTCGCCGGTCCGGTCGCGGTGGCGAAGGGCTGCGAGGATGGCGGTGGCGGCGTACATGCCGGTGAAGAGGTCGGCAACGGCGACGCCGACCTTCTGCGGCCCGCCGCCCGGAGCGCTGTCGTCGACCTCCGCGCGCGACGGTCCGGTCACGCTCATCAGGCCGCCGCGGCCCTGGATGGCGTAGTCGTAGCCCGCCTGCTCGCGGTACGGACCAGTCTGCCCGTAGCCCGTGATGGAGCAATAGACCAGGCGGGGATTCAGGGCGAGCAAGGACGCGGCGTCCAGACCCTGCCGGGCCATGTCGCCGACCTTGAAGTTCTCGATCAGCACGTCGGCGCGCGCGGCCATCGTGCGCACGAGGTTGGTGCCCTGCGGCGTCGACAGGTCCACCGTGATCGATCGCTTGTTGCGGTTGGCGCCGAGGTAGTACGCGGCCTCGGCGGTCTCGCGTCCTTGCGTGTCCTTCAGGAAAGGCGGGCCCCACCCCCGCGTGTCGTCGCCGCCGGGGTGCCCTTTGCCGGGCGGCCGCTCGATCTTGATGACGTCCGCGCCCAGGTCGGCCAGCGTCTGCGTGCACCACGGTCCGGCCAGGACGCGGGTGAGGTCGAGCACCCGCAGCCCGGCGAGCGCCGCCGGCGACGTGGGCGACGCAGAGCCCTCGCCGCCGGCGGGATCGGGCGATGCGCGCGAAGAGCTTTCGTCCATGCGGCATTGTCGATCAGCCCTCCGCGAGCGGCCCCGATAATGACGCGATGACGACGTCTGCCGGACGGCCCGGATTCCTTCGGGACCGGACGGTGCTGCTGCTCGGCCTCGTCGTCGCGGGCTGCTTCCCGACCTTCGACTGGCGTGAAGCGCGCCCCGAACGAAGCGGCGCCGCCCTGCTGTTTCCGTGTCGCCCGGACCGGCACGAGCGCGTCGTCCCGTTGGCGGGAGCCGCCGTGCGCATGCAACTGCATTCGTGCAAGGCAGGCGGCTTGACGTTCTCTCTGGCGCTCGCCGACGTCGCCGAGCCGCTCCGCGTGGCGCCGACGCTGCTCGCCTGGCGACAGCTGACCGTCGAGAACATCGTAGGCAAGGCGGCTCTGCTCGGAGAACCCAAGGTGGCAGGGGCGACGCCGAACCCCGAAGCGCGGACCGTGCGCATCGACGGTCGGCTGCCCGACGGGCGCCCTGTCGTCGTCCATGCCGCCTTCTTCGTTAAGGGACTGAGGGTCTACCAGGCGAGCGTGGTCGGCCAGACCGAGCCGCCGCCGCGCGAATCGCTCGAGACCTTCTTCACCGCGATCCGCCTGTCCGACTCGCCTTAGCGGCACCCGAACTCACATAATCCGCCGCCATGCCCGGTCTCCTGATCATTGCCCACGCGCCGCTCGCCACGTCGCTGAAGGCAGTCGCCGAGCATGCCTACCCCGATTGCGCTGCCCTGCTGGCCGTTCTCGACGTGGAGCCGGACACGCCGATCGAAGAGGTCGAAGCCCAGGCGCGGCGGCTTCTCGAGCGCGTGCGTCGGCCCGAGGCGCTGATCCTCACCGACGTGTTCGGGGCCACGCCGTGCAACATTGCGCAGCGCCTGGCCGATGGTGTCCAGGTGAAGGTCGTCGCCGGCGTCAACGTGCCGATGCTCTGGCGGACCCTGTGCTATGTGGACGAGTCGCTCGATGCCGTGCTCGCTCGGGCCGTCGCCGGCGCGACCCAGGGCGTCATGCAGGTGGCCACGTCACGGCCCCAGAACCAGACGCCGAAGGCGCGAAGCAGTGATCAGAACGACCATCAGGATCAGTAACAAGCTCGGCCTGCATGCGCGCGCGTCGGCCAAGCTGACGAAGCTCGCCGGCAGCTTCAAGAGCGAGGTCTGGATGAGCCGCAACGGCCGGCGCGTGAATGCCAAGAGCATCATGGGGGTCATGATGCTGGCTGCCGGCGCTGGTTCCGAGGTCGAGCTCGAGGTCGAGGGCGAGGACGAGCAGGTCGCGACGGCCGCCATCACGGCTCTGTTCGAGGACAAGTTCGGCGAGGGCCAGTAGATTCCGAGCGCTGCCCGGAGTGATCCGGAGGCGGTTTCGCGGTCGCCGCTGCTAGCATCGATCGCATGAGTTTCCAGCTCTTCGGCTTGCCCGTTTCCAAGGGCATCGCGATCGGGCGGGCAGTGCTGGTGGCCTCCAGCCGGATCGACGTGGCGCACTACTACGTGCGCGAGACCGAGGTCGACTCCGAAATCGAGCGTTTGCGGCATGCCCGGGACCTGGTCGCGGGCGAGCTGGCGGCGATGCAACGGGACTTGCCCCCCGAGGCACCTGCGGAGCTGTCCGCGCTGCTCGACGTCCACCTGATGCTGCTGCACGACGACACGCTGTCGGGCGCGACCAAGCAGTGGATCCGTGAGCGCCACTACAACGCCGAGTGGGCTCTCTCCGCACAGCTCGAGGTGCTGGCGCGCCAGTTCGACGAAATGGAGGATGAGTACCTCCGCGAGCGCAAGGCGGATCTCGAGCAGGTCGTCGAGCGCCTCCTGGGCGTGCTGGCCCGCGGCGAGGACGGTGCGTCGCCGATTGCCGCCCATCGCCTGCTCGCCGGCGATGCAGGCGACCCGCTGGTCCTGGTCGCCAGCGACATCTCGCCGGCCGACATGCTGCAGTTCAAGGGGGGCGTGTTCCTCGGCTTCGTCACCGACGTGGGGGGTCGCACGTCGCACACCGCGATCGTTGCCCGCAGCATGGACATCCCGGCCGTCGTGGGCGCACGGGAGGCGAGCCGCCTGATTCGCCAGGACGACTGGCTGGTGATCGACGGCGACACCGGAACGGTCATCGTCGACCCGCCGGCCTCGGTCATCGAGGAGTACCGCGCGCTCAAGAGGGAGCGGGAGCGCGGTCGCGCCCGGCTGGCCCGCCTGCGCCACCTGCCCGCGGTGACGCTCGACGGGCAATCTGTCGAGTTGCTGGCCAACATCGAGCGTCCCGAGGACGCAGCGCTGGCACTGAAGGCCGGTGCGGTCGGCGTCGGTCTGTTCCGCAGCGAGTTCCTGTTCATGAACCGGGACGGCGAGCTGCCCGGCGAGGACGAGCAATTCGAGGCGTATCGGATGGCCGTGGTCGCCATGCGAGGCCTGCCGGTGACGATCCGGACCGTCGACATCGGCGCCGACAAGGCGCTCGAGCGGATGTCCGCGAACGAGCTCCGCCACGAGCACGCCCTCAATCCGGCCCTCGGTCTTCGCGCCATTCGCTGGAGCCTGTCCGAGCCGACGATGTTCCGTCAGCAGCTGCGGGCCATTCTGCGGGCGAGCGCTTTCGGACCGGTCCGGATCCTGATCCCGATGGTGGCCCACCTGAGCGAAATCCGGCACACCGTCAATGCGCTGGCGCGGGCGCGGCACCAACTCGACGACGCTGGGCGAGCGTACGGCCGCGTCGAGCTCGGCGCGATGGTCGAGGTCCCGGCCGCGACCCTGATGCTGCCGGTGTTCCTTCGCCACCTCGACTTCGTCTCGGTGGGCACCAACGACCTCATCCAGTACACGCTGGCCATCGATCGTGCCGACGAGTCCGTCGCGCACTTGTACAACCCTTGGCACCCGGCGGTGCTCCGGCTGGTTGCACAGACCATCGCCGCAGCCCAGCACGCGGGAAAAGGCGTCAGCGTCTGCGGCGAGATGGCCGGCGATCCGGCGTTCACCGAACTTCTGCTCGGGATGGGCTTGCGAAGCTTCTCGATGCACCCATCTCAAATCGTCGCCGTCAAGCAGCGCGTTCTCGCCACCGACACCCGGCAGTGGGCGGGGTGGCTGGAGCAGGTGCTTGGCGCTGACGAGCCCGAGCGGGAATGCGGAGCCCTGATCGCTGCTCTGGCGAAGGGCAAGGCAAGGCCTGCACATGCGTCGGCAGCGGCGCTATAATGCTGGCCCTGTCTCGTTCGAGGCGGGTGAGATGCCGGTCCTGCCGGCTCATCGAACCCTTGGCACGATCGACCACAAGGCTTGACAGGTCTAGTCGAAACGTGCCAGAATCGTGGTCTTCGCTGATAGCTGATTTCTCTGCTTCAGCCGCGCCCTTCGGGACGCCAGCTCTTTAAAAACTGACAGCCGATAAGTGTGGGCGTTCGAGGCCGAGTGCCTTGGTCGAAAGACCGAGGTCTCATGGACCTTAAACGCTCATGAAGTGAAGTTCACTTCAATTCATTGAGCAACATTCAAGATCGAACTGAAGAGTTTGATCCTGGCTCAGATTGAACGCTGGCGGCATGCCTTACACATGCAAGTCGAACGGCAGCACGGGAGCAATCCTGGTGGCGAGTGGCGAACGGGTGAGTAATACATCGGAACGTGCCCAGTAGTGGGGGATAACCCGGCGAAAGCCGGACTAATACCGCATACGACCTACGGGTGAAAGCGGGGGATCGCAAGACCTCGCGCTATCGGAGCGGCCGATGTCAGATTAGCTTGTTGGCGGGGTAAAAGCCCACCAAGGCGACGATCTGTAGCTGGTCTGAGAGGACGACCAGCCACACTGGGACTGAGACACGGCCCAGACTCCTACGGGAGGCAGCAGTGGGGAATTTTGGACAATGGGCGCAAGCCTGATCCAGCCATGCCGCGTGCGGGAAGAAGGCCTTCGGGTTGTAAACCGCTTTTGTCAGGGAAGAAACGCTTCGGGCCAATACCTCGGAGTAATGACGGTACCTGAAGAATAAGCACCGGCTAACTACGTGCCAGCAGCCGCGGTAATACGTAGGGTGCAAGCGTTAATCGGAATTACTGGGCGTAAAGCGTGCGCAGGCGGCTTTGCAAGACAGATGTGAAATCCCCGGGCTTAACCTGGGAACTGCATTTGTGACTGCATGGCTGGAGTGCGGCAGAGGGGGATGGAATTCCGCGTGTAGCAGTGAAATGCGTAGATATGCGGAGGAACACCGATGGCGAAGGCAATCCCCTGGGCCTGCACTGACGCTCATGCACGAAAGCGTGGGGAGCAAACAGGATTAGATACCCTGGTAGTCCACGCCCTAAACGATGTCAACTGGTTGTTGGGTCTTCACTGACTCAGTAACGAAGCTAACGCGTGAAGT
>JAESGR010000219.1_pt1 | contig 74462 bp, 71 predicted proteins | sample 9269771 | NCBI WGS metagenome assembly JAESGR01 (sample SAMN15739572, study PRJNA653492) | algae metagenome | isolation source: Chroococcus sp. CMT-3BRIN-NPC107 and co-occurring heterotrophs from well... | place: USA: Clark Mountains Wilderness, California | collected 2010-04-18 | reverse complement strand
GATCGCGCCGTTCCAGTTCCGCCAGGGGAAGATGCGCGGGAAGGGTGAGATAGGCAGGCACCGCGGGTCCTCCTCAAACCATCGTCTCTGCCCCACGCTGCGCACACTCTATGCCCGGATTCCGTATGAGTCGTGTGACGCACCCCGAGAGGGACGCAAGTCAAAGCGGTTGAGGCACTACAGCGGTGTACTAAACATCGGGCATCATGCTGTGCCGGTCGTGGGATTTCCGTTCCTGCGCAAACCAGGTACGCACAACTCGGACGCAGAACTGGTGCTGCTCGCTAGCCACGTCCGTCGATGTGTCGAGGATGAGTGCCGTGGCATGTCCGACGATGATCAGCCAGCCGGAACAACGGGCACGGTTGCAGCTACCACGCCGTGAGCGGACTATCAGAATGAAGCAACCCTGGCTCACGGGTGACAACGCGGAGCGAGTGATCGCGGCGTGAACACATTGCGGTGCAGACGCCCTGTCGCTCGAGGCGACCAGGACGTTCGCTTCCGCGGAACCGCTCTTAGCTGAGCAATGCCCCAGAGTACACGCGCCTCCGCCAGCACGATGCCGGCCAATCGAAACATCCTGCAAGCTCGAGGTCTGAGCACATGATTCAATGACGCCTTGCCTGGTCCAGGAGGTGCTAACAGAGCCATTCCGCCTCGTAGTGCGTGATTGACGCGGCCAGCCCGAACCTGTTAGGGTCTTGTCCGCCTGTTGCCCACTGGCCATGCACGTTGTGCTCTATGTCATCCGGAGATGCGCCGCCATGCCTGCTACCACGACCTCTCGCGCACATCGGGCGGGTGCGTCTCTCCACGCGTAGTTTGTCCCGGACGTTGCTGATTCTCACCAGACCTCGGCGGCCGGCCACGAGCATTACGGTTTCCTGACAACCCCCTTCTGTGCGCGCATGCGATGACCTCGCGGGATCCCCGTGGGGCCTTGGCCGTACCTTGCGTATGCAGGAGTGTCGCTTTCGTGTCAACCGGGATTTCGTCGCAACGCCTGAACTGGCGTCTCCTCGTTTCGTATCTCAGTCCATACCGCTGGCAGGTCCTCCTCCTGGGAGCGATCCTGGCCGCCACGCTCGCTGTGCAACTCGCTACCCCCCTCGTGGCCAGCCGCTTTCTCGACGCCGCCGTTGGCAACGCGTCGTTGGATTCGCTGCTGGCCCTGGCCGGGCTGACCATGATCCTGGCGGTGATCGGGCAAGGGGTTGCCGTCGCGGAAACCTGGGTCGCGGAGCGCTTGAGCTGGAGCGTCACCAACACGCTGCGGGAAAACCTCGCCCGCCACCTGCTCTCCCTGGATGATCGGTTCCACCAAGTTCACACCCCGGGAGCCTTACTGGAACGCATCGATGGCGATGTCGGCACGCTGGCGCGCCTCTTCTCCCGCTTCACCGTGTACGTCGTCGGCAACGGTCTGCTGATGGCGGGCATCCTGACTCTGCTGTACGCGGTGGACTGGCGCATTGGGCTGGGCCTCACCCTCTTCACCGTCATTGCGCTGGCGATCATGCTCTGGCTGCGGGCTGAGGCGACCCCCTACTCCGCCGCCGAGCGCCAGGCCGCCGCCGATTTCTATGGGTTTCTCGGGGAGTACCTGGCCGGCCTGGAGGATATCCAGGCCAGCGGCGCGCGGGGGTTCGTGCTGCGGCGGTGCGCCGGGTTGATGCGGCAGTGGCTGGGTGCGAATCTGCGGGCCCAGATGCGCGGCTACGCGATGGTTGCCACCAGCCAGGGGCTGTTCGGGCTGGGCATGGCCTTTGCCCTGGGGCTGAGCGCCATCCTGCACCGGGACAACGCGCTGAGCATCGGGGCGATCTTCCTCATCTTCCGCTACACGGAGATGCTGCGACAGCCAACTGAGCAGATCCGCAATGAAGTGCAGGACCTGCAACAGGCGGGAGCCAGCCTGGGCCGCATCGAAGCCCTGCTCGCCGAGCGCTCCCGCATCATCGATGGCGTGGCGGAGCAACTGCCACCGGGGCCGCTCGATGTCGAACTTCGCGATGTCTGGTTCGGCTACGAGCCGGGAATCCCGGTATTGCGCGGCGTAACGCTGCGCCTGGAGAGGCAGCGTGTGCTCGGGATCATGGGCCGCACCGGGAGCGGCAAGACGACGCTGACGCGGCTCCTCCCCCGCTTCCACGATCCAGACGCCGGGACGGTCCGCCTGGGCGGGGTCGACCTGCGCGACGTGACGATCGCGGCCGTTCGCTCGCGCGTTGGCCTGGTGACGCAGGAGTCGCACCTGTTTGGCGCAAGCGTGCGGGACAACCTCACCCTCTTCGATAACTACGTACCAGACGAGCGCCTCGTCGCCGTCCTCGACGACGTGGGCCTGGGCCCGTGGCTGCGCGACTTGCCTCACGGGCTGGAGACCATGCTCGGCGCGGGTGGCCAGGGCCTCTCAGCTGGGCAGACCCAGGTGTTGGCGTGCGCCCGCCTCCTGCTGCGCGAGCCAGACTTCGTGATCCTGGACGAACCCTCCTCGAAGCTCGATCCCGCTACCGAGCGCCTGGTGCACCGCGCGTTCGGCCGGCTGCTGGAGGGGCGGACCGGCATCATCGTGGCCCATCGCCTGTCAACGTTCGCGCTCGTTGACGACATCGTGGTCCTGGAGAACGGCGAGGTGACGGAACATGGCCCGCGCCTGGCGCTGGCCGCCGACCCCGGCTCACGCTACGCCGCCATGCTGCGCATCGCCGCCGGGGAGGTGCCCGCATGACGTCGCAACCTACCTGGCGCTACCTGTTCCAGATGTCCCGCTTCGTGGGCCGCTACAGCGTGGCGCACGCCATCCTGTGGGGCATGATGAGTCTCTCCGGGCTGGCGCCGGGGCTCATCGCCCGGGCATTCTTCAACACGCTGACCGGCGAACCTCCGGTTCCCACCGGGACCACGGGGCTGGTGCAGCTGCTCGTCGTGCTGGCCCTGGGTCAGGCGGCCCTCTGGCTGCTCGGCGGCTACGTGGAAATCGTCTTCCGCTTCCTGGCCAGCGCCCTGTTACGACGAAATCTCCTGGTGCACCTGCTCGCGCGGCCCGGCGCACTGGCCCTCCCGTACGGGATCGGGGAGACGATCAGCCGCTTCCGGGATGACGCGGCGATTGCCGAAGACAGCCTCGACTGGACCGATGAAGTCATCAGCGCCGGCGTGATCGCGCTCGTCGCCGTCGGCATCCTCTTCTCGGTCAACAGCCTGCTCACGGCGGCAGTCCTGGCGCCGCTGGTGGCTGTGATCTTCGTCGCCCAGCGCTTTGCTGCCCGGCTCGGCCGCTACCGTGCCGCCAGCAGCCAGGCCGCGAGCGAGGTTGCGGGCGCGCTGGGAGACATGCTGACCGCGGTCGAGACGGTGCGGGCCGCTGGCGCCGAGGAGCGGGTGATCGCCCACCTGCGGCGGCTCAACGCGCGGCGGCAGGCGCTGACGGTCAAGGACCGGCTGGCGACCCAGATGCTGGACGCGCTGACGAACAACCTCGTCGGGTTTGGCACCGGCTTGATCATGCTCCTGGCGGCAAGCCAGATTCGCAGCGGAGCCCTGACAGTCGGCGATTTCGTCCTGTTCGTCTCCTACCTGGCCATCGTCACCGACTACGCCGCCGACCTGGGCCGCTACCTGGCGCAGTTCAACCAGACCACGGTCGCCTTTGCGAGGATGACGCCGCTCCTGGGCAACGCGCCGGTCACCGCCCTGGCCGCGCCCACCAACCTGCACCTGCGCGGACCGCTCGCTGACGACGACGCGGCCCTGGGGCCGCGCTCAAGCGCTCTGGAGGTCATCACCGTGAGCGGCCTTTCGTATCGCCACCCGGATGGTGGACGAGGCATAGACGATATCGACCTGCGCCTTCCCGGTGGAACGATGACCGTCATCACCGGGCGGGTTGGCGCCGGCAAGACCACCCTGCTCCGAGTCCTGCTTGGCCTCCTGCCCCGGGACGCGGGTGAGATCGCCTGTGATGGGATGCGTGTGGCGGAACTCGCGGAGTTCTTCACCCCGCCCCGTGCCGCCTACACCGGGCAGATCCCGCGCCTCTTCAGCGAGACGCTGCGCCGCAACATCCTGCTCGACCTGCCGGACGATCCGGAACGGCTGGAGCAGGCCATTGGTGATGCCATGCTGGAGCGGGACCTCGATGGCTTTCCGCTCAGGCTGGAAACCCCGGTCGGTACGCGAGGCGTCACGCTCTCGGGCGGGCAGGTTCAGCGGGTCGCGCTGGCGCGCATGCTGCTGCGCGAGAGCGATCTGGTGGTCATCGACGACGTGTCGAGCGCGCTGGATGCCGAAACGGAGCGCGACCTGTGGCGACGCTTGCGAGAACGTCCCGGCGCCACGATCCTGGCGGTCTCCCACCGACGCGCGGCACTGCTGCAAGCGGACCAGATCGTGGTCCTGGTGGAGGGCCGCGTAGCCGCCAGTGGCACGCTGGACGTGCTCCTGGCAACCAGTGCCGAGATGCGCGCGCTCTGGCAGGAGCATGATGAGGACGATGGGCAATCGCCAATGGATCCGCAGCCAACCTGACGCACGCCTTCCGGCAAGCCAGCCTTTTCTCAGAACGAGGTAGGTATACTTGCGCCTGCAAGTATATGGAAGACAGGAGTTTGCGATGCCAGTAGTCGTAAATGGAGGCACTGAGGATCTACTGGACCGGATTGTGGCCGAGGCACTGCCCTCCCGGCGCGGTGCGGGTGCCTGGCGAGCGTTGCTGCAAGCACACGCCACGCTCTTGCGCCGGCTCGCGACGGAGTTGGTTGAGGAAACCGGGCTGACCCTGGGGGACTTCGACGTCCTCGTGCAGTTGGCCGAGGCCGGTGGTGAATTGCGTATGACGAAGTTGGCGGCTCGGGTGTACAGCTCCCGCTCGAACCTGACCCGCCGCATCGACCGGCTCGTCACCGAAGGTATTGTGCGACGGACAGCCTCCGGGGCCGATGCGCGCGGCGTAGTGGTGGCACTGACCGATGCTGGCGTGAACCGCTTACAGGAGACCGCGCCGATCCACCTGCGTGGGGTTGCGAACTTGTTCGTTGAGCCGCTCTCAGACGAGGAACTGGCCGTGCTCGAGCGGGCCCTGGCAAAGGTCTCGGTGGACTGCACGTTCGGCTGAGCGCCCGTCCTCGTACCTGGCCCGGCCCGGTGCGACCCCTACCGAGCGCCGGTCACACCCTACTCGTTCAGGCTGGACGGCCGTCCCGGACACGTCCGTTGCTGGGAGTGTCCCCTTCAGTTTCCGCACCGGGCGGCACTGGCTCCGGCGGCGTCTGCCGGCCGCCCGCCGCAAGCCGCATGAGGGGAGAGTCGAAATCCAGGTCCGCCGCGGTGCGCTGCGCGCGGGTGGCGTTGCCGGCGAACTGGTGCTGGTAGCCGGACCACGCCTGGTCAGCGATCCGCTGCTCGACACCAGCCTGGACCACGACGGCGAGCTCGGTGGCGGCACGCTCGATCCGTGTCCCCAGATCAGCCGTCCCCCAGTCCTCCGGCGCGGCGTACACCGAGGTCGGGAGCGTGAGGGCGCGCATGTAGGCGAATAAGGGCCGCATTTGCCCGTCGATGACCAACGCGTGGCGCGCCGTGCCTCCGGTTGCCGCCAACAGCACCGGCTTGGCGACGATCAGGTCGTCGTCGAGGATATCGACGAATGACTTGAACACTCCGCTCACGCCGGCCTTGTAGACGGGACTGGCGGCGATGATCGCGTCGGCGGACGCGAGCCGGTCAATGGCGGCCTGGACTGGCTCAGCCGGGAAGCCGGCGACAGCGGCGCGGGCGATGTCCACCGCGAGCGGCCCGAGTTCGATCACGCTCACCGTTGCCACTTTTCCCGCGTGCGTGAGGTGGTCGAGGCTCTTCTGGGCGATGCGGTCCACGAGCTGCCGTGTCGAGGATGGATTGCCGGTGCCGGCGGTGATGACGACGAGACGCTTTGGCTCGACGCTGGCGTCATCGGCACTGGAAGTAATGTTCATGATCCGCTGCTTTCCTGGGACTGGTTCGCGGCTCGGGTCTTGCCAGACATGGCGCTAGCGGACCAGCGGGAGATCAGCGACGAGCCGGGGGTCACTATCCTGATACGGTGACGCTCCAGTCAGGTTGTCGCCGCGGTTCGGGTTCGGACGCGGCTGGCGCGGCGCGGCGTCGCCGTATTTCGCGCGGACCAGGCTGGCGTGCGTGGGAGCGTCCGGCACGCCGGGCGCACGCCGCGCCGCCATCTCCTTGCGCAGGACGGGGACGACCTCCGTGCCGAGCAGCTCAACCTGCTCGAGCACCATCTCGACTGGCAGCCCGTGAAAATCGACGTTCCAGAGCTGGCGCTGGTAGTCCCCGAAGCCCTCCTGGAACGACAGCGTCTTCTCGATCACCTCAGCAGGGCTGCCAACGCCCATCGGCGTGGCCGCCGCGTAATCCTCGAGCTTGTAGGCCTGGCCGTAGATCGGTGTGCCTTCGAAGTACGGGCGGAACGTGTTGTAGGCATCCTGGGAGTTCTTCGCGATGAACGCCTGGCCACCGAGCCCGACGATCGCCTGCTCGGGCTCGCCGTGGCCGTAGTGCGCGAAGCGTTGCCGGTAGAGGTTCACCAGCGGCACGAAATGGAAGTTGGGTGCAAGGAGGTTATTGGCGAAGTAGCCGTTGCCGTAGAACGCAGCCTGTTCAGCGATCTCCGGTGTACGGATCGCGCCATGCCAGACGAATGGTGGAACATCGTCGAGCGGCCGGGGGACCGAGGTGAAGCCCTGCAAGGGGGTGCGGAAGCTCCCTTGCCAATCGACGACATCCTCGCGCCACAGCCGGTGCAGCAGGTTGTAGTGCTCCAGCGCGAGTTCGAGACCCTTGCGGATATCCTGGCCAAACCAGGGATACACCGGGACCGTGTTACCACGTCCGAGCATCAGGTCCAGCCGGCCCTTTGACAGGTGCTGGAGCATCGCATAGTCCTCGGCGATCTTCACCGGGTCGTTCGTGGTAATGAGTGTGACCGCCGTGCTGAGGATGATCCGCTCGGTCAGGGCCGCGATGTGCGCCAGCAGCGTCGTCGGTGAGGACGAGAAGAAGGGCGGATTGTGGTGCTCGCCAATCGCGAAGACATCGAGCCCGACCTCATCCGCGCGCTGCGCGATCCGGACCATCGCATCAATGCGCTCCGCCTCGCTCGGCGTGTAGCCTGTGACGGGGTTGCGGGTGATATCGCTGACCGAGAAGATGCCGAACTGCATGAGTGACTGTCCTTGTTGCCCACGTGGGGAGCGCTTTCATGTGATGCAAGCTCCTCCTGGAGTCCGCGCAATGGGTATCTCGGAGAATTACTTGCAACTGCAACTATAATACCTCAGACAAATTGCAAACGCAATCACTACAACGTGCTTTCGATTGAACATTCCCGTGCGGCAGGCTATCCCCTGAGCCGTACTTTCGGACTGCCAATGTGGCGTAGACACGCGAGGCAGATACCCCGGCCCACAGGCTTGGTGTACGCTGCATGGTTAGATTGTTTGCGCGCTCGACAGAAATCATGAGGTAGTGCGCGTGCACCGAGACCGCGACGGCGACGAGGCCATCCCGCCTCCACCAACCGCATCGGCCCGGGACGCCGAAGCGTCCGCATCCCTCACGCCAGACGCGGTGCTGGACGCGATCGATGGCCTCGTCGATGGCTACTTCGAGATGGATACGGAGTACCGATACCGGCGTGTCAACCCGGCGGGTCTCCTCATCACCGGCAAAACCCGTGACGAGATGCTGGGCAAGCATGTCCTGGAGGTCTTCCCGGATGTCGCCGATGCCGCGATTCACCAGACGACGATGCGCGTCATGGAGACCCGGGAGGCGGCGAGCGTCGAGACGTTCTATGCGCCCTTCAACCGCTGGTTTGTCAACAGCATCTACCCGATCACGGGCGGGATTGCGCTCTTCACACGGGACATCAACGAGCAAAAGGTCCTGGAGCACAACCTCGCCTTCCTCGCCGAGGCGAGCAAGGTCTTATCCTCCTCCCTCGACACCCAACAAACCCTCCGCACGGTTGCCCAGCTTGCCGTGCCGCGCATCGCTGACTGGTGCGCCATCGATGTGCTGACGGCTCCCCGGACGGTCGAACTCCTGGCGGTTGCGCATGTCGATCCTGCGAAGGTGGAATGGGCGAAGGAGTTGCGGCAGCAGGATCCGGTCGACCTGGACAGGCCAGTCGGGCTGGCGAAAGTCCTGCTGACTGGCGAACCGGAGTTCTACCCGGAGATCACCGACGAGATGCTGGTGGCGACCGCCAAGGATGAGCGGTCGCTGGCCCTGGCCCGCAGTCTCGGCTTCACCTCGGCGATGATCGTTCCTCTGACTGTTCAGGACGCCACGATCGGCGCTATCACCTTCGTGGCCACGGAGTCCGGCCACCATTACACGGCGACGGACCTCAGCATGGCCCAGGAGTTGGCCAGCCGGGCTGCCCTGGCGATTGAGAATAGCCAGCTCTACGCGGCCTCGCAGCGCGCGGTGACCTTGCGCGACGACTTCATTGCCGCCGCCTCGCACGAACTGCGCACCCCGGTCACCAGCCTCAAGGTGTACACCGAGGTGATGCTGCGGAAGGCAACCAGGGGCAGCGACGAGGCGGCCGTCCGCTCGCTGCAGGCGATGAATAATCAGATTGACCGGCTCAGCAGCCTCATCGTCGATCTCCTGGACGTCGCCAAGATTGAGTCGGGTACGCTCGAACTACGGCAGGAGGCATTCGATCTCCGGCAGTTGGTTGATGAAATCGTCGAGGTCACTCAAGCCACGCTGACCAAACATCGGATCGACGTGGAGGGCGATGCCACGCTCGCCGTTGTCGGTGATCGCGAGCGTCTCGGGCAGGTGCTCACCAACCTCCTCAGCAACGCAGCGAAATACTCGCCAAAGGCCGAGCTCATCCTTGTGCGGATGTGGGGCGACCAGGACGACGTTTTCCTCGAGGTTGAGGATTTCGGCATTGGCATCCAGCGCGAGCACCTGCCTCACCTCTTTGATCGGTTCTACCGGGTCAGCACCCCGGACGAGAAAACCTTTCCGGGGCTGGGCATGGGACTGTTCATTGTGCAGGAGATTGTGCGGCGCCACGGAGGTGACCTGCACGTGGAGAGCACCGCCGGCCGGGGGTCCTGCTTCCGCGTCCGGCTTCCTGCCCATGGCCACCCTGGCCGCGACTCCGCAGAGACGCAACCGGCATGACCGCATCCTCGCCGCTCATTCTCGTCGTCGATGACGATCCGGGGATCCTCGACGCCTTGCGCGTGCTCTTCGAGAGCGAAGGCTACCGGGTACAGACGTGCGAAAAAGGCGATTACGTCGGGGCGTTGCGCGACGCCACCGGCGCCCTACCGGACGTGATCGTGCTCGACGTCCTCCTCTCTGGCAAGGACGGGCGCACCATTTGCCGCACACTCAAGAGCCAGGACGTGACGCGCCACATTCCGGTGGTGATGATTTCGGCTCACCCGGGCGCCGAGCAATCCGTCAAAGAGGTTGGTGCCGACGCCTTTCTGGCCAAGCCCTTCGCCATCGACGACTTGCTGGATACCGTAGCGGCGCTGCTCTCGAAAGCCCCGTGACCGCTGCCGTCGATGATTGCGTCAAGTAGGTTCCGGCCGGACGGCGGGCTGCGGTCATCTGTAGCGCGTCTGGTACTGCAGATAGCAACACGGTGCGAGCTCAGACTCCAAGCTCGCACCGTGTTCTACCGTCGGCCAGAATCAGGTGCTGGGACGTGACCTCGCTACTCTGCCCCGTCAGCGCGAGCGATGGAGTTGACCAGGCGCCCCACCTGATAGCCCATCTCGAGCCCGATGTCGTCATCGATGGGGAAGTGGATGCCGGACCAGCAGCGCTGGGCTGCCGCTTCGGCCGCACTGGCCATCAGATCGACTTCCGCGCGGGGGAACAAGTGCGACAGCACCACCGCCGCCGACCCGGCTACCGCCGAGAAGCCAGACGGGTAGGACGGGTAAGGCGGGGTGGGCAGGAGCATGTCCAGGTCTGGGTCAGCCGTGATGGGCCGCTCCGTCCACCAGGTGAACTTGGCGTCCCATACGGCAATGATGGCATCCGCCTGGGCCACGCCCATCAGCGCAAACACCCGGGCGGTTTGGGCATCGTCCAGTCCGTTGCGCTCGATCAAATCGACGGCGTACTCCGTGAATGAGTCAAACGTTCCCTTGGCATCCCAGTACTGGATGATGCGCACCTGCTCCAGCGTGCGGTTGGCTGTCGCCTCCTGGACGGCTTCGAGTTCCGCCTGCCAGAGGGGCGATCCATACGCGGGGGGCGGTGCTGGTCGGACGGCGTCGCCAGCCGGCAACACCCAGGTCTCCCAGGTCCCAGCGAGGGGTTCGACCGGCGTCTCGACGAACCGGGGCGGGGTGGGCACCCATGTGCCCTCTCCGGTCAGCCGGCCACTGCCATCCCATTTGGCATCCGAGCCATCGCCTTGGCCTCGCGCCACTGCCAGGTCTCCGACCGCTTGACCCACGGCGAGGCCGGCCTCGACATCACTCGGGTAGTTCGCCCCGGCCCAGAGGCGCGAGGTGGCGGCTTCCTCGGCCAGGCTCTCGAAGCGGCCCGCTTCGGCATCCGGGAAGAGGTACGTCAAGACGGTGCTGGCAGCCCCGGCCACGGCAGCATGCAGGGAGGGATAGACGGGGCCGTCCGCTACGACACCCTCCATCAGGGTGATGGTGGGGTCGGCCAGGGAGGGAGCCTCCCGCGCGTACGCACCCTGGGCATCGAGGGTAGCCAGCACCGTGTCGTAGAGGGCCGTGCGCAGCAGCGCCTGGGTCCACGCCGTCCGGGGACCGGAGAGCCCGAATTCATCGGTTAACTCGATGCCCAGTTCGATCCAGGGAATCACGGCCGGGCCACTTCCCCATCGGGCAACGGTTGCCGCCGTCTCATCCGTGCGCCGGCTCTGGTAATCGAGGAGGGCGTCCATCTCGCTCGATCTGGGATCAGTTGGGGCAGCCGGGCGCACCGCATCGACGGCGTCCAGGTGCCAGAGGCGCCAGGTGGTCGGATCACCGGAGGTTGCTTGCCAGGCAGCGGCCGTGGGTGACGTGACGCCACTCCAGAGCGCCGTGGCGGCCAGCGTGGAGCCGACGAGCGCGCGGCGGGAGAGCGGATGGGCGAGCACAGACAGCGCATGATCATTCGAGGTCATCGTTGACGCTCCTGTCGATGAGGCCACCAGTCACCGACGACTGCGTGGCGGGACGCAATGGGTTTGTCCGGACAACCCGCAGTTTACATATGCGTGGGCAGATGTCAATCCTCTCCACGTCGCCGGTGCGGAGCGTCTAAGTCGGCCTTCCGCTCGTTCCCCACCACGGTCTGCAGCCGTGGCCTTCGACGTGTGTCAGCCTTGGCTCGCTTCAGTCGACATCCAGGGCCTACTGCTCCGCTCCTGTTCTGATACGAGTTTCTCTGGCCGCCGTCATTTCCCCACCAGAAGTGATGCCCTGCCTGCGGCCGGCACACCGGGGCTTCATCGTCCAGGATTGTCTAACGCCGTTGGAGGTGTCGAGCGTCCTGCACCCGTCAGCTTCCAGTCAGCCACCGAACCGGTGCGAAGCCCGTGATCGTCATCACCGGGACCCCGTCAGCATCAGGCGCGAAGGCCACCCGAGCCTCCTGCGCCACGTCCGGTCCGTCAGCAATGATGTAGTTCCCATCCGGAAGGGCAAGCAGCGGTAGCACGTGCAGCCCCTGCTCCAGGATCAGATCACCCCCATCGAGCCGCAACTGGAACCCATCTTCATAGAGGCCCAGGTAGGACTGGACGGCGTCCGGATCGACGAGCTGGGTCGTTGCCGCGAGCTCCGCCGTCTGGGCCGCGAACTGTGGCCACGCCTCGGCCAGGAACGCTGGCAGATCTGCCTCGAGCCCGAACAGCCGGCCGAGCAAGCTCGCCCGGACGTAGAGGTTAAACGGTCCACCCGCCCGGTCCTCGTTGGCCACGACAGCGAAGCCGATCTTCTCGGCGGGGAAGAATCCGACGAGGGTGGCGAAGCCGTCGATGCCACCCGAGTGCCAGACCAACTGGCGCCCATCACGGAATGCCTCGATGACCCAGCCCATGCCGTAGTGCAAGCTGACGGTGTCGGGCATAAACTCCGGTGGCAACATCGCGGCAGTATCCATCGCGATGCCAGGCCGGAAGAGCTCGGCCAGGTTGGCTGCCGAGACCACCCGGGTGCCCTCGGCGGATATGCCACCGTTCATCAGTGCGATCAGGTAGCGCGCCAGGTCCTCAATCCCTGCGAGGCCGGATCCAGCCGGCGCAATCCCGGCAAGAGGGACGAAGGGCAGCGCCGAGGGAGTGCCGAAGAGATCGTGGGTGTACCCGACTGCGTAGTCGTCGCCCAGTGGGCGAGGATCTTCGGCGATGGCCGCATTGGCCATCCCCAGCGGCCCGAACACCCGGTCCTCCGTTGCTCTCGCGTAGGCCGGCTCCAGTCCGTCCTCTTCCGCTGCTCCCGCTGCCAGCAGCCCAATGAAGGCGGCGGCCGCGACCAGGGTGTTGTTGTAGGAATAGGTTGTGCCCGGCAGGCCAATCACCGGGAGATCGAGGAGTCCACGCAGCACATCTTGCGCGGAGGTCTGGCCGGCCATCATGAAGAACTCGACGACCGGTAACGGCAGGTCCTCTGATTCGGCGATCCCTGATCCCATGCCCAGCAGGTCACGCAGGCGCAGCGAGCCAGTCAATTCCGGGGTGGGACCGCGGAAAGCCGGCCAGAGGTCGACGACGCGGTCGTCCCACGCGAGGACGCCGTCATCCACCAGGGTCGCCAGGAACAACGTGGTGACAGACTTGGTGACTGAGCCGATCCGGAATCGCGTCTGCGGTGTCACGGGGGCGCTGGTCACGAGGTCGCGCACGCCGAAGCCGCGGAGGAAGGCCACCTCCGTTCCCTGAACCAGCGTGACCGCCGCCCCCGGAACCTGGAACGTCTCGAGAGCTGCTTCGATGTCACTGGCGAAGGCGGTGAGCAGCGAGTCAGATAGGTGTTCGGAGGACCTGGGGGTGCCAACCGGGGTCGCGACAGTCTGTGCGGCCCCGATGTTCTGGAAGGGCGCGGCGCCGGCGACCGCAAGCGCCATTGCACTGACCACAGCGCGGCGTCGGCTGAGACGAGGCAAGCGAGGCGTGTCGATCAGTGACGGGCAAGGTGGCATATCCTCTCCACGACCTATTTGCCCGGGCCATCATCCATCATGCGGCCCCGGAACTGTCCGAGTTTACCAATGGCTGCTCGACGAGCAGGCAGTACATGCTGCTATGGATGTTGCGCGCCGTTTGTCCAACGACCGCCGATCCTCTCCTGCCATCGTCATCGCCCAGCAGAGCGATGGAACGATCAGCGTTGAGCTCTGGCTCCCGCGGTCGTTACCGCGGACTGCGCCGGTGCGCAACCTGGCCCCGCTCGACCGTGACGTGTGAATTCTCTGCTGGAGCGCCGTTGAACGTGGGGTCAGCCAGGCCGTCAAAAAGGTGCAAAGTGGCGAGCGTTCCACGCCGAAAGCACCCACGATTGCAGTCCTGGATCGGGTTGCGAGGGCGGGCTGCAGGCTGGACTGACTTGTGCAATAGAGCAATTACGCTCAGCGCCATGTTGGCCGAACACTCACCCGCGTGGAGATCCCGATGGCTGGCCTTGTCACCTTGATCGCCCTGATCACCCTGATCGGCTTTGTCGTCCACTACCGCACTCGTGGGACATCCTGGCTCCTGGCCGTCCTCACGGGAGTCAAGCACACCCTAGTGGGGATGATTGCGCTCTCTGGCGTGCTTGTCCTGCTGGCGGTGGGAGTTGGGACCACCCGGGCCATCCTGTACCCAGTCGCCCATGCGATGAACGCCCTCTATCCCGATACCGAATTGCCGGCCGCTCGGGCAGGGCGGGTGCTGGCGGCACTGCCCACTGAGGTGCCTCCCACCGTCACGCCGCCCCTTCCCACACCGACGCCAAGACCGATCATTGCACACGCGCCGCAGCCGCATGTGTGGCAGACCCCGACGTCACTTTCCTATGACGCCATGGGGGCGCCGCTCCGCACGCCGGTGCCTGAGCCGGAACACACTCCCACCTCAACGCCTGAACCGGTGCCAGCCACGCTGCCAACGACGACGCCTGTGTCGCCGCCGCCAACCGCGACACCTGCTGCCTCGCGCACCGGCTGCGATCCGGCCTACCCCGACGCGCGCACCTGTATCCCACCAGGGCCCCCGTGGGATCAGGGCTGTGCAATCACGGATGAGCGGCGCTTTGAGGTGCTGTCCCCGGACCCGCAGAGGCTGGATCATGATGGAGATGGCATCGGCTGTGAGCCGGTCAGTTGATTAATACGAGATTACGGGATGTGAAGCCCGGACTTTGTGCGAGCTGCATGCAGGGCGAAGGATACGGACAACCGTCTTGATGCACTGCCGCATCGACACGGCTCAGGGAGTGTCGTGAGGCGCGGCTCGAACGGCCGGTGCCCCGGCGCTCAGCACTCGCTGCTGGCGCGCCCTTCCTGCCCGGGTTCACCCGTGGTTGAACGGGCACCGGGCGCTGGCGTCAATTCGATCTCATCCGAGCACATCCCGAAGACCTTGCCAAGGTTGCGCATCTGCGACACCTTTGGCTGCCGCCGCCCGCTTTCCCAGAGATAGACCGTCTGCGGTCGCACGCCGATCGCCAACGCCAGCTCGAACTGGGTCCAGCCGCGTTCCCGCCGAAGCACGTCAATCGTCGCCATCTGGCTCGCTTTGCCATTGTCGCGTTCGCTCATGCACGGATTTTATAACGTGTGTACTATAACAGATGTCATATTCGTGCGACGGTCACAGACAGGGCGCGTGTCCCTGTCTCCCCGAGCTGCCGAACTGGCGGCCAAGACGACCATGTACTGCACGTGTATGACGGCGAAAGGATTCACCCATGAGCACCGGAACAATTCGATCCCTGCGAGACAAGGGCTTTGGCTTCATTGCCCCTGATGATGGCAACGGGCAGAACGAGCTCTTCTTTCACGGCTCGGCCATGGTCGGCACGACATTCGATGACCTGCAGGAAGGCCAGCGGGTCAGCTTTGACGTGGAGCCTGATCCCCGAGACAGCTCACGCAGCCGCGCCGTGCGCGTGCAGCTCAGCTCGGGTTCAAATGAGGTCTAGTGCGCAAGCCATGCCAGATCTCGACGTCGGGAAGTCGGGCCTGCCTGTGGTAAACGGGGGCACGCTCGCCACCATAGACGAGCATCTTCCCGGCGCATTTGGCTTCCGGATCAAGGCGACCGCGAGCGGGGCCCTGTTCCTCGTCCTTCCCCAGCGCGATCCCTCGCAACCACGGTTCTGGTGTGTTGTGGTGGTCAAGTGCGCGCCAGGGGGGTTGGTGGACTCCTCTGAATTGGGGTGGATGGGAAGGCAGGGCCTCCGCCGCGAAGAACTTGCCGAGACCATGGCCGCCATTCGGGCCGATGTGGATCGCTGGCTCGCCGAACCATCGCAGGCACGGCTGAGAACCTGGGTACAGACAGCCCACCCCTCCACCAGAGACGATGGGATTGGGACCGAAGCTCTCGCGGAGTTGCACAAGCCAGCCGACGGGCAGTCCCCTGCCCGGTCTCCCAGAAAGACACGTACGGCCTGATACATCGGGTCTGGCACAGTTCTCCGCCAGACCCGAACTCGCGGAGAGGGTCATCGTCGCGGTGACGCCCACCGTTGCCCTGCGGATATGCCGCCGGGTTTGGAGGTCTCCTTGTCATACGCAGACCGCGGCTCGCGGCACTTTCAGGCAATTGACGCTGATGCCAAGGCGCTCGGCTACCAGTTGCACGACATCACCTACGCCGGAACGGACGCCAGCGTTCGGTATGTCGATCTGGCAAACAAGGCGAAGCGCTACTCCGTGTCCGTGCCGCTGGATCACCAGAACAATGCACGTCCGGGCATCCTGTCGGAGATGCAGGAGCGACGCAACGCGGAGGGCGCGTAAGGCGGGGCCTCGATTGCTGACCAGGTTGCCACTTGATACGTCTGCAACCTGAACAACCGGACCTGGGCAGGACGTTGCCGTCAAAGCGCGGGTCGTAACAAACGGGAAGCGCGGCCCTGAGGGCCGCGCTTCCCGTTTGTTTCATGAGACCCACGACACTCCCCTTTCCTCACTACTCCGTCTCCGGGCTCGTGTCAGGCATGAGCGTCCCCGCTCTCGCGTGTCATCGCGAGAAAAGTCGAAGGATCTCGGCCCAGCCTCGAGGTAGCGGGGGCGGCCGAATCAGGCACGGTGGGGACAACGAATCGCGCGATCTGACGCGGAGCGTGACCCGATCCCTTCGACAAGCTCAGGATGACACGCGAGAATGGTCGCGCTTCTGGAACCGGTCAACTCCGCTGAGACGAACTCCCCTGACCGCCAACGGCGCGCCCGTTACGGCCGTGGGTGATGCGCCCGTTCCACATCACGCCCCGCGTGAGTGAATCGTTTGCCCGGTGATCCAGGCGCCGGCGTCGCTGGCCAGGAAGAGGATGAGGCGGGCCGCGTCTTCCGGGAGGCCAAGGCGCCCAAACCCCATCTCGGCCAGGATGTCGGCCTTGAGACCCTCGGTCATCCAGCCAGTGTCGGTCGCGCCGGGATCAACCGCGTTGACGGTGATGCCGAGCGCCGCCACATCGTGCGCCAGCGACAAGGTGAACGCTTCGATGGCGCCCTTGCTCGCGATGTACGGCAACTCGGAGGGCATCGGCCCCACACCCTGACCGGAGGACAGGCTGATGATCCGCCCCCCGGTCCCCCCGCGATAGCGCCGCGCGAACTCCACCGAGAGCAGCAGGGTTGCCCGCACGTTGACGACATAGTGCGCATCGAGCGATGCTGCATCAAGCGTCCGGTAGTCCGCACTGACGGAGTGGGCGGCGTTGTTCACCAGGATCGAGGTCGGGCCGAGCCGCGATTCCGCCGCATCCAGCACCTGGCCAGGGGATGCCGGATCGGCCAGGTCAATCTCCAGCGCCTCGGACCGCACGCCAAGCTCCCGCAACTCGTGAAGCAGCGCGTGGGGGCCGTCGGGGTCGGCGCCGTAGGGCTGCTCCTGGTCGTAGGCCTGCCAATGGGTGAACAGCACATCAGCGCCGTGGCGAGCGAACAGGCGGCAGATAGCCACCCCGATGCCCTGGCGACGGCTGGCGCCAGTGACCACCGCGACCCGGCCCGCCAGGTCAACATTGAACTCACTCATCGCCACCAACTCCGGTCCTATTCCCTGTCTTCGGGCGCGTCGGGGCTGGCTCGCCCCGCGTGATCCAGAGGCCCAGGCGATCAACCTTCTTCCTGGATGTGCTCAGGGGCAACTGCCCGCGCCTCCCCCTGGCTGAGCATAGCCGCCTCGTAGACCTGCATCACCTGTAGGGCAAACTCCAGCGTGCCAATGGCCGGCTGGCGGCGTTGGGCGACGGCGACGCAGAAATCACTCAACTCCGCCACCATCCCCTGCACCACAAACGACGTGTTCTCCAGCGTGCCCTGGGCATTGCTCGATTCCCAGATCACGCTGCCGCTGTCCAACCCAGGCGTCGCGAAATCGAGCTGCGTCTCGTAGGAAAACGGCACGCCCCGGTGATACGCCACCCGCGTGCTGTTCTCGATCGAAATCACCTGCCCCTGGCCGTAAAAGTCATAGCGCTCAGCCGCCAGAAGCTCCGGGCTGCCAGCGGCTAGATGCAGATTGCCGATCGCGCCACTGGCGAAGTGCAGCGCAACGATAGCCGCCGCTTCTTCACCGGGACCGCGCAGGGTAGTTACGTGGCTCACGGGGCCGCTGCAGGCGATCATGAGGGAGAGGGGGTGGCAGCCGACCGAGAGGAAGGGCGGCTCTGCGGAGGCCTCCAGCCAGCGCGCGCCGTCTCGCGGAATCGTCACCCGGTAGACGCCCTGCATGGACTGCAAGGCCCCGAACGCGGGAACGGCCAGGAGTTCCCGCGCCTTCTGGGTGGCGGGCATGTAGGCCTTCTTGAAGCCGACACCGCAGACACGGTCGCCGCGAGCCGCCAACAGGGTTGCGACCTGGGCGGCGCGCACGGCCGGCGGCTTCTCCATCCAGACATCGAGTCCGGCGGCAAAGGCCTGCAAGCTCAGGGCGGGGTGGAAGCGCGGGCCGGTGCAGAGGAGCACCGCATCCAGGCCCGCCTGCCGAAACATCTCCCCGGCGTCAGTGAAAGCCGCGCCCGTGCGGTACTCCGCCTCGGTGCGCGCCAGCCGGTCGGCATCGACATCGCATAGCGCTGCCAGGTCCACTGGCAGGTAGTGCAGCGTGGGCAGGACATTGCGGTAGGCATGGCCACCCAGGCCCACGACACCTACGCGCAGCTTTTCCCCGAAGTCCCGCTGATAGGTCATCACGTTTCCCGGCGTGCGTTTCCAGACCCTGCTGTCATTTTCGCCTGGATCAGGATGGTGTGAGGGCTGGACGTGACGAGCGGACGAACGGCGTCATGTCGCAGGCAGGGAAGACAACCGTCCCTCCGGGTTCAGGCGCTGCGGGTCTGGCGCCGCACGGCTACTGGCTCGGCGGCAGGTTCCGCAGACGGACTACCAGGCTGGGCCGTCACCACCCGCAGCGGCTGCCGGACCGCCACAGGGCCAACAGATGCGCGCGGCTGCGCATCAGTAATGATGATCAACTCCTCGCCGATGGTCTGGATACGATCCGACGTGATGTGCACGGGGCGCTGGCCGTCCGCGCCATCCACATCCAGCCCGGCAAGCTGGTAGGAGGCGTTACCGAACTGGATCGCCCGTACCCGGCCGACCTGGGTACCGTTCTCGGTCATGACAGTGCGATGCAGGAGGGTCTCCAGATCGAGCAGCGCTTCTTTACGGCTCTCGACGGCCAGCTCGCTGCGCACTGCGGACACGTCCGTAATCGTTACCGCGTCCGCCCCGAAGGCATGGACATCAGTGATGTCCACCAGCCCGGAGCTGCTACGGCCGAACAGGCCGTTCCCCTGGTGGAAGGTGAAGCCCACCACCGATTTGCTCTCGGGATCGAAGTAGACGTGATCGACCGTGCCCAGCCGGGCGCCGTCGGCCAGGCTGACGACAGGTGTGCCCTTGGTGAGTGGAATGGCCATGACTTCCTCCTCGCGAGCCCGTGCCGGGGAACACGACAGATCGTGCGCGGCACTGGGCTTCATCCTGGGTTGTGCGGGACCGCGGGGAGATGGCGACGGGCAAGTGATCTCACCTGCGCCGAGATCACTAGCGCAAGGAGTGTGCCGCCCAGTCACACGGCCTGACGACCGTCGCCCTTGCCGGGTCATTCCTCCGGCTGCATCCACCGTCATCGGCCATGCTGCATCTTGGCGGGGGATATCTTTTCCTCGTGCCTAGCCGATGGGTGTCTTGCGCCCAACTTCAGGGGTCATCCCGTGCCGAAGGACCAGAGAGACGGAGCATGAACGAGAAGCATGTGTGCTATAATTCAATTACACAAGCCTCCAACCGATGATGGCGCACTTGCCACCCCCGGGTCGGCCCTCACCGCTCGACCCCGGTTGAGCGATACGATCCACCGCGCTGCGGCGGCGTTTCGCCCAGTGCTGTCCCTGCCAACACCGGCGGTCACGCCTGCCCTACCATTGCAGCCATCCCCGCGCGAGCCATCGGTTTAGGCCCGTCTACAAAGGAGCCCGCTATGGGAATCCTCCAGAAGTTGTCCTCACTCTTTGAATCACCCGCTCATCGTGAGCAAGTCCGGCGCGATGCCATCGATGAACAGCGACGCGCGACGTCTCCGGAAGAGGAAATCAGCCAGCGCGAAACGCGGCGGCTAGACGGGATGAGCAGTGAAGATCAGGCGTGGGAACAAGCTGCGCTGCAGCGGAACCGCGCCGCCCAGGACCTGCAGACGCCATAGGCCGCGCTCTGGATACACCGCAGTCACGACACCAGGGAGACGTCCATGAGCACAACCGAAACAGCGACCTTGAGCCCCGATGAGCAGGCATTCTTCACCGCCATGACCGAGCGCATGCGGCAACTACGCCGGCGGCGTGGCGTTCCAAATGGTGTCTCGCTGACTGACGCCGTGGCCCTGCACATGCTCAGTGCCGACGAGGTTGAGGCTGCCCGCTGGGGCGATGCCAACTCGCAGTCACCCCAGTTACAGGCATCGCCGTCGTAAGGCGTGCCTCCCCGCCGGCTTGTCTCTACCCAGCCTTCATCGTCACATTGGTAACGAGGGCGCCCTATGGGTAGTACGTCGCCAGCATCTGGTCCGCCACCCGCCCCTCCGTTGCCAGGGGTCGTACCCCTGGCTTCGCTCGTGGCGCCCATCAGCGAGGCGACGCTCGTTGGGTTGTTGCGTTCCGGCGCCCTGCAATCGTCCCGCCGCCCACCACGCCGTCCATCCCCAGCCCGGCAATGGCCGCGCTAACCTGGCAGCGTTTGTGGAAGCGTTCGTGTACGAGCATTGCGCTTCGACCATGCCCTGAGTTGAGTAAATCGTGAGTATCTTCCAGAACCTGCAATCGCTCTCATTGGACACCAAGGCGCTCATTGCGGCGGTGCTCATCTGCTGGCTCATTTCAGAAATTCGGCATGGGAAACGGCGCCGCGCCGATGCCGTGATCATGCAACACCTGCGTTCGGCTGCCACTGGTGGAGATCGAGCCCTCCTGGAAACCCGAAGGCCGCCGGGCCGTGTGCACGGCGCAGCCCTGGCAGCAGGGAAAGTGAACGCGCGCGGCCGCGAGGCGGGACAATACTTTTCTACCGTCATCCACAACAGTGGGCTACTCGAGGCGGAAGATATCCAGGTGAGCGCAGCACTCGGCACTCACGCCATCCGGGTCGTCTCAGCCCCGCGCCGTCTCCAGGTCGCCGGCAGGACAGCGGCAATCGAGCTGCGGCTGCCGTTTGGGCTCCTGAGTCTTGACGATGCGCAGCGCTACCTCCAGACCGGCATTCCGTTGCGTTTACGGATCGCTTACCGCGACGCAGGCAAGGATATGCATCTGCTGGAGGAGTGTTTTACGTTTGTCCACGCCCCAGCGGCACGGCAGGACTCCCGCGCGCGGTGGCTCTCCCAGCGGGGCTCGTGTCCTACCTGAGCACCTCCTGACCCCAACCAGCAGCAACCAGGCACAACACGTTGCCGCTCTCAGTCGACTCCCTGATGCGCTGCATTCGCCTGACGGACTGCCTCGCCGGCACCGGCTGCTCCATGCACTAGCCGTGAATCAGGCGCGTTGAAACCACAATCCGGTGGAGTTCGGCGGTGGGTGCCTCATCGTGGAGACCTTGGGGGGGACTTAGCGAGGCTCGAATACAGCGCCGCATGCCGCGCCGTTACTCAAACAGCGTAATGCGGTCGCGTGCATAGTCGAGGGACGACACCAGCATCGGACCGCGCGGTGTGGCGACATCCAGACCCAATGCCCACAGGCCCGCGAATCCCAGGGCAACCATGGTGTCGGGGTGGAGGGTAGCCGTGCGCGGAGGCGCCCCGCGATCATGGGCGTACTGGGCCATCTCCCGGTTAAAGAAGGCGCGGGACCAGCCAACTTCCGGCTCAAGCAGCACTACCTGTGCGTGCCGTGGCATCTCTTTGGTTATTTCGTACATGAACGCGCACTTTCGTTGTCGATTTCTGAGACGGACTCGTCCTGGGAGGTCGACGCAAGCAGGATGGCCTCAACATCCCCGCGAAATCGTTCCTCTGCCTCTTGCTGGCACCGGAGCACTTCGCTGAAGAATGCGTCCAACTGCGCTCGAGCAGCGGGATCCAGCGGCGAAACGGTGGCATCCCCGTCTTCACGCCACACGGCAAGCTCGTGGATCTGCACCTGGTCTTCACCATGTCCGGTCATCCGCGCGCGCAGGATTGCAGCGGCCTCTTCGGCCGAGGAGCAGCCAAGGTCGCATGTGGCGTGGTAGAGGATCTCGAAGCGGGGCATGGCGAATTCTCCTGGCCGGACAGCGCCGCGGCCTACCAGCATGATGTAGTGACGACGGTTAGCCCTCGCGCCGACTCAGGCGCTTCTCGACGTTCCGCAGCTTTGGCGGTTGCGGCGCCCTGCGTGGGCTGTCCCGTCTATGGCGATCCAGGAACCGCACTCCTGACCGGCTGGTTCTTTTTATCGGTCAAAGGTTCTCCGGTCCGGCCGGCGAGGAATCGTCTGCCGGTTGCTGGTGCCGGTAGATGATCTCCATGGCGCTGAGCACACTCGTGTGCTCGTCGTTCGTGACCAGGCGGCAGTTCTTCACGCTGGCGTGCATGGCCCACACCGCCTCGATGCTGGCCGCGTCCAGATCGATCGCGTACGGCTGGTCCAGCCAGTCACGCGGGACCTCCTGAAAGAGCTCATTCAGGCGCTCGTTGAGTCCGACTGGCGCGGAGGCGTGATGCACGCCACGCAATTCATGGGCTACGGCGCGCCACTCGGCGAGGGTCAACACGATGTGAGCCACGGGGGATCCTTTCTGGTCTGGTGGCTGCCACGGGCGCCCCTGAAACGTTCAGGAATCACCACCAGTTCGGCATGACAGGGCATTCGATGAGGCGGCTGGAGGGATGTCGGCGTACCCGCGCTGGCCAGTGACACTGACGGCCCCCACCCTGTTGCTGCTGCCCACGTTGGCAAACGTGACAGATCGTGCCGTCAGTCCGGCGGCGCCTCGTCATCAAACGAGGCGATAAGGACCGATGCGGCGTGGCCGAGACAGGCAGCTGCCGTGGGAAACACCCGGCCGTTAACGCCGAGGAGCAGGGACCAGTCGCCATACTGCTCGTTGTGATGGTGCGGGCTCACGTAGGCCTGCCAGCCATCGCGCTCCGCATCAAATGACGCGCGAATCTTGAATGTCCGGTGGCGGCCCGGGTCATTGGACGCATGGCTGATCGCTACCGACACATGCCGGTCGGGCTGGCTCCAGGCGCGTGGCCGCAACAGCTTGCCACGATCGCTGGTGTCTGACGCCTCCTGGCCGGAATGCTCGGACATGTCAACTCCTCCAGTCCTCGCGTGGCCAGGGTACTCGTCCGGCAACACCGGGCATCAGCTACTGACGAGGTTTTGCCGTCCGCCTCGGCTCGATGCGCGATACGACTCCCGTGCCGGCGTCAAATCAACCTCATCCGAGCAGATGCCAAACACCTTGCCAAGTTTGCGCATTTGCGCCACCTGGGGCTGGCGGCGCCCACTCTCCCAGAGATAGACCGTTTGCGGCTGAACACCCACGGCCAGGGCCAGGTCAAACTGCGTCCAACTCCGCTCTCGCCGCAGTTCCGAGATGGTCTTCATCGCACAGTTAGCCTCGCTACTGATGCGGTCATTCGTGCAGCCATTTTAGTGCGCCTGCACTATAACATGTGTTAGATTTGCATGTCGGTTATGGCAGTGCGACAGTCGCCGCCCCGAACACTGTGTATCGGGGTCCGCCACAACCTTCCACAGCAAGCTGTCTGTACATGACAGCGAAAGGACGAGTACCTTGGCAAGCGGCGCTATCAAATCCCTGCGAGAGAACGGTTTTGGCTTCATCGTGCCCGATGGAGGCGGCAGGAATAGCGATCTCTTCTTCCACCGCTCCGCCATCATCGGCGTGGACTTTGATTCCCTGCAAGAAGGCCAGCGCGTGACCTTCGATGTTGAGCCAGATCCACGTGACAGCTCGCGCAGCCGTGCGGTGCGCGTACAGCTCAGTGACAGCGAAGAGTAGGTCGGGTTCAGAGCAGGACACCGCGCCCGAGGCCCAGGAACCGGGCCTCGGAGCGACGGGTCATGATGCGCTAGTCACGATTGACGAGCACAATCCCGGCGCGTTCACCTTCCGGATGAAAGTCACGGAAAGTGGCGCGCTGTTTTTGGTGCTGCCACGCCGTGACCCGGCACAACCGCGGTTCTGGTGCGTGATCGTGGTCAAGTGCGCTCCGGGCGGCATCATCGATCCATCAGAAGTTGGGTGGCTGGGGAAGCAGGGCCTGCGACGCGAAGAGATCGCGGGCACCATGGCTGAGATCCGGGAGAATGTGAACCACTGGCTCACGGAACCTTCACAGGAACGGCTGCTGGCGTGGGTTTGCACCTCTCAACCAACGCCTGCACTCAAGGACACCGCGGACAACTACCGTCAGAAGGCCTGAACCGACCTACGTCGATCAGTATCGCCACCACGGGTCACCAGGAGCGACCGAGCACTCGATAACCCTGAGGTCGATGCGCTCAGCATCGACCTCAGGGTTATCACTCGTCCGGTGATTTCCATTTCTAGGATCTGATGCGGGCCTGTGACGGTCCGTTGGCAGCACAAAGATCTTCGGACACATGATCGCCGGCCTCAGCTGTGCCAATTGCCAGACCCTTACCGGATGGGCCTCGGGATCAGGCTACTCCCGCCTGCGCACGCCAGAGACCTCGGTCTATTCGAGCAATGCTGGCTACGCAGCAAGCGAGGGGAACATTTCCTGCGCCCCTGTCAGACTCACACTGAAGAAGTGCACCTGCATGGGAACGCGTCTGCCGCAGCTAGCTGGTGATCGCCGACGCGTGTAGCAGAGACACTCGGCTCCAGGTAGCCGAGGAGAGTGTCGCCAACGGTCAGGGTGTGACCGTTTCCCCACGCTCCTCTCCCCGAGTGAACCGCATCATGCCTGAACAGGCTGTAGTGCTGACGGGTATGGTCCGGCGAGAAGGCCGCCGGACCACAGACATCAACTCGTCTGCTCCTGAGAAGTCGCTTCCTTGAGTACCGTGCTTCCGGTTTCGACCGCGGCCGTGCGAATGCTCTCCGCCGTGGTCTGCACGTTCTCCATCATGCGGTCTCGGGCCTCGCCCATGATCTCGTCTTCTTGCGGCATGCGCGGCGTGATCGCTGCGACGAGGCTACCAACTGCAATCCCCACGGCGCCGAGCGCAACGGGATTCGCTTCGAGTTTCTTCCACAGCCCCTGGGTCTGATTCGACATCTGTCCTTGTCCTGCCTTCGTTCCTGGCTGCCGCTTGGCGTACTTGGAGAGAAACGCCCGCGTCGACTCCGTGAGACGTGGCGTCTCTCTTGAGGGCTTGCTGGCCGTACCCGCTGACGTTTTCGGTGACCCCGAGCGGACGCTGGTCATCGCCTCACCGGCCAGGTCGCGGACAGCTCCCTTGGCCTCGAGCACGACGTAGTACGCGACATCCTTCAGGTAACTGCTCACCTGCTCGGGTTCAAGCCGCCGCTGGATCTCGTCCAGCGTCCCGGCCATCGAATCGCGAGTGTGGTCAATCTGCCGGCTGATAACCTCAGGATCGCTTTCAGCGCCCGGGTCCACGCTCGTCATACCTTGCGTTCCTGCATCCCACGTGCTCATGACACCTGCTCCTTCACCATTGCGGTGTCAGCCTTGAGGGATTCGACTGTGCGCTGGGGTGCCAAGCTTGTTGTTTGCAGCATCGAGCGGCCACGCATGAGCAGCATGACCCCGATCAGCACCACCGCAGCTCCCACGACCAGTGCCGCGATCCAATCGGTCAGTCCGTTGCGCCACAACAAGAGGATCACCGCTGCGATGATGGCCAGTAGTCCCGCGTATGCCACCAGACCACCGGCCGCAATGAATCCGATACCTTTGCCAGCCTGTGCGGCGCTCTGCGTTACTTCGGCCTTGGCGAGCTGGACCTCCTGCCGCACCAGGGTACCGGTGTCCTGCACCAGGTCAGTAAATAGCTCGCTCAGCGGGCGGTCTTCCCGAGGGTGCGTCATGCGTACCCTCCTGCGCGGCTCTCATCGCCGCCCTGCATGTTGCTCAACCCAGCGTAGGCATCTGGACCGCGCTGGTACTGTGATGCGCCCTGCGAAGATGTGCCCTGGGACCCAGAACTCCGGAGGAACCGGGCCCCGACAACCCCAACGGCTACGGCGGCAGCAAAGAAGAGCACAGGCTGACGCTGGGCAAGGCCTTGAACGGTGCCGATTAACTGGCTGTACTCCTGGTTCTCCAGCATGGAGCCGATCTGCTCGACCTGGCCGGCAGCCTGATCAAGATAGCTGGCAATGCCTGCCTCGTTCTGCTCACGCAGTTGCGATCCGGCGTCTTGCAAGGTTGAACTCAGCACCGTAGCAATAGTGGCGCCTCGTGCTGTTTGCGACTTGACATTGGCTGTGACCTGCTCGCGAGCCTGGCTCACGATCTTGACAGCTTGCTCCTGGGCCTGGCTGACCGCCTGCTGCCCAATCTCTCCGAGGTCGGATGCACTCCCGCCTGAGCCACCAGATCCCTGGCCACCCATCTGGGATGAGCCACTCTCCTGCCCAGTCCCCTGGGAGGAGCCAGTCCCCTGGCCGCTCATTCCGGAAGAACCAGTTCCCTGACCACTCATCCCAGCGGAACCAGTTCCCTGGCCACCAATACCGGCGGAACCGGTCCCTTGGCTACCCATTCCGCTTGACGTTCCGGTATCGCGGAGACGAGATGACTGCTCCATGAGATCTCGCGGCTGAGCAGAATTTGCCGCATCGGAGAATCGCGATTCGCTCAAAGTGGACTCCTTTGCGTTGTCTGTCATGGCGGCACAACACCCTCGCGCACTCGGGCGCGTTTCAGGCCGGCCATGCGATATCAAAGCGGACGTTGCACGAGGTCAACGCGACCCGCACGCTCCTCCTAGTGCAACTTGTGTGCCTCAAAAACTGTATCTCTGAAACATTGGCGACCAATCAATCGCAGGACGTAGCGTGGGCTAACCAAACAAGGCGTAAGGACCATGCGCTCTGCCGTGGAGTCATCCAGCGCTGGGCACGAGGCGGCACCGGGTGGCCCTGTTCAACCGTTCCCGAGTTGACCCTGTTCCTTTCCCGGCCGTGGCAGGCGTGGGTGCGTAGCCATAGTTAATAGTGGAATGGTGTCAATCCAGTGGCAGCACGGAACGCGCTCGACGTCAGCCGGAGCGCCCATCCATGGACACCACGACCGTCAGCACGCTTCCCCGCTTCGCCTCCACTGCCGCCACGTCCACGCGCCGCTCCACATTTCGCGGGTTGATCGCGGGAAGTGCGGTGACGGTAGCTGGTGGCCTCCTCCACGGCGATACGGCGGCCGGGCGCGAGAAGAGCAAGAAACGAAAGAAGCAGCAGCAGGACCAGGCGCGACACCTGCCGGAGATGGCTGCCAGGAGAAGACCTGGGGCGTGGACCGGTCCCAGACGTGCGGCCGTGCAGGGGGGGTACGGCAGGTGCCTCCTGGAATCCACTGACGGCAACCTCTGCGCGGAGCTCCTGTTCCGGGCAAAAGGTGCACCGAATGCAAGGCCACGAACTGCACCAACTGCCGCTGCGTCCTGGCCACTGGCGGCGGAGACCGCTGCCGCAACGGCGCGACCGGCTATGACTTCGTTTGCGTCAGACGTGTCCAGGAAAAGGAAAACCGGCAGGAGCACTCACTCCTGCCGGTATCCGCGTATCCCGGTGCTCCGCTAGCTCCCTGAAGCGCTCGCCCCCTGGGCCATCGAACCACTCATGGCGGCCATCTGCTGGGTCAACTGCTGCGCGATCTGCTCGACCTGCTGCATCATCTGCTGCTCTTCCTGCAGGTTCTGCTGCAGCAACTGAGCTGCCTCGGTCATCCCCATGGTCCGTGCCTTGTTGACCAAATGTGTGTAGGCAGCGATCTCCAGAGCCTCGGTCTTGATCGCTCCGCCAACCACGAGGCCCTCCAGGACCGGGGCGGACGGCTGGGCCATCATCCCTTCCTGCAACTGCTGATACAAGCCCTCGGCCGCGTAGCACTGCACAGGATGCGCCGGCATGCCCATCATATCGAGGACCTGCTGCACGCGTTGTGCGTGCTGCTGGCTCTGCTCGGCGTGCATGCGCAGACCTTCCTGCAATTGCGGCGTCTGGACCATGCTCTGCGCCTGCTCCAGCATCTGGACGATGATCATCTCCCCGCTGAGCGCGTCCGACAATTCGTGGACGAACAGATCCTGGGGCGTCTGCATGGGCATCTGGGTCGAACTACTCATGGTGACTCACCTTTACCCTGGTTCACGAACGCATCTCACCACCTGCGAGATGCCTGCTGAGTCAGCCGCAAGTCGTATTCCATGAGCGCAAAGGCGAGTGAGCTATTCACCTATGCCATACCTGCTTCACGCACGCATTGCACAAATGAGAGCGGTCAAGACCCGGGGGATTACACGACCTGCATGGTGCCGTCCATGGGTCTCCAGTCCGACTGCGGCCACGGTGCGCCAGCGCGGTGGCCAGGCCACGTTGCTGTCCACACTTGCCGGCCGATCCACACACCTTCGAGGGGAGGTTGTTGCCTCACCGCCCACGCTAGTGAAGCGTTCGACCGCAATCACCGGGCGTATCTTCAGGTGGCGGCGCCGGGTCAGTCCTGTAACAGTTGCCGGTCTCGCGCGCACCATGTCTCTGCTGCCGGCAACACGTCCTCGAGCAGGTAGGCGCTGTTCACGTCAACGACACACGTGCTGGTGTTGAGCAGCGTCATGTGGCCATAGCCGTTGACGCGCAGCAGGATGGAGCCCGGCAGAAGCGCGGCCGCTCGCTCGCCCACCTCATCGCCGCCGTCGCCGAAGTCGACCAGCGGGGGGATCCGCTTCAGGAGCGTCACTGGGCAGATCGACACGATCGCACGTGGGGGAAGCTCGTCTTCAACGTCTTCGGCGCGCAGGCAGCGTTCGTGCGCTCCTTGACCAGGTAGCACTCGAAGGCCGCACTCGCCGCGTTGGTGCGGCGGCAAAAAGGCAGCCGCGTGAAGCAACTGGCGGTGGCCCGGGCCCTCCACGATGTCGGCCTGGCCGACGTCCCCACCATCTGCGCCACGTACTGCGTCTCACGCGCACCCGCTACCGTGTCCTCAAAGATTCACCCTGTGATGCGCACCGGCAGCAAGAACGCCCATCGAATCGTCGGCCGAGGAAGTCGATCGATCAGTCAAGGAAGTGGGTGCGGTCCAGGACCAGCGCGGAAGGCCCGGTCCAGGTACGACGACTTGATACCAAGGCAGGCTTCGGACGACGAGAGAGCTGGGCCGCCCTGGTCGCGGAATGGCGGCTAGTCGGAGCGTTCAGTGTCCGGCCTTGCCGAGCGGGCCAGGGAAGCGAGCAACGCTCTGGTCCGTTCCTGCTCCTCTGGCGGGCCGAACGGGCAGGCAATCAGGTCAGTGACCCCGGCGGCGGCGTACCGCTCCAGCTCCCGCGCCACCGCCGTTTCGTCGCCTACCACCCACAGGTCGCGCACACCCTCGCGTTCAAGCATGGTGCGGTAGCTCGGCATTTCAGCGATGAATCCGAAGCGGTCGTCGAACCAGGTCCTGGTGCCCCCGGTGTCGTCAGTGACGCCGACCACAACTTCGGCCACCACCCGGGGCGCGGGGCGCCCGGCGGCAGCGGCCGCGTGGGTCACTGCTGGGACCACGTAGCCGGCCAGGCCCCGCGGCCCCGCCCCGCTGGTCATCACCCCGTCTGCCAACGAGCCCGCCACCCGGAGCATCGTCGAGCCGAGGGCGGCCAGCAGCAGAGGGGGCGCCGTCGCCCCTGGCACCACAACTGCGCCGGTCGCGCCGACCATCTCGCCGCGCGCTGCAACTGTCTCGCCCCGCAGCAGTGGTCCCAGGATGCTGAGGTACTCCTCCATGTACCGGCCCGGCCGCTCGAACGGCATCGCAAAGTTCTCCTCGATGAAGAACGACGCGCCGGGCCCCACCCCAAGCTCCAGGCAATCGCCGGCAACTGCCTGGATCGTCAGCGCCTGGCTGGCAAGCACGAGCGGGTGCCGGCCGTAGACTGGCACGATCGACGTGCCGAGCCGGATGCCTGGCACCTCGCGGCCCAGCGCCGCCAGCACGGTCAGGCCGTCCCATTCCGCGTGGGGCGCGGTCCAGACGGCGGCGAACCCAGCCTCCGCCGCCGCCCGTGTTTGCGCCACGCGCTCCGCGAAGGGGATGGCCCCCACCGTCTCGTCCAGCTTGATCCCGATCCGCACGTTGATACCTCCTTCGATGCTGTGGCGCCGTTCATCCAGCCGCCACGTCCTGAGCCGCGTCCTTCGTCGTGGCAGGGGCCGAACGATCACGCGTTCGCACCGCGCTCTCATTCCCGTCCGGCTTCCACGCATCCAGGATCCGGAGAGCGAACAACCCCTGTGCCGCGCCCGTCGCCTCGTCGACTATCGGAAGGGGCGCGCCGGGCGGGATGAACCCGCGCGACCGCCACGATCAATCCACCGCGAGCAAGGTTTTACCGAGCGCCGAGCGGGCCTCGATCACGGCATGAGCTTCGGTGGCGCGCGCCAGCAGGTAGATCTGGCCAATCGCGGGCCGGAGCCTCCCAGTCACCGCCTTGGCCATCGCCTGCTCGGCCAACCGCCGCCAAACCACGGGTGCGAACTGGGTCTGCTCGATGCCGCGCACGGTCACGCCACGCGCCGCAGCAACATCCGGGGCGATCGCGGCAAAGTCACCGCTGGGCGCGCCGTGGGCAGAGAACCGTCCGCCCGGGGCGAGGGCCGCGAACGCCGCCGTGCCGACCTCGCCGCCGACGCCGTCGAAGACCGCGGCCACCCCGGCTTCGCCGGTCGCCCGCCAGACGAGATCGCACCAATCCGGGTCTGCATAGTCGACGACTGCCGCCGCGCCGAGCGAGCGGACGTGTTCGAGCTTCGCCCGGCCGCGGGCCGCGCCGACGACGAGCATCCACCCGCCCGGCCCAACCCCGGCCGATTCGACGAGGCCCAGTGCAGTCGGGCCGTCGTGGAGCAGTGCCGCCGCGTCTGCCAAGTCGAGCCCGTCCGGGACCTCGGCCGCGTCCTCCTCCCGGGCCGCCGCGAGCTCGGCGCAGCCGCCTCCGGCGTACCTACTGCCGCCGCCGGTCCGGGCAACGACCCATCGCCCGAGCCACCGAGGGCTCACGCCGTCGCCGACCGCCACGACGCGGCCAACCGCGCCGTCACCCGGGACGAAGGGCGGGACGATCCCGAAGAACTCCTGCCCCATCCGGCGCGGAGTTGGGCGTCGAGGAACAGCACGTCCGCCACCCCGACGTCGATTACCACCTGCCCCGGGCCGGCGACCGGCTCCGGCAGATCGATGGCCGCCAGCACCCGCGGCCCACCATACCGTTCCGCCACGATCGCTCGCATCCGATTCCTCCCCGCTCGCCGCACGGCGGCGCGGTCGCTTCCCGCGGCCGGGTCGTTGACTACGACCCGGACCCATGCTAAAACCTCAACATAAGTTCAGGTCAAGGGACGCGGAGGGCGGTGGACCGGTGCAGGGTGAGTTGACGGTGGGAGATGTCGTCGAGCGCAGCGGTGTGGCTGCCTCGGCGCTGCACTTCTACGAGCGGCAGGGGCTGATCACCAGCTGGCGTACCAGCGGGAACCAGCGACGCTACCGGCGCGACGTGCTGCGGCGGCTGGCGCTGATCCGGGTCGCCCAGCGAGCAGGTGTCCCATTGTCCGATATCGCCGCCGCCCTCGCGACGTTGCCGGAGGGACGGACGCCGTCCCGGGGCGATTGGGAACGGATGGCCCAGGGATGGCAGGTAGAACTGGACGAGCGCATCCTGCGCCTCCAACAGGTGCGCGACGCCTTCGCCGATTGCGTCGGCTGCGGCTGCATGTCGATCGACCGCTGCCCGCTGGCAAACCCCGGCGACGCGCTCGGGCGGCGTGGCCCGGGACCCCGCCGGTTGAACCCCTGAGAGCACGTATCAAAACCTATTTCTCGTCAGTTTGTGAAAACAGATCAACGCACAGCCGTGGATGGGCAAGGCCCGGCGAGTGCCGGCACAGTGGTCATCGCGGCTACGCAGCCGGCGGAACCGACTCATCCAGGTCAGCGTTTGCTTGACCAGTTGCTAACCGCAGTGGCACCTGCACCTGCACCCGACGCCGCTCGCAACGTGCTTCCTACCCGGCGGACAGCAGACGGTGCGCGACGCGTACAAGTAGCCGCGTTGTGGCTGCAATGCTCGGGACATCGACCCACTCATTGGCCTGGTGGAACTTGTCGCCGCGCGGCCCGATCATCACGGTCGGGATGCCGGCCTCCTCGGAAAAGAGGTTCATGTCGCCAAATCCACCGTAGCCCCACTCCGGCTCGTGCCCGGTCTCGGTTACGTAGGCAGCAGCAACCGCCTGCGCCAGGGGATGCTGCGGGTCAGTTTCCCAGGGTGGGTAGTAAGGCGGATCGACGCTGATTTCGAACGCCGCCGGGGAGTGCAGGTCGTCAACGAGGGACTGGACTTCCGCGACGACATCCTCGCTGCGCTCCCCCGCCACGATCATGCGGTTGAGGATGACCCGCGCCTTTTCCGGCACGGTGATCACGTACTGGTCGTTGCCGCTGCTGAAGTTGAGGACAGCGCGGCTGCCGCGCATACGGGGGTGCTCGCGGATGGGAAGCTCGTCCAGGCGGGCCACCAACCGGGCCGCTTCGGTCGCCGCGTTGACACCATCCCATGGCCATGAGGCGTGCGCCGCGCGCCCGGTGACGTCGATGCGGAGCAGCGTCTTCCCGACCGAACCAAGCGCCGGCCGATCCCAGGAGGATTCCGTGACGATGCAGTAGTCCGCGCCGAGACCACTATCGATCAGCGCGTGCGCCCCGACCGAATAGGCCTCTTCATCGACAACCGAGGTGAAGATGACGGTGCCGCGCCACCCCTCGCGGTACCGCGCCAACGCCCGCGTGGCCAGCATAGCCGCCGCCACCCCCGACTTCATGTCGGCGGCACCGAGCCCGTAGAGGCGGTCCCCTTCGCGGCGCGTGGTCCAGGGATCGGAGTCCCACCCATCAACCGCGAGCACGGTGTCCGTGTGACCATTGAAGAGCAGCGTCGGCCCGTCGCCATTCTCCACGCGGGCAACCACGTTCGGGCGGTCCCCCTCCGTGGCCTGCAGCTCTGGCACCAGCTCCGCCGCCTCCAGCCACGCGGCCACGTGGCGCTGCACCGGACCTTCCTCACCTGGGTAGCTGCGGCGGGCCACCAGTTCACTCGTCAGCGCCGCCGCCTCGTCGTCGCTGACGACATCAGCAAGCCAGGTATCCGTCATCACCCTCTCCATGTACCTAGGGCAGCCGACATGATGTCAGCACTCACGCAAACCCGTGGCAGGATATCCCACGGCACGACGTCCAGTTTGGACGCCTCCGGACGCCATGAACGGAACAGAGCGTGGAGAACAGGTGGCGTGGAATCACTTCCCGGTGTATGAGGGCCGTAGCGGGCTCAGCCGGTTATTGCTGCATCCGCGGAGGCGCCACGACAGCACCCAACTCGATCGAGGCGACACACCCGAGCACGATTGCCAGGCTCCGAATGTTGTCGCGCCCGCTGGTTTCCGGTTCCTGCCCAGTCCTGACCGCTTCGGCGAACAGGGCCAGCGAGGCCGTGCGGTCTGACACCTTCAGATGCGGCAGGAGCAGCTCATGCGGCTCTTCGCCGCGGAGGTGCAACTGGAGCGTGCTGGACATCACGTCGTTGGAGGGCCCGGTCCAGGTGAGGCGGCCACGTTCTCCGACCAGCTCCCACTCGCCATTCCAGGAGGTCTCGGGCGCTCGAGTTGCCCAGTCCCCTTCGTACAGCACCGTTGCGCCGCCGCTCAGCGTCATCGTCGCCGCAACCGCGGGGTCGTGCTGGTAGGGGCTGTCCGGCACGCGCCAGCCCTGGGCATAGATCGCAGTCACCTCCTGACCGGTGAGCGCCCGCAGGAGGTCGGTGTGATGGATGCTCATGTCGAGCACAAAGGGATGGCGCATGGCGTAGCGGAAGTTATCCGCGTGCCAGGCGTCACGGGTGTCGCGCAGGCAGCGCACCCGCACCGCCACCAGGTCGCCGAGCAGGTCCTGGGCAATCACCTGGCGCGCGGCGACCGCGCCTGGCCGGTAGCGGTAGTTCTGACTGACCATCAGGATGCGATCCACCGCATCGGCGGTCTGGACAAGGTCGCGCGCTTCGTCGATCGTCGTCGCGAGCGGCTTTTCCAGGAGAACATGCTTCCCGGCACGGAGAGCCGCCGTTGCGACCGCGTGGTGCGTGTCGGGCGGCGTAATGACCAGCACGCCATCGGCGGCAACCGCAGCCAGGGCTCGCTCGAGATCCGCAAAGACCGCTGCTTCGTTCAGATGCAGCGTAGCGACAGCCCGGGCTCGCGCGGCTGATGAGGGATCGACCGCCGAGACGATCTCAACTTCGTCTGCAGCCCGGGCGATCTCGGCCCAGCTTTGTCCGAATCCCCCGAGCCCAACCTGAATGACACGCATCCTGCCTTCCCTCCCGAGTAGCGCACTCGTGACTCGCCAGGCTACCCCCTTGGTCTTGCCAGCGGTGAGGCTACCGCCAATGGAGCGTTGTGGCCCGGCGAGAACGGCGATGATCGGCAGCGCGAACGTCGTTGAAGCCAGCCCCCAAACGAGCAGCAGGATGAAGCTGCGGGTGGAGGAAACCCGGATCGAGTGTTCCTTCCGTGCGCCAGCATTGACGCTCCCCTGAGGTGGACATACACTGGCCGGCCTAGCCTCAATCATGGTGACGATGACATGTCACCACGTATCGCCAGTTTGCAGCGCTGCAATCCCTTGAGAGGAGTTTCAGGCGATGACCCACCAGGCGGTTTCCCGCAGAACCTTGCTCGGCGCCGGGGCGGCAGCCGGTATTGGCGCCCTGTCCAGCAAGCGGTCCACGTTCGCCGCACCGGCGGTGATCCAGGCTGGCCCGGTTACCCTGCGTTTCATGACCCACAACACGCTGGAGCAGCCTGCAGGCGAAGTGCTCAAGGAGATCATTGCCGAGTTCGAAGAGCAGAACCCGGATATCAAGATTCAGCTTGAGGAAGTGCCGAACGCGGACATCCTCACCAAGCTGACCGCCTACGCTGAAGGCGATGACCTGCCAGACATCCTCGACGGCCAGTTCGGCCTCGCCTCATTCATCAATCTCGACGCCGCGCTGGATATCAGCGACCGCGTTGACGCTGAGGGCCTGCGCGAGTCGTTTATCCCGGTGGCGCTGCAGGCTGGCACCGACGGCGAAGGGCGCATCCTGGGCCTCCCCTTCTACACCGGAACCGACGCCCTCTACTACCGTCTCGACCACTTCGAGGAGGCCGGGCTCGATCCCGCCGCGCCACCGAAGACCTGGGCCGAGCTGGGCGAAGCAGCAAAGGCGTTGACCAACCCACGCGCCGGACGCTACGGCTTCGGCATGTACGGCAAGACGCACACCGTGCGCTGCATCCACTTCATGCAGAACAACGGACCCGACGGTGAAATGATGCGCCTGGACCGCGACACCGGCATCTGGACGATCCTGGTCAACAGCCCGGAATCGATCGAGGCCATCGAGTTCATGGTCTCGCTGGCGCGCGACCTGAAGGTCGTGCCGCCGAACGTGGTCGAGATGGACTACCCGGCCAACGTCGCGGCCTTTTCTGGTGGCAACATCTCCATGCTCACCACCGGGCCGTGGGGAGCGCAGACGTTCATCGGAACCAACCCGGAGATCGAGGGCAAGTTCGGGGTGGCGCTTCATCCAACCCCAACCGGCGAGACGCCTAAGCTGCGCCAGGGTTCGTTGATCTACGCCATCGGTCGCACCACGGAGCACCCCGACGAGGCGTTCCGCTTCCTGAAGTGGTTCACGCACGACCGCCAGCCGTACTTCGCGGCCAAGGCCAAGTACGGCCCCACCACCAAGGCTGCACTCGAGGACCCAGCGATCACCGAGGATCCGTTCCTGTCGGTATTCCTCGAGCAGTCCCTGAGCGCCGTGGTCGAGCCGTACGAGGTCGAGCTTGGCGACTGGAACAAGCTGAAGGATCAGTTCGATCCTGAATGGCAGGCAGCCCTGATCGGCTCGAAGGATGTGCCGGCGGCGATGAACACCGCGGCATCCCGTTTCGCTGAAATCCTTGCCGAGCGCGGCGAGCTCAAGTACCCCGTTTCCTAGCTTGAGGGGATGAGCGGGAGGGCAGAACGTTACGGTTCCGCGCTCCCGCTCATGCTTCACCCGGAGTACGCACGATGGTGGCAACCAGCCGGGCCGAACGATTGCCGCACCGGCGTGACGCGCGCAAGATGCGGCCGGTAGGGCGCATCCACCCCTTCCTCTTCGTGGCGCCGTCGGTGTTGATGCTCCTCCTGCTGTTGGCGCTGCCGATCACGCAGGCGTTCCTGCGCACCTTCCAGCCAGATTCCGGTTGGGGCGTGGAAAATTACGTCCGCGCCTTCCGGGACGATCAACTGGCTCGGGTGGCCATGCGCCACACCTTCGCCTTCGCCTTCTTCTCCGTGATCGGACAGTACATCCTTGGGTTCGCGGTGGCGCTGCTGCTCAGCGGCAAGCTGCCCCTGCGCCCGGCCTTCCGCGTCCTCTTCCTGCTGCCGTGGATGTTCCCGGCCGTGGTGCCCGGCATCACCTGGCGCTGGATTTTCGACGGCCTCTTCGGGGTCTTCAACGAGATCCTGTACCGCGTCGGGTTCTACGCCGAAACGGACGTTCCCATCGCCTGGCTGGGTCAGACAAGTACGGCCCTGGCCGCCACCATCGTCGCTAACATCTGGCGCGGGTTCCCCTTCATGATGGTGCTGCTGCTGGCTGGCTTGCAGTCGATCAACCAGGAGATGTACGAGGCGGCGTCCGTTGATGGGGCCAACGCCTGGCGCCGCTTCTTCGATATCACGCTGCCGTCCATGAAGGGCATCTCCTTCGTGGCCATCCTGCTGGCCTGGATCGGTAGCTTCATGAACTTCGCCATCGTGCAGGTGATGACCTCTGGCGGCCCGGCAAACTCCAGCGAAGTCTTCGCCACGCTGATCTACAAAAACGCTTTCCTCTATGCCGACGCGAGCTACGCCGCCACGCTCGGCATTATCCTGCTGGCCCTGTTGATGGTGCCGGGTGGGTTCTACGTCCGCGCCACCATGCGCTCTGGCCGCCGGTGATCCTGTGGCTCTGCGAGGCGTGAAGGAGACGATTGCGCCGTGTCGACTGTCGTGAAGGCCCCGGCCCTGCCCGTCTCGCCCGGCCTCCCCAGGAGGGAAGGGTTTTCGACCGGCCTGCGCGTGGCCATTGCGCTCGCGATGCTGGTCCTGACCCTGTTTCCGCTGTACTGGATCATCGTCTCGTCCTTCAAGACCAATCTCGAGACCCACACCGTGCCGGTTACCTTCCTGCCCGCAGTCTGGTCGCTCGATGCCTACCGCGAGATCTTCCAGCGGAGGAACTTCGGCCACTACATGTGGAACGCGATGGTCGTCTCGCTCCTGACCACACTCTGGGGCGTCGGGGTGGCGGCATGGTCCGGCTATGGCTTTGCCCGCTACGAGTTCCGCTTCAAGGGCGCGCTGATGGCGTTCGTGCTCATCGCGCAGTCCTTCCCGCGCATCCTGCTGGTCATCCCCTACTTCGAGATGGCCAACCGCTTCGGCCTGAAGGACACCTACCTCGGCCTGATCCTGGCCTACAGCACCTTCATCCAGCCGCTCTGCCTCTGGATCATGAAGGAGTACTTCGAGCAGATCCCGCGCGAACTGGACGAGGCAGCGCTGGTCGATGGCGCGTCCCCCTACCGCGCCTTCTGGGACATCATCCTGCCGCTGGCGCGGCCCGCCCTGGGAGCAACCGCGATCATCGGGTTCCTGACCGCCTGGAACGAGTACGAGTTCGCGCTGGTGCTGACCAGCTCGGAAAAAGTGCGCACCATCTCGGTGGCCATTGCCTCCCTGATCGGCGAGTTCACGACTGAGTGGAACCAGGTCATGGCTGCCGCGGCAATTGGCACTGTGCCGGTGGTGATCGTCTTCCTCTTCTTCCAGAAGCAACTGATGCAGGGGCTGACCGGTGGGGCGGTCAAGGGGTAGGGGTGGGTAGGTAGCAGGACGGAACCTGCGGTCTGAGGGGAGAAGTTCTTGGCAGCGTCTCGCACGATTGCCCGCGTCCGCACTGTGGTGGTGGGCGCTGGCTGGCGCAACTACATCTTTATTCTTGTTGACACCAACGATGGGCTGACGGGGCTTGGGGAAGCCTCGCTCGGCGGGCAGACCAACACCGTCCTGGGGGCAATCACGGACCTGGAGCCGCTGCTGCTGGGCGCCGATGCCACCCGCATCGAGCACCTCTGGCAGCAGGCCTACCGCCACGCGTTCTGGCACGGCGGCCCTGCCTTCCTGAGCGCCCTGGCCGGCGTCGAGGTCGCGCTGTGGGACATCCAGGGGCAGGCCCTCGGCGTGCCGATTCACCGCCTGCTGGGCGGGCCAACTCGCGAGCGCGTCCGTGCCTATGCCAACGGCCCGCGCGGCGACACCCCTGAGGAGATGGCCGCGTCCGCAACCGCGCTGGTAGCGCGTGGCTATACCGCCCTCAAGATGGCTCCGTGGGACGCCATGCCGATTCTGGCCAGCCGGAGTCGCATCGAAGCCGGCGTTGCCAAGGTGCGCGCCGTGCGGGAGGCGGTCGGGCCGGACGTCGAGCTGATGGTCGATGCCCACGGCCGCCTCTCGCCGGCGGTGGCGATTCGTGCCGCGGAGATGCTGGCTCCGATTGGCCTCACCTTCTTCGAGGAGCCGAGCCTGCCGCAGAACAAACAGGTGCTGGCGCGGCTGGCGCGCAAGGCGGCGGTACCGATTGCCGTTGGCGAGCGGCACTACACCCGCTGGGACTTCGACGATCTGCTTGCCTCACGCACGGTGAGCGTGCTGCAGCCAGACATCATCCAGAGTGGCGGCCTCTCTGAGGCCCGCAAGATCGCCGTGCTGGCCGAGATGCACTTTGTCGCCGTGGCGCCGCACAACCCCTGGAGCTGGGTCAACACCGTATCTTCACTGCACCTTGATGCGGTCCTCCCGAACTTCCTGATGCAGGAGGTCATCACGGATCCCGAGCCGTGGAAGGACGAGGTCGTCGTCAATCCCCCGGTCCTGGACGACGAGGGGTACTTCGCCGTGCCCACCGCGCCGGGCCTCGGCATCACCCTCGACCTGGAGGCAGCGAAGCGCTTCCCGCCGGTCACGGGCCGCCCGCCGGACCTCTGGCACGACGATGGCTCGGTGGCGGACTGGTAGCGGAATGGCAGACGGGAGCACGGCCATGGGCAGTCAGGGCAGGGAGTCGATGGATCATGGACAGATGGCGGGAAGCAACAACACCCTCGCTGATCTCAACCTGCGGGTGACCGAAGTCATCCCGCACGTCCTCTTTGCGGGCCGAACGAACCTCATCTTTGTGGAAGTGCGCACCGACGCCGGCATCACCGGCGTGGGCGAGGCCAGCCTGGAGGGGAAGACGGAGGCGGTCGTCGGCGCGATCAACGACATCTCGGAGTACCTGATCGGCCAGGATCCAACGCGTATCGAGCACCACTGGCAGACCATCTACCGCCACTCGTTCTGGCGGGGTGGCGTGGTGATTGGCAGCGCCATCTCCGGGATCGAGCAGGCGCTGTGGGACATTCTCGGCCAGGCACTCGGCGTGCCGGTATACGAGCTATTGGGCGGCCGCGTGCGGGACCGCGTCCGCCTCTACGCCAACGGCCCGCGCGGTGACACGACCGAAGAGGTCGTCGAGTCCTGCGTGCGCATCGTTGAGGCAGGCTGGGGCGCGCTGAAGCTGGTCCCCTTTGAGGCTGTACCAGGCGTGGCCGGGCAGCGCGAATTGCGCGAGGCACGCCGGCGGATGGGGATGATCCGGGACGCGGTTGGCTGGGACGTCGATATCCTGATTGACTGCCACGGCCGGCTTACGCCTACCTCGTCCGTGCAGATGGCAGAGGCCCTGGACGAGTTCGACATCTACTTCTTCGAGGAACCCGTCTTGCCCGAGGACCCGCGGGCCCTGGCCGAGGTCGCTGCCTCAATCACCATCCCGGTCGCCACCGGCGAGCGGTTGTTCACCAAATGGGGATTCCGGGACATCCTGGAGCTCGGAGCGGCGGCCGTGCTGCAACCCGACCTGGCGCACTGCGGCGGCATCTGGGAGGCACGCAAGATCGCCGCGGCGGCGGAGGTCTCCTACGTCGGCGTTGCGCCGCACAACCCCTACTCCTGGCTGCTGACGATGGCCAGCATCCAGCTTGACTTCGCCACCCCGAACTTCCTGATCCAGGAGTTCCTCATCGATCACCCGCCAGAAGTAGAGCGCCTCTTCGCGCAACCGTTCACCTGGCTACCCGGCGGCTGGGTCGAACCGCCAACCGCGCCCGGCCTTGGCGTGCAACTCGACTGGGACGCCGTGCGCGCCCACGAGCAGCTTCCCTACCGCAAGACCTACCAGCCCTCACTGTGGCATGTGGACGGGTCCGTGGCGGATTGGTGAACCGGCGGGGTAGTTGACCGCCATCGTTCCAAGGGGAGGCTGCGAACTGGGGAGGCTATCTCGAAGCCTGTAGAAGGGGCGTCGTGGCTACGGGAAAACGACACTCCTGAACAAACTTGAGACACGATAGGGCATGCAGGTCCACTACCTGCTCACATACGTCATTCTGACACCGGGATCTCCGGGTTCACACTCCCCGTTCAGCCACCCTGGCGTTCGCCCAGACGCCGAGCAGCGCCATTACGCTCAAACCCGCGAAGAGCGCAACGAAGGGTCCAGCGGCGCCTGGCTCCGGGTGCTGCACGAAGAGAAGCGCCAGTACGGTGGAGCCGGTGACGCTGCCCAGGTAGCGAGCGGTCGAGAAGATGCCGGCGGCCGTGCCGGTTTGGGCGTGGGGGACGGATTCCACGGCGGCGGTCTGCACGGGCGCGCCGGAGACACCGAGGCCCAGGCCCATGGCCGCCAGCGCGATCACCAGCGGCGCCAGGTCCGGCTGCCGCACGGCCAGGGCCAGGCCCGCAATGCCAAGCAGCAAGATCCCCGCTCCCACCACCGCCGGCAACCAGCGTCCGCGCCGGTCAGTCCAGCGACCCCCAATTGGGCCCCAGAGCGCAGCAAAGACCGAGAGTGCGGCCAAGGTCAGGCCGGCGGTCTCCACGCCGTAACCGCGCACGTCCGCCAGGTAGAGCGGCAGGGCCAGCAGCGTGGTGTACATCACCAGGTTGCTCAGGCCGATGGAGGCGCAGGCCGCAGCAAAGTGCGGGCGCGTGAAGAGGCGCACATCCACCACCGGGGACGCTGCGCGCAACTCCCAGCGCACGAAGGCAACGCCTAGCAGCATGCCCACCAGTCCAGACACGGCAGCGAGCATCGACTGTCCGGCCCGGGTCAATGCCGGGATGATGATCACCGCCCCGAGCGCGGCGGCAAAAAGCACCGATCCTGCAATATCGAACGGTGGGCGCTCCCGGCGCGACGCTCGGGAGCGCGGCAAGCTCTGCCAGCCCAGCAAGAGCGCGGCCGCCACGACGGGTACGTTCATCCAGAAGATCGACGGCCAGCCGAATGCGCTCACCAGCACGCCACCCAGTGGGGGACCCGAGGCTGCAGCTAACCCGGTGGCCAGCCCAATCACGCCGAACGCGCTGCCCCGCCGTTCCTCGGGCACCGCCTCGCGGATCATGGCAGCGCCGTTGGGAAAGGTGAGGGCACCGGACAGGGCCTGCATGGTGCGGAAGAGGATCAACACTGGCAGGCTCGGCGCGAAGGCGCACCCCGCCGAAGCGACGGCGAACCCGATCAGCCCCCCGAGATAAACACGCCGCCGCCCGTAAAGGTCCCCTAACCTGCCCCCGATCGGTTGCCCAACAGCCATCGCCATTAGGTACAGCGTCACCAGGGCCGCGGTGGCCGTCACCGAGACGCCGAGCGCGTGCTGGATGTCCGGGAGCGCCACCGCGATCATGGTCGAATTCAGCGGCGCGAGCGTCGTACCAATAGCGATTGCCGGCAGCAGCCAGCGCTCCGGCGTGCCGAGCGCCGGAGCAGGTGTGGCATTGGTGGTGGGAGCAGTGGCCTCGCTTCTCAAACCGGGTAGGTCACCAAGCCGCCGCTCCCGTCGACGGTGATCTCCTGCCCGGTCTGGATCGCGCGAGTTGCTCCAGCGGCGCCCACCACAGCGGGGATGCCGTACTCCCGGGCCACAATTGCGCAGTGACTGAGCGGACCGCCCGTCTCCGTCACCACCGCGCTGGCGATACCGAAGAGTGGCGTCCAGGGCGGCATGGTGGTGATCGCCACCAGGATCTCGCCCGGCTCGAGGGCCTGGGCATCCTCCAACGTGCGCGCCACGCGGGCGATTCCGGAAACGGTCCCGCGCGAGCCCGGGGTGCCCTTGAGCTGACCCGGTATCTCCGAGATCTGCGGGGGACCGCCGAAGAAACGCATCATGCCGCGCTCCATCGGGTTGCTGGCGGGTGGCGGTCCCGCTGGTGGTCGGCCGACGAACGGGGGAGGCGACATCTCTGCGGCCTGGGCCAGCTCGTTGCGGCGGCGATGGACCAGGGCCTGGACATCCGCACTCGAGTGGATAGGCTCACCACCCAGGATCTCGCGCAACTCCTCGAGCTTCAGCAGGAAGATGTCCTCTGGAGCTTGCAGCCAGCCGCGCTGCACCATCAGTGTTCCGACACGCAGGGCGACCAGGCGGACCAGGGCCGTGTTGCGCTGGTCGATGTAGAAGTTGTGCTCCTCCTGCAGGAACGCGCCCTGCCGCGCGAACTGCAGCATCGCCTCGAACTGGCCGCGTACCGCCTCCGGGTACACCGCCAGTTGCTCCCGGGCGACGGCAAGCGCCGCCTCGGCGGAAGTCGCCATCGCCGCATGCTCCGCGCGGGCATCCCGCCCGGAGATGAGGTAGGCACGCACGGCGGCCAGCGCGAATGAGGGGTCCTCCTGCCACGTCGGGGTCGCCAGGTCGAAGAGATCCTGGCGCAAGCCGTACTCTGCAAGGTATTCCCGCAGCGCCAGCAGGAAGGTGCGTCCCGCCTCAATGCCTTCCAGCGTGGGCATAAGCGCGCTGGCTGGCGTGGCGAGGAAGATTGGCTCCAGCCTTCCCTCCCGCGCCAGGATCGCCAGGTCGGAGATGCCAAAGCCCGCCTTGACGCTTTCCGAAACCGCTCCCACCAGTAAGGCGTGACCATCAGCCTCGGTACCGCCGAAGAGATCGGCGTAGAACTCATCGAAGAGCTGCATGGACAGCAACATCGGGATCGCCAGACGGAAATGGATGATCCAGGCCTCAATGGCAATCGCCTTTGCCTCGTCCAGGGCCGCCAGGATCTCGACATCAGTCGCATCCGCAGCGGGCAACTCAGCGAGACGCGCGTTCAACTCCTGGAGGCGCGGCAGGTGCTCACCATGCCACCGCTCCATCTGGCGGGCGACCTCTCGCTTGCCCACCGCTTCCAGCGACTCGCCCATCTGGCGCGCCTCCTCCTCGGAGGCCGGGATCACCGGGACGAAGCGGGTGAAGTGGAAGTAGTTGCGCTCCCGCGCCTCGTAGGCGGCAATGGGTATCCCGGTTTCGGCGGCGGCCACCGTCATCCCCGTGCCGGACGCCTCGGCCATCATCGATTCCGTCAGCGGCGAGATGGCGAACGGCATGTGCATGGGGTCATGCATGAACGGTTCGCCGTCATCGAACGGGATATCCCAGGGCACAGGAAACGTGGGGTTCTCGGTCAAGGTTTTTGCAACGGTCTGCATCTGGTTACTCCTCATGGGGTGATGAAAGCGAATGAGAGAAGCGAGTTCCCGCGGCTAGTCGCCGGCCAGGGCCAGGTCATCCAGCGTGGTGATGGGACGCGCCTGGAAGAGGACGACCCTTCCGCCAGCAATCGCGCCCTCCAGATCAGCGGCGTAGCCAAGCCGCGCGGCCAGGCTGCGCACCAGTGCGGCAATTTCCGCCGCCTGCATTTCGGAAAGCGCGTTCAGGGAACGCATCATGCGCGGCACAGGGGTTTCCCGGGTGCCAGATCCGCTGGCGTCGGGGATGATCATGAGCTGCTTGTCGCCGATGATGTACTCAGCAACCTGGCCATCGGGTGCCACGACGACATGGTCGGGCGTAACCATGCCCGACACCAGCGCCTCGCCCAAGCCCCAGGACGCGGAGATGACGACATGGTCCCGCCATTTGCCAACCGGGTCCTCCGTGAAGGCGATGAACGAGATGTCGCTGCGGATCATCTGCTGGACCACCACGGCCATGCAGGGCGCAACATCAGGCAGGTTGGCCTGGCGGTATGAGACGGCCCGCTCGGACCAGAGTGAAGCCCAGCACTGGCGCACGGCATCTTCCAGTTCCGGCAGGGTGCGCACGCCGAGGAGGGTGTCGTGCTGACCGGCGAAGGAGTGTTCGCTGCCATCCTCTGTTGTTGCGGAGGAGCGCACCGCCAGCGCCACGTCCGGTCCCACGCGCTCTTGGAGTGCGGCGAGCCCGTCCGCAAGGCCCGTGGCTAGATCGGAAGGGAGTGGCGCGGCCTGGATCTGCGCCCGTAGCCCAGGCAGCATGGCGGGCGTGACTGTCGAGAGATCAGCAACGCCCAGGGTAGCCAAGAACTCCACGCACGCAGACGCCGTGATGGCGAAGGCCGGCGGCACCGGCGCATCAAGCGCTGCCAACTCGCTCAGGCTCGCACCTTTGCCACCGACCAGGTCACGCGCAAGCGGCGTCTGGTCGAGCCAGATGGTTGGGGATGACATGGCACGTAGTACTGATCCTGACAACGAAATCCCTCCAGGCGCGCGGCAGAGCATAGCAACTCGTTAATAATTGTGCGGACAGGGGGCTCCCCGGACAATGGCAACAATGTGGTAATCCCTTCCTGTTCAGAGAGGAGGCCACCTGGGGTGGCTCAACGGGCATGACCAACGCACCAGGGAGGAACCACGTCTTGAGTACTACTCCAGAGGCATTTCCAACTCCCCTCCACTGGGAGCCCATTCCCCTTCCAGAAATCGAGGCGGCGCGGGAGCGTCTGCTCGGGGTGGTCGTGCGCACGCCGCTGGTGCAGCTGGATGCCGATGCTGGCGACGGGCGTGAGGTCTACCTCAAGCTGGAGAACCTGCAGCCAGTCCGCTCGTTCAAGCTGCGCGGCGCCTACAACGCGATGGCGAAGATCGGACGCGCCGGGTTACCAGAGGGGGTCTGGACCGCCAGCTCCGGCAACATGGCGCAGGCGGTGGCCTGGTCGGCTCGGGCGCTGGGCATCACTGCCACGGTCTTCATGCCGGAGCACGTGCCCCAGGTCAAGGTCGAGAACGTCCTCCGCTACGGTGGTTCTCCGGTAAAGCTCCCGGCCGATGAACTGAGCGAGATCTACCTGACCCGGCAGCACCCGGGCGCGCCAGGGCGCTTCATTCACCCCTATAGCGATCCGGACGTCATGGCGGGTCACGGTGTGATCGGGCTGGAGCTGCTGGAAGACCTCCCGGACCTTGATGCGGTCATCGTGCCATTTGGCGGCGGAGGGCTCATCTGCGGGATCGCCTCGGCGCTGCGCGAGCTGCGGCCGGGGGTAAGGATTTTCGCGAGCGAGATCAACACCGGTGCGCCCTTCGCTCCCTCCCTCGCCGCCGGCCATCCAGTCGAGGTGGCGTTCACGCCGAGCTTTGCCGATGGCATCAGCGATGCCTTCGTCAACCCCGAGATGCTGGGCCTCGCCAAAGACCTGGTGGACGGCTCGATCGTCGTCAGCCGGGAGCAAACTGCTGACGCCGCCCGCCTGGTAATGGAGCGCAACCGGGTGATTCCAGAGGGCTCGGCGGCCACGGCAGTAGCTGCCGCCCTGACCGGCAAGGCGGGAAGTGGCAAGGTCGTCTGCATCCTGAGCGGCGGGAACATCGACGTCCAGACGCTCCTCACCGTCCTACGCGGCGAGACACCGATCCAGTCACCCGGGTGACCCGGCGGCATCCCTCAGCTCGTTGATTGAGCGGCCCAATTTCTCCGCTGTCGATCCAGGATGGCGTCGAAAGGCTCTGGATACACCCTGATCCTGGCTACCTGTTCCCGCCTCACAATCTCATCACCATAAGTCGCTGCGGCTACTGTGAGAGAATCGCGTCAATCCAACGCAGGATGCCGTCCTTCGTATTGCGTCCCACGCACATCGCGCCTGGGGAAAGGAAGCGAATCATGCCTATTGTCACAACCGCGGATGGTGTCGCGATTTTCTACAAGGACTGGGGCCCGAAGGACGCCCAGCCGATCATGTTTCATCACGGCTGGCCCCTTTCCGCCGACGACTGGGACACCCAGATGCTCTTCTTCCTGCAGCATGGCTACCGGGTCATCGCGCACGACCGCCGCGGCCATGGCCGATCCGCCCAGGTGTCGGATGGCCACGACATGGACCACTACGCCGCCGACGCTTTCGCGGTGGCGGAGGCGCTCGACCTCCGGAACGCGGTCCACATTGGCCACTCCACGGGCGGCGGCGAGGTTACGCGGTATGTGGCCAAGCACGGCGAACCGGCCGGCCGCGTCGCCAAGGCCGTGATCGTCTCGGCCATCCCGCCGCTGATGCTGAAGACCGAGAGCAACCCGGAGGGCCTGCCAATCGAGGTGTTCGACGGCTTCCGCCAGGCGCTTGCGGCAAACCGCGCCCAGTTCTATCTGGACGTGGCCTCCGGACCCTTCTACGGCTTCAACCGCGATGGCGCCACGATTTCCCAGGGTTCCATCAACAACTGGTGGCGTCAGGGAATGATCGGCAGCGCCAAGGCCCATTACGAAGGGATCAAGGCTTTCTCCGAGACCGACCAGACCGAGGATCTCAAGGCGATCAGCGTGCCGACCCTGGTGCTGCACGGCGATGACGACCAGATCGTGCCAATTGCCGACTCGGCACTGAAATCGATCAAGCTCCTGCAGAATGGCACGCTGAAGGTCTATCCCGGCTTCCCGCACGGCATGCTCACGACGAACGCCGACGTACTCAACGCCGATCTCCTCTCCTTCATCCAGGAGTAGCTCCAGCCGGGCCGGTTCTCTGATGCCCTGCGCCGTCATTCATCAACGAACAGGGGTGGTCGTCCGTGTGGACGACCACCCCTGTCCTTTCGGCTGCCGTTACCACGTTATGGGCACTGGCTACCCGTTTGCTGCCGCCTCCAGCGCCGCGGTGTCGATCTTGTGCATTTGCATCATGGCTTGCATGGCGCGTTGTGCCTTCGCGGGGTCAGGGTTGGTCAACAGTTCCGGCAGGCGGCGCGGCACTACCTGCCAGGACAGGCCGAAGCGGTCCTTCAGCCAGCCACAATCTCCCGGCTGCCCACCGTTTGTCGTCAAGGTCTCCCAGTAGCGGTCAACCTCCTCCTGCGTCTCGCAGTCGATGACGAAGGAGACGGCCTCGGTGAAGGCGTGCACAGGTCCGCCGTTCAGCCCCACGAAATCCTCGCCGTCCAGTGTGAAGGCCACGGTCAGGGCAGGTCCGTTCTCCCCCATCCGCGCCATATCGGTAATCTTCGAGTTCGGAAAAACGGAAACGTAGAAGTTCGCAGCCTCTTCGGCGTTGTCGTTGAACCAGAGAAACGGCGTGATCTTCTGACGCATCGTGTGGCTCCCTTGCGTTGTGCAGCGTTCGGCGTCCCTTACGCCGGCCCTCACATCATGTAGTCGTCGCTGAGGCGCGTATCTCGACAAGCCGCTGCCGAGCATCGCTGAGGCAGGCCGCAATGCACGAAGTTGCGAGGGTTCTTACAGGCTTCTGGCTAGTCGAAACCGGATTCACCTGTCCGTGCTGTCCGGTACTATCGTCATCACAAATGGCACAAGCACGCATTCCGGCCCATTGAGGAAGGGGTGCGCCACTCGTGGGCGGCATGGCAATCGCGTGAGCAACCATCGCGACACGGATTCAGACCAGCCTTCGCTGCCGTCAGCCAGGAAGCATGGCCGCGCTCGCACGCTCTCGACAGCGGAGGCGGCGGCACACCTCGACGTCACCGAGCGCACCGTGCGTCGAGCGATCTCGCGCGGAGACTTGCCCGCAAGCAGGAGCGGCGGTGTCTATCGCCTGCAAGAGCAGGATGTTGCTGCCTACGCAGCCCGTACCAAGCGCGACGTTGTCAGCAGCGACGCGCCGGCCGCCCGCTACCTGCCAGAGCAACTGCTTGCCGAGCACACGGCGGCGAACTCCTCGTACATTGTCCGTCAGGTACTGCAGGACAACCTGATCGCGCGGCTGCTTGACCCGGCGGTGCGCATTGTGACGCTCACCGGCCCCGGTGGCGCCGGCAAATCACGCCTGGCTATGGCTGCAACCGGTGAAGTCGCGGCCCGATTCCCTGACGGGGTGGTCTATATCCCGCTGGCCGCCATCTTCAACCCGTCCCTGGTGGCGCCAACCGTCGCAGGTGCGCTCTGGGTCCAGGAAACGGCGGGCCAGGACCTCACCCATCTCATTGCCGCGGCCCTTAGTGGCTCGCGCCGCCTGATCGTCCTGGACAACTTCGAGCAGATTCTGCCAGCCGCGCCGCTGGTCTCCTGGATGGCGGCCATGGCGCCAGAGTGCACCTTCCTGGTCACCAGCCGCGCGCCACTCCATGTGCGGGGCGAGCAGGAACTGCCGGTGCCCCCCATGCCCGTCGCCGGGGCAGACGCCACACCGGAGGAGGTGCTTGCCACTGAAGCCGGTCAACTCTTCGCGGCGCGGGTGCGCGAGCACGTACCTACCTTCACGGTAGGCGCAGAGAACGCGCCGCTTGTTGCCAATATCTGCGCGGCGCTGGATGGCTTGCCGCTGGCGATCGAACTGGCCGCGACCCGAGTGAAAACGCTCGGACTGGCACATCTGGGCCAGCACCTTCACCGGCGATTGCACCTGCTGGCCGCCGGCCCGGCCGACGCGCCACATCGGCACCGCACCATGCGGAACGCGATCGCCTGGAGCTACGACCTGCTTTCGGACGAGGAACAGCGCGTCTTCCGTCAGCTCGCCGTGTGTGTCGACGGCTGCACGCTGGACGCCTCATTGACCCTCGCGACGCCCCCGAACCCTGGGGAATCGGCATCCCCCTTCACGGTCAATGCCCAACCAGAGGTTGCCGCGCTGGATCATATGGCGACGCTCGTGGACCACAGCCTGCTGACGGTAGGGCCGGGCCTGGATGGGGCGCTGCGCTATGGCATGTTGGAAACCATCCGCGAGTTCGGCCTGTCTCACCTCTCGCCAGAAGAGCAGGAACGGGTCGGCACTGCCCACGCCCGCTTCTTCCTTGACCTGGCGTGGCGACACCGTCTGCTGGTCACGACACGCGCGACCTACGCGCCCATGAACGCGCTGGCTGCCGATCTGGAAAACATCCGCGCGGCCCTGGAATGGCTGGAACGGGCTGGCCTGGATGTCGAGTTTGCGCGCCTGGTGGCCGCCACCTACACCTTCATGTTCGCGTGCGGGCACTTCGCGGAAGGCGCCGCCTGGTTGCAACGCGCGCAGGCAAACATGGCCGGGCTACCGGCGCTGGAGCAAGCTCTGCTGCAGGTAGGCATGGCCGAGCGCCTGATGGTCAATGGGGAGCACGGGGCGGCGATCGAGGCGTTTGCTGACATCCTGCCGCTGGTGCGAGCAGCCGGGACGCCCTTTGATCTTGCCAACGCGCTGATCTCCAGCGGCGTGGCCCGTGTCTACAACGGGGCGCACGAGGCGGGGGAGGCACATCTGCTTGAAGCCCTGACCCTGGCGGAACTGGTGCCAGACCACCAGGTGCAGGCGGCTATTGCCTCCCGCGCGCAAGCCAACCTGAGTGTGGCCGCACGGGCACAAGGCACCCTGGAGGCCGCGGCAAGATGGGGAGAGGCCGCCCTGCAACGCTGCCGCGCAGCCGGGTTGGAACTCGCGGAAGCGCGAATCCTGATCGACCTCGGGGATATCGCCAGGGACCAGGGGTACTTCACGCATGCCATTGCCCAGTACCAGGCGTTCCTGGTCCGGTTCGATGAGCGAGGCGAAGTCCGCTTGCTGCCGGATGCCCTCGGCGGCATTGGCAGCGCGCTTGCCGGGGGAGGCTACGACGAGGTCGCCCTCCCGTTGTTCGACACCGCCAGCCGCCTACGGGAGCGCGCCGGATATCACCTGCTTCTGCCAACAGATCTCTCCCGGCACGAACAGGAGATGGCGGCAGCCACTGACCGGCTTGGGGCCGAAGTGGCCGCAGACATCCTGCACTTCTGGCGAGAGCAGCCCTTTGCCTCACTCTTGCGGCTAGCCCTGTCGGTCGCGCCGGACGACGACGAGCGGCCAGGAGATGTTGAGCCGGCCATCGACTTCACGCTGCGCGAGCAGGAGGTGCTGGCGCTCCTCCTGCAATCCCTCACGGACCGCGAAATCGCGTCCGCGCTCCACGTCAGCCCGCGCACGGTGAACTGGCACGTGCGACGCATCCTGGGCAAACTCGGTACCACCTCTCGCCGCGATGCCATCGCCCGGGCGCGGCGGGCCGCCCCCCAGGCCCCGCTCCTCGCCCGGGCCAGGCCTCATCGAACCTAGCGTGACTGCCGCACTGCCTCGATCACGTGGACGCCGCTGCTGGATGGCGTTGAAATAACTCGCTCCGAGTGAAAGCCCGCCGCCTGCAGCAACGCCGCGAACTCAGCGGCCGTGCGCTCGCGGCCGGGCAGAAGCAGCAGCATGTGCAAATCCATGCGGACCGCCGCCGGGTTGTCCGCTGCGAGCTCAGGCAACACCGCCTCCAGCAGCAGCAAGTACGCGCCCGGCGCCATGGCCGCGTGACACGACTCAAGGATCTGCAGCGCCCGGACATCGTCCCAGTCATGCATGATGCGAGAGAGGAGATAGCAGTCCCCGCCCGACGGCACCGTGCTGAAGAAGTCGCCATCAACCAGACTTACCCGCTCCAGCACGCCCTGCACGGCCAGTTCCGCCCGCGCCAGGGGAATCGTCTCTGGCCGGTCCATAAGCGTGGCCTGGAGGTGGGGATAGGCGTGGAGGATGGCCGCGAGCATTGTCCCTGACCCACCGCCGACATCCACCACGTGTCGCGCACCACCGAAGTCATAGGTGGCCAGCAGGTCGGCGCGGTCACGCTCGGCTCGGGCGGCCATGGACTGCTGAAATGCCAACTCAGCCGCTGGGTTGGCCGAGAGGTAGTCGAAGAGCGGCAGCCCGTAGGCGTGGTCGAACGGGATCCCTCCTGCCTGCAGAGCCGGCAGTAGTTGGGCGGCTGCGGCGAAATAGAGCGCGCCGCGCGCCAGGATTGCTCCCCGCAGCGACTGTGGGTGATCTGACCGGAGTTGCTGTCCCAGGTCGGTCAGCGAGAAGGCAGCGCCAGGGTGCTCCTCGAGCACGCCCTCGGCGGCCAGACCGCGCAGTAGCCGGTGCAAGGCTTGGACATCAAAGCCGACCTCTTCTGACAACTCCTGGCTGTTCCGAGGACCGGCAGCCAGATGATCCGCCAGGCGTAGCTCCGCGATGATGTAGAGCAACTGGGTGGTCAGGTAGCCATCGATCATGGCGGCCAACGAACGGGACGGAGCGGGTGCAGGCGTTTCTGTCATGGGTAGCGTCCTCCAGGTGAAGGTGTAGCAGGCTATACAGGACCAATGCCCTGCCAGGAATCTGCCATTTGCCGCGACTCACGCCATGCTGCGACGAACCTCGCATCGCGACAATGGCGAGCAGCGAGCAGCACGCTGCCATTGGCATCAGCGATGTCCAGGTGATGCCAACCAGCAATCCAGTCGCTTTCACCGAGGGGATCGCCGAAATAGTCCTCCCCCGCCGGGACGCGATCAGCGCGATCGAGATCTCCGGCCACCGGAGCACGAGACGCGAACCGCTCGCCTTAACCTGAGCAATGCCGGCGGGGTAAGGCGAGCTATCGACGTCAATGCATATCGGACTGTGCGGGACCTGCCAGCCGCAATCCCTACCGCGCGCTAGCAACCGCCTCCGAGAACTTGCGGGCTCGCTCCTCCAGCGTCGCCCAGTCCCCGGCGTTGACCGTCTTGGCATCGACCAGGTTGCTGCCAACCGCGATGGCCGATGCCCCGGCGCGGATGAAATCGGCGGCGTTGTCGAGATTGACGCCACCGGTGGGGATCAGCTTCACCTGTGGCAGCGGACCACGCACATCCTTCAGGTACTGCGGGCCACCGACGGTGGCCGGGAAGACTTTCACGTAGCTGGCGCCTGCTTGCCAGGCGGTGATGATTTCGGTTGGTGTGAACGCACCGATCACAGTTGGTACGGCATAGCGGTTGCACAGCTCGATGATTTTCACGTTGACCACAGGGGTCACCACAAACTCAGCGCCCGCGAGGATCGCCACACGTGCTGTCTCCGGGTCCAGAACTGAGCCTGCGCCAATCGCAGCCTTCCCGGCAAGTGCCCCGCGTACCTCCTCGATGACCCGTCCGGTCAGGGGGTTGGTGAACGTGAACTCCACGCTCTTGACGCCACCGCGAAGCAGTGCCTGAGTCAGCGGAACCGCCGCCGATAAGTCGTCTAGGCGCACGATGGCCACTAGACCGTTTTCCGCAATCGTTTCCGCGCGCAATGGCATGAGTGTGTGTCCTTCCTCTTGTGGTTCCGGTTTGGCGTGACGCAGCTATGTCCGAGAGTCGGCGTGCACCTGACGCTAGGCTCGCTTCCTACCGCCCCGCCACCGTGTCATCCTGGGCTTGGCGAAGGATCCCGTTCGCGGGCCGCAATGTCAAAGGATTGCACCTGGTTTCAGGTTTTCTACCTAGTACCATAGAGGGAGGGGGACAAGATCCTTCGCCAAGCCCAGAATGACACGCTAGTTTGGGCCACACTGGCGACGGTGTGGGAGCGAAGCGGCAGTGGTCACTCAATTCGCAAATCGTGCGCTCAACCCGCCGTCGATCAGCAATGCTGCGCCAGTCATGTAACTCGCCTCATCGCTGGCCACAAAGGCGACGAAGTTGGCGATCTCCATCGGGGTGGCCATGCGGCCCAGCGGCTGCTGATCGAGCACGCGCTGCTCGGCGGCCTGGCCTTCGGGTTGCAGATCCAGCCACTCGTCGACCAGTTGCGTCCGCACCCAACCCGGGCAGATAGCGTTGACGCGTATCTGGTGCTTGCCGAAGTCCAGCGCCAGGCTACGGGTCATCCCAACCAGCCCGGACTTCGCCGCCGCGTAGGGGAACTGGTTGTAGGTGGTCATGAAGGCGTGAATCGAGGCGATGTTGACGATGGCGCCGGCGCCCTGGTCCCGCATATGCGGGAGCGCGTGTTTGCAGCAGAGCCAGGCGCCCTTCAGGTCAACCGCAAAGACCTTCTCCCACTCGTCTTCGGTCATGGTGGTGGCATCGAAGTAAGTGTTTACCCCTGCGTTATTGACCAGGATGTCGAGCCTGCCGAAGGCTTCAACGCTCCCGGCAATGGCGGCAGAAACGTCAACCTCGCGCGTGATGTCGCAGCGGGTGAAGCGCACGCTCCCCGCCTCACCGCCCAGCGCCTCGGTCGTCGCGCGGCCGCGTGGCTCGTCGATATCGAGGAGCGCCACCTTTGCCCCCTCGGCCACGAATTTCTCGACGATCGCCTGCCCGATCCCCTGCGCGCCGCCGGTCACCACGGCTACCTTGTTCTCCAGCCGCATTGCTGCTCGCTCCCCTGGCCTTCACGTCCGCCCGTGCGCCCGCCGTATATCCTGTGTCATCGTAAGCTAGCTGGGGAAAGATCGTCGCCAGGTGTGGAATCAGCAGCGGCCCTTCGGCCCGGTGCCTGACAGGCAGCGCAACAATTGATCACGTCTTGGGTACATGGCACCACCCATCACGACCGCACCGATGACTGTTGTGGGAAGCTCTGGCATGAAACCCCGCGGCGCTGATGCGGTTGTCATCAACATCGCCAGCGAGATCATCACCCGCCGCTTCCCTGCGGGCGGCTTCGTGCCAACCGAGCAGGTGCTTGGCGAGCGCTGCGAAGTCAGCCGCATGGTGGTACGGGAGGCGCTGGCCGCCTGGCCGGCGTCGGCTTGATCGAGTACCGGCATGGGCTGGGCGACGTGGTGTTTGAGCATCAGTGCTGGCGCGATATCGAAACCGACCTGCTCCAGATCCGGACCGAGGCAGGCCTGATCGATGACTTTCTCCCCGATCTCTTCAAAGTACGCCGGATAGTGGAGCTGGGGGTCGTCGAGCGCGCCGCGCGCAAGCCTACACTGGAGAACCTGGCGATCCGGAGATATCCACGGAGCAGCAGCAGGCCAGCCTCGGCGAGCCCGAGGCGTACAACGCAGCCGACATTGTCGTCCACGATGCATTGATCGAGGCCAGCGGGAATCAGGTCCTGCGGGTGCTAATCGCCCCCATCAGTCAAGTCTGGCGTATCGGCAGCACGGTCAACATGCGGCGCGATCAGGGAGAAGTAGTCACCTACTCCGTGCACGGGCACGAGGAGATCTTCGCCACAATCGAGGCGGGCCATCCCGATACTACCCGCCGCGATGAACCGCCACCTGGACCGCTTTGAGCAGCTCCTGGAGCGGGCTTTGCAGTCGGTGGAAGCGCACGAGGGTACGGTGTGACATGAGCGGCTGGCGGCGCTGGCCAATGACGAACAGCAGTCCCGATGAGGCAACGATGGGCATGGTAACCACGAATTCCGAAGCGATGACGCCAGCCAGGTACGCGGACCCTGCCTTCCTGCGGGGGCACGCGAAGTCGCTGATCGACTTCTATCTCCCGCGCAGCATAGACACCGAGATCGGCGGCTTCATCGCCCAGATCGCCGACGACGGCGCCATCTTCGACCGCCAGACGCGCCACCTGGTCGGCTCCTGCCGTTACACGAACAGCTTCGCCCTGGGCGATCAGCACGGCCTCGGCGACGGTGACGACTGCCTCGCCGCCGCCGAGCATGGCCTGGGCTTCCTGCGCGAGGCGCACCGCGACCCGGTCAATGGCGGGTACTGGTGGGTGCTCTCCGGACGCGATCCCGTTGATCGCAGTAAGCAGGCGTACGGCCACGCCTTCGTCCTGCTCGCTGCCTCAACCGCAATCGCCAGTGGCCTGGAGGCACGCGACCTCTTCGATGACGTGAGCGAGATCCTGGAAACCCGCTTCTGGCGCGGGGCCGATGGTCTCTATGTCGATGAGATCAGTGAGGACTGGTCAATTGTCGATCCCTACCGTGGCCAGAACGCCAACATGCACCTGACCGAGGCGATGCTGGCCGCCTACGCGGCGACCGGCGAGACGTTCTACCTGGACCGCGCCGAAACGCTTGCGCGCCGTATCGCCGTTGATCTGCCGCGGCAAACGCAGGGTCTCCTCTGGGAACACTACGACCAGGACTGGCAGGCGGACCTTCTCTACAACAAGGACACACCCCATCACCTGATCCGCCCCTATGGTGTGCTCAGCGGGCACCTGCTGGAGTGGGCCAAGCTGCTGGTGCTGCTGGAGCGGAAGCGCCCAACGGACTGGGCGATGCCAGCGGCCCGTGGTTTCTTCGCAGCTGCTGTTAATCACGCCTGGGACAGCGAGTACGGTGGGTTCCTCTACGCCTTCGACCTCGATGGCAGCATCGTCGATAGCGACAAGTACCACTGGACGATCAGCGAGGCGATTGGCGGCGCGGTGGCCATGCTCGGCCAGACCGGCGAGGCCAAGTACCGCCACTGGTACGACCAGAGCTGGCAGTACGCCGTGGATCACCAGATCGACCCCAACCTGGGCGGCTGGTACCCGGCGCTGACGCGCGCCAGCCTGCGCAAGGACGTCGAGTACGCTCGCGGCAAGCCGGATTTCTACCACCCCCTGGGCGCCTGCTTGCTCGCGCTCGATGCGCTTGCTCCCGATGGCGCGTGGAACGCCGCGCCGGGAGGGGACACAACGGGATAGGCTTCGTCACGTCACACTCCGACGCGCAGCCCAGCGAGGTCATCGCCCTCGAGAACGTGCTGCCTGTGCTGCGTGGCGAGGAGCTACCATCCCGGGTGGCGCAGGAGCGAGAAATCCCACCAGGATCCTCGCCTCAGTCCAGCACCTGACAAGCAACTAATACGAGCGATCGGCGGTAGCGGGCGGGCAGGTGAAACGCTCACTCCCCAAAGAAATACCTGACCAGGTGGAAGAAGATCGGGGCGGCGAAGCAGAGAGAATCGATGCGGTCCAGGATGCCCCCGTGGCCCGCGATGAGCGCGCCGAAGTCTTTCACACCCCGGTCACGCTTGATGGCGGACATTGTCAGGCCGCCGGAGAAGCCCATCAGGGCGATGATCAGCGCCATGAGCGCCGCCTGCCAGGGCGTGAAGGGCGTCATCCACCAGAGGGCAGTGCCGAGCGCCGTGACGCTGGCGATCCCACCGGCGAACCCCTCCCAGGTTTTATTCGGACTGACCAGCGGCGCGATCTTGTGGCGGCCAAAGAGCTTGCCCCAGATGTACTGCAGGACATCACTCCCCTGAACCACAATCAGTAGAAAAAGGAGCAACCTGGCGCCGTCTTCATCGTTGGCGTCGAGCATCAACAGTGCTGGGGCGTAGCTAACGCAGTAGACGCAGATCATCAGCCCCCACTGGATCACGGCTGTGCGTGCCAGGAAATCCTGCGTGTCGCCGGCGAGGGCGACCCGCGCTGGAACTAGAAGAAAGACGAACACCGGGATGAAGATGGCGAAGAGTCCGTACCAGTCCTGCCAGACCAGCCAGTACTGGACCGGCGTGACCACGAAGAAAATCCAGAGCAGCGCGCGGTGATCACCGTGTCGCGTCGGGGCCAGGGTGACAAACTCACGCAGGGCCAGGAAGGAGACGCCGGCGAAGAGAATCGCGGCGCCCGTACGTCCGGTCAGCAGGGCGAGCGCCAGCACGCCGCACATCACCCACCAGGCCCGGATACGATCGTTGAGGTTGGTGATGGTGGTGCGCGCCGATTCGCTGTCGGCCCGCCGCGCCAGGATCTCGCCGACGACGGTCGCGACGATCAGGACGGCCAGGAGGCCGCCGCCCAATAGCTGCAGGTCGCGACCCATGGTCAAGGGGTTGGTGATGCTCATGCCGGGTCCAGTGCGATCAGCACCTGACGTGCGCGTTCGAGGAAGGCGTCCTTGCCCTCGCCCGGTTCCAGATGTAGCGGGGCACCGAAGGTGACGCGGCTCAGGTGCGGCACCGGCGCGAACTCTCCCTTCGGCATGATGTTCCCCAGGTTGTGCAGGTTCACCGGGACGAGGTCGACATCGGGCCGCTGCCGCGCCAGGAAGTGCAACCCGGCGCGAAAGGGCGCCACGTCACCGCCGTGACCTCGCGTGCCTTCCGGGAAGATGATCAATGAGGAGCCGGCATCCAGAGCTGATACCAACTGATTGAGTTGCTGGCGCAGGGCTGCCAGGTCGCCGTCGCGATCCACCAGAACCGCATTGAAGACACGGGTGGAGAAAAACTGGCGGAGCGCTCGCTTCTCCCAGTAGTCCTTCGCGGCCACCGGCCGAGTGCGCTGGCGGACGGCGCTAGGCAGCACTGCCCAAAGCACTACGACATCCAGGTGACTGCTGTGATTCGCATAGAAGATGCACTGATTACGGCAGACGCTCTCCCCCGTCAGGCGCACGCTCGGTCCGCTGGCAACCCGAGCGAGAAACGCAATCAGCCGCGCCAGCAGGGCAGTCACGGATGCTCCCGATTCAGGTAGGCCGCAATCAGGCGCAGGCGGTTAATGATCGTGAGTCCTTCCCCTACGAGTATCACCGCCAGCGCCACGGCAATGACGCTGCCGCGTGGCCACCCGGTAAACACTTCCACAACGGAAAGGACGCAGCCGGCTATCAGCACGTGCATCCGTCTCGGCTTGGCCATCGGTCCGTCATAGAAGTGCGGCGTGCCGAGCGTGACGCCGAGGGAGCGTACGTAGGCGACGATGACCGAGAACGTGGCGGCCGCCCAGCCAAGCTGCGCGCCCCAGGCAACCTCGGCCACGGCATAGCCCGCGCCAGCCAGGAAGAGGGTATCGGCGAAGCGATCCGGCAGTTCGTTGTAGATGCCGCCGACCGGGGATTTCAGGCCGCCCTCGACGGCCAGCATGCCATCAAAGAGGTTGCAAAGCAGGCGCAGCGGCATCATGGCCGCCGCAATCAGAAGCAACGCGATGCGTGGGCCATCCGCCACCCGTGCCGAGGCCACAAAGCAGACTGCCGCGATGCCGGCAAAGACCATGCTGGCAATGGAGATCTGGTTCGGAGTCAGCCCCAGGCGCTGCAGCATTGGCGCAACGCGGTGCGCCCACCCCGTGTCCCGGGCCGGCACTGGCCGCCGTGCCATCTGCTCTGCGTCATCCATCGAGATCACCCCGCCGTGCGGCGTTGCCCGCCCATCCATGGTGTTTCCAAGAGGATCCGGGATAGCTACAGAGGCTCCACCCGGAGCACAGGATACGTGGGTCCCAGGATGGGAGCGCCCGTACCGCGTACGGGATTTTTCCGAAGCTGGCTTCGCTTGATGTGCCACCACTTGCACACGCACGCGCCCGCGGGTGACGACTGGCGCCACGTATTCAGCGGCATCAGGTAGCGGCCCCTGCCCACACACCCAGACCAGCCTGAAGCTGGATATAAGGTAATATTAATAAATACATTATTCGCGGCAACGACAGCACGTCCAGGGAGATTCTGACGTGGCAGAAACAGACACCACCCTACGCGGCGACGCCAACGTCGATAACGCCCAATCGAGCGCGAGTCAACAGCGGACGGGCGCCCACTTTACGGCGGCGGCGGTGGCCAACTATGCCGAAGGACCACCAAGACTGGTGCCGGGGCTTGCAGCCCTGCATCGCATGGCCGTGATCCTGCTCGCCGAACGCGCTCCGCATGATGCCAGGGTGCTGGTGCTGGTGCTGGGAGCTGGCGGCGGCATGGAGCTCAAAGTCTTCGCGGAGAGTCAGCCAGGCTGGGAGTTCGATGGCGTTGATCCTGCCGCCCCTATGCTGCGCCTCGCGCAGTCGATGCTGGGTCCGCTTGGCGCTCGCGTCCGCCTGCACGAGGGCTATATCGAAACCGCGCCGGACGGGCCGTTCGACGCCGCTGCCTGCCTCCTGACCCTCCAATTCCTGCCGGCGGATGACTGGCTGCGCACGTTACGGGAAATGCGACGCCGGTTGCAGCCTGGCGCTCCGCTTGTGGTCGCACACTTCAGCTTCCCCCAGGGTGAAGACGAGCGCTCGCTCTGGCTGTCACGCTACGCGGAGTTTGCCATTGCATCCGGCGTGGAGCGCAAGCAGGCGGTTGCCGCAAGTGTCGGGATCGGCGCCCTGCTCCCGCTGCTCTCACCAGAACAGGATGAAGCGCTGCTTCGGGAAGCACACTTCTCGAACGTCAGCCAGTTCTACACCGAATTCACCTTTCGGGGCTGGTTGGGCTACGCCTGAATATCCCCAGTCCTGGCCCATTTCCCCACTATGGCTTCTGGCGGCATATCCATCTTGCTTCTCCCACCGAATACCGGCCATTTGTATCCAAAATCCAGCGCTGCACCCATTGACACGCTGAAATTGGGCTTATAGCATCCTTTTTGTATCCATTTCATCGAGAGTTGCAGGGAATGTTCCCTGCAAGGTTACTGGACCGGCACGAGGTGATGGTGGCGCTCCTGTCTGTCTCGCATCCAGTGACACCCTCCTGTGGCACGGCGCTGGCCGTGCCACAGGAGGGCGCCATTGACCCAGGTGGAGCGATGCCGCTGAGCGAGCTGGCGGCGCGCTATCTCCGGGAGGCCATTCTCGACGGCCGCCTGCGTCCCGGCATGCGCCTGCGCCAGGAAGCCATCGCCCGGGAGCTGGGCGCCAGTCGTATTCCTGTGCGGGAAGCCCTGCGGTCGCTGGAGAACGAGGGGCTGGTCAACCTCACGCCACGAAGCGGGGCCCGGGTGGCCCGCCTTGACTATGCAGAACACTCCGAGCTGTACCGCATTCGCGAAGAGCTGGAGCCGCTCGCGTTGGCGGAGAGCACGCCGTACCTCTCCGATGAGGCACTGGCGCACTTGCGGTCCCTGAAGCTCCAGATTGAACGGTCTCGCGATCCAGGGGTATGGTTGGTCCTGGACCGCCAGTTTCATCTCGCCAGCTACGCCGCCGCCCCGATGTCCCGCCTGCTGAAGATGATTGAGGGGTTCTGGAACACCACCCAGCAGTATCGTCGCGTCTACTACCGTATCGTCGCCGCGGAGTGGTCACCAGACGACCCGACCCTGCCCATGACGCACGTCGATCACTGCCTCCTGCTGGATGCGCTGGAGCGGCGCGATGCCGCCGATGCGAGCAGCATGATGCGCGCGCACATCCGGCGTACGCGCCTCACACTGGCCGCCTGCCAGCACCTGTTCGATGAATGACGTTCACCCAGGGGAGACGGCCAGAAGCATGAGTAGCGCAGTTGCCGCGGGAAATGGACACCACAGGACTTCGGGGTACCTGCGCCTGGTGGGTGTCAGCAAGCGCTTTGGCGACACGACCGTTCTCAACGATCTCGATCTTGAGATCGGCGAGGGTGAGTTCATTTCGCTGATCGGCCCCAGCGGCTCTGGCAAGACCACCACGTTGCGCATCATTGCCGGGCTGGAGACGCCGACGACGGGCGGCGTTTTCGTCGGCAGTGAGGAAATCACGTCCCTCCTGCCAAACCAGCGCGGGTTCGGTATGGTCTTCCAGCACTTCGCGCTTTTCCCGCACCTGGATGTCTTCCAGAACGTGGCCTACGGCCTGAAGATCCGCGGCGACAAGCAACCTGCCATCGAGGCGGCGGTGCTGCCGATGCTGGACCGGGTCGGGCTGCGCCCACTTGCCACGCGCAAGATCGGGGAGCTCTCTGGTGGGCAGCGGCAGCGCGTCGGCATTGCTCGCGCGCTCGTGGTCAAGCCCCGCCTGCTCCTGCTGGACGAGCCGACTGGCTCGCTCGACACCAAGCTGAAACTGGCGATGCAGACCGAATTGAAGGCACTGCACGACGAGTTTGGCCTGACCTTCATCCACGTCACGCACAACCAGAGTGAGGCGCTCGCCCTGGCGGACCGGGTCTACGTCATGAACGAGGGTCGCATCGAACAGTCTGGCAGCCCCACGCAGGTGTACCGGTACCCGTCCACCCGCTTCGTAGCTGATTTCGTGGGCCGGAACAACCTCATCGATGGGACACTCGACGGCGACATATTCAACGGCAAGATGGGCTCCTTCCCGGCTGGGCAAGGCTCCAGCCATATCGGGCGCGGCCCGGTGACGGCCGTCATCCGGGCTGATGCTATTCACCTCGGAACGCCGCCAGAGGGTGCGGCAACGCTTCAGGTGCGGCTGGACGCGCTGGAGTACGCCGGCTCCGTGGTGACCTGGTTCCTGCATGGGCCTGGCGGCGCGCTCACCACAGATGTCACCGCCGAAGAAACGGAGCGGCTGCACCCGGTCATTGGCGAGGTGTACCAGGCGTGGTGGAACCCGAACGACGTCCACTACCTGCAAGCCTGAATCCCGGCCACGGAAGGAGGAGCGCGCGCACCAGGATGAAACAGCCGTGATGATTGCCAAAGTCCCTGTCGAAGTGGCACACAGAAAGGATGCGACGATGACACAGAAACACCTGAACTACGAGCAGATGGCCGCCATGCGCTTTGAGGCGGACCACACCACCACCCGCCGGCGCCTGCTGGCGCGCGGCGTGCAGCTTGGCGCGGCTTTCACGGCCATCGGCGCCCTGGCGCGCTTCAATTCCCTCGATGCCGCGGCGCAGGGCGTGGTCCTGCGCGAGATCGGCCTCAGCCTGACCGAGGACCCGCGCATCCTGACCCGTTTCCAGCAGGACACCGGGATCACCATGGAGGGCAACTCCCAGATCCTGGGCAACCAGATCACGTTCTGGCTGCAGAACTACAAGGACTACGACATCAACCAGGTGAACTTCAGCCAGAACGCGCCGCTGCTGGCCCAGAACGCCATCCAGGCCTTCCCGGTGGCGGACATCCCGGCCTGGAACGACCAGGTACTGCCGCTCTTCCGCGAAGCCGGCTCTCCCGGATCGAGCGAGAAGTCAGGTTGGCCGATGGCCGGCACGTACGTCGATCCGGCGACGATGGAGCAGTTCATCGGGACGCCCACCTGGTTCGGCTTCGACGCCTTCGGCTACCTCGATGGCCCGACGCAAGGTGACCTCACCTCCTACGGCGCGATCTTCGACCCCGGCAACAAGGGACACGCGACGCTCCTGAACGAGCCGATCACCACGGTGATGAAGGTTGCGACCTTCCTGCAGGGCACGGAGCAGGCGACCTTTTCCGGCGCGCTGAACAACCTGAGTAGCGAAGACCTCAAGATCTGCTTTGACTTCCTCAACCAGAAAAAGCAGGAGGGGCAGTTCCGCCTCTTCTGGAGCGACTTCGGCCAACTGGTCGATCTGCTGGTGGCCGGCGAGGTCTGGGTTGGTGACTTCTGGGCCAGCGCCTGCGCGGCGGCGGTTGCCAGCGGCGCCAATGCGGTCTTTGTGAACGACCCGGCGGAAGGGAGCAACGGCTGGATCCAGGGCGCGACCGTCTCTGCCGCCACCCAGCACATGCCGGAGGTGATGACCTTCATCAACTGGTCGCTGGAGAGCGGCGTCGTTGGCTCCGTCCTCGGCGTCCAGGGCTACTACTCGCCGCGCCCGGACGTGGTGGAGCCGCTACTGACGGAGGAAGAGTCTCCGGAAGAGGGGATCAACGCTTGGGATTACTGGTACATGGGCGCCGTGCCGGAAGAGCGTCCGGCCCTGGATACCCGCCTGGAGCACATCGCAGACTGGCAGGCCTACCCGGACAACTTCGAGGAGTACAGCCGGTTGTGGACGGCGTTCACGGCGTCGTAATTACCCTCACCCCCAACTCCTCGCACTGTGCGTAGGGCGAGGGGAGCACGATGACGGATGCGACAGCGTTCAAGAAACTTGGTCAGGAGTAGTGAGCGGCTTTGCAAACCGCGAGCCCCTCTCCCTGGGCCCAGGGAGAGGGGTTGGGGTGAGGGTTCTTCGGCAGGGATAGGCATGGGAAGTGCGCACGCGGCCAATCGACAGCACGAGGGAAACCTGGCATGAGCGCCAGCTCCTACTCAGCCAGCGCGTCGCTCACCGCGCCCTCCCTGCCGATCGCGACTCACGCCCCAGGCGCGCTGGAGCAGCACGAGCAGCGCCGGAAGGCGCGCAAGTCATGGCTGCTGATCCTGCCCGCCCTGCTCGTCGTACTCGTCGCAGCCATTGCGCCGCTGATCACCATCCTGTGGGTCAGCTTCTGGCGGACGGACGGCCTGACCCTGCAACGGACTATCGACCCCACTGCCTGGCGCACGGTGCTGGGCGACCCGACCTTCTACCGGCTGGCGTGGTCCAGCGTGCAGACCGTGATAATCGTGTTGGCGCTGGTCGGGGTGCTGGGCCTGGCTGCTGGTTACTGGCTGGCCCGCTTCGTGACGAACCGCAAGCTGCAAGCGCTCTTGCTGATGCTGGCGATTCTGCCCTTCTGGACGAGCTATCTCATCCGCATCATTACCTGGCAACCATTGTTCGGCAATAGCGGCGTCATCAACTTCCTGCTGACCCAGCTTGGCCTGCCACCGATGGAACTCTTCCTCTACAACCAGCGGGCCATGATCTTCGCCATGACCTCGCTCTATGTCGTCTTTGTTATCGGACCCGTCTTCTGGGCGCTCTCCCGCATCGACCCCGAAGTGATCGCGGCCTCACGCACGCTCGGCGCCAGCGCCTGGACATCGTTCCGCACCGTCGAGTTGCCGCTGGCGCGCGGCGGCCTGGTGGTCGGCCTCTTCTTCGCTTCCATCTTCCTGTTCGGCGACTACGCGACCGGGCGTCTCATTGGCGGCGGCACCAACCCGCTGCTTTCGGATGCCATCTCGCAGTACGCGGGCTCCGGGCAGTGGCCCATCGCCGCGGCGCTGGCGGTCGTGCTCTTCCTGCTGGCGATCCTCTGCCTGACCATCTTCATGCGGATCTATGACCTACGTAACGAGCTGTAGGGGGAGCGACAGATGCAGCTCAGCCAGGGCCAGAAGTTTTTCCGGGTGGTGGGCGGGATCATCTTCTTCCTCATCCTGGTCATCCTCTACGCGCCCTTCTTCATCATGGGTCTGCTCTCCTTCGCGGAGCGCACCACCGCCGTCTTTCCGCCAGCGGACTTCTCGTTCATCTCCTACCAGAAGCTGTTCAACCCCACGAACTTCGACCTCTACCGCATTCCCGGCGAGCCGTTGGTGAACTACCTGCGTCCCATTGGGCTCTCCGTTACATTGGCGCTGCTGACCTCGGTCATCGCCACCGTGCTGGCGCTCATGGCCGCGCTCGCCTTTCGCGAGCGCTTCCGGGGGCGCGGGGTTGCCTTCTACCTGCTGCTGCTCGGCATGGTGACGCCCGGCATCATCCTCGGCCTCGGCTTCCGCCTCTTCGCCGACCAGATCGGCCTGCCCACCGGCTGGAAGACGACCGGCCTGCTGACTCACATCGCGTGGACGATGCCCTTCGGCTTCATCGTCTTCCTCGTCTTCCTCAACCGCTTTGACCGCACCATCGAGGAAGCAGCCTCCGTGCTCGGCGCGGATAGCTGGACCGTCTTTCGCACCGTGACGCTGCCGGTGCTGGCGCCCGGCGTGCTCGCCTCCCTCCTCTTCGGCTTCACGCTTTCCTTCGATGAGATTCAGCGCTCGTCGCTGGTGCTGGGCCGGGATCAAACGCTGCCCATCGCCATCATCGGCGCGACCACGGTGCGCATAACGCCGGTGCTGTACGCGCTCGGCTCGCTGATCGCGCTGGTCTCCTTCGCCTTTGTCGCCTTCTACCTCCTGTTCTTCGAACGCGAGCGGCGGCGATTCTATGGCGGCAAGGTGGCCGAAGATGAGGAGGAAGAGACTGACATGGCAGAAGGCGCGGTGGTGTAGATGCCTGGCCAGGTAGGGAAGCCAGTTCACGAGCGTCAACCACCCTCGTCTGTCAGCCTGAGCCCGCAGGCGCTGGTTCTCTCTCGCCAACCGCAGCGTTACATCGCGTCGTCCACCTTCAGGTGTCATCCTGAGCGAAGTCGAAGGATCTCGTTCCTCAACCACCAGTTTCGCGGTGTCATCCACCTCCATGTGTCATTTCGAGCGTCATCGGAGTGCGATGGTGGGGAACGAGATCCTTCGACTTCGCTCAGGATGACACCTGAATGGCGTGACACCCTCCAAACAGCGGTGATACGCAAATGAAAAGAGCAAACAAGGGGCAGCCTGTGGTCTTTCGCATCTCGGTCGATACCGGGGGAACCTTCACCGACGTTGTAGTTGTGGACGACAACGGGCAACTACGTATTGGCAAGGCGCTCACCACGCCGCGCCGCGCCTTCGAGGGGATCGGCGCGGCGCTGGAAACGGTTGCCCTGGAGTTTGGCGTAAGCGCCGGTGAACTGCTCGCCGACACGGAGAGCTTCACGTACGGCACCACTCGGGCCACCAACGCCATCGTCGAGGGGAAAACCGCGCGCACGGCGTTCTTCACAACCGAGGGTTTCCCGGACATCCTCCTCCTGCGTGAGGGGGGCAAACTGGACCCTTTCAAGCAGATTCCCTACCCGCCGCCGTATGTGCCGCGGTACCTCACCTTCGAGATCACCGAGCGCATCGACTCCGAGGGGGACATCTTCATCCCGCTCAATGAGGACTCCGTACGGGAAGCCATCGCGGCGTGCCGCGAACTCGGCGTGGAGGCGATCGGGGTCAGCCTGCTCTGGTCGATCGTGAATCCGGCGCACGAGCTGCGCATCGGAGAGTTGATCGCCGAGCACCTGCCTGACGTGCCATTCACCCTGGCGCACCAGCTCAACCCGATCATTCGCGAGTACCGCCGCACCTCCTCGTGTGTCATCGACGCCTCGCTCAAGCCCCTGATGCAGGCGCACCTCTCCGCGCTGGAGCAGGATCTGCGCGGCGCGGGCTTCTCCGGCCACCTGTTCATCGCCACCTCCTTCGGCGGCTCTTGGCGGCCGGAAGAGGTGATCGAGCGCCCCATCTACTCGGTCGGGTCCGGCCCGTCGATGGCTCCGGTCGCCGCTGTCACGTACGGAAAGGCGGAGACGGGCAGCGAGGTCCTGCACGAGGACCTGCTGGTCTGCGACACCGGCGGCACTACCTTCGATGTAGGGCTGGTCAGCAACGGTGAGATCAACTACACCGCCGAAACGTGGTTGGGCGGGCGCTGGATCGGGCACATCACCGGCATCCGCGCGGTAGATGTGAAGAGCATCGGCGCGGGCGGCGGCTCCATCGCCTGGCTCGACCCGGGTGGACTCCTGCGCGTCGGACCGCACAGCGCTGGAGCGGACCCCGGCCCGGCCTGCTACGGGCGCGGCGGCACGCTGCCCACCGTCACCGACTGCGCGGTGGTGCTGGGCTATATCGACCCTGCCCACTTCCTGGGCGGCCGCCTGACGCTGGATGTGGAGGCAGCGCGGACGGCGATGCAAACGCACGTCGCTGATCCCCTGGGATGGACGGTGGAGGAAGCGGCCTCCGCTGTACTGGTGATCGCCACGGAGAATATCGTGGGCGCAATCCGCGAAATTACCATCGCGCAGGGTATTGACCCGCGCGAAGTCACGATTGTGGCGGGCGGTGGCGCATCAGGCCTGAACATCGTGCCGATCGCGCGTGAGCTGGGCGTGGGCCGGGTGCTGCTGCCGAGCACGGCCGGCGCACTCAGCGCCTGCGGCATGATGTACGCCGATGTCATCTCCGAGTTCTCTGTCAGCCGCTACGCCGAGACGCGCAATCTCGATTTCGCCGCCGTCAACGAGGCGTTGGCCGCCGTCGCGGCGCGGGCGCAGGCGTTCCTGGACGGCCTGACCGACATCGACCCCGTGGCGACGAAGATCGAGTTCATGGTCGCCGCCCGCTATCGGCAGCAGGTCTGGGAGCTGGACATCCCCATCGCTGGCTCCCGCATCGAGAGCGAGGCGGACAAACAGGCGCTGGAGCAGACCTTCCACGAGACCCACCGCCGCGTCTTCGCGGTCGATGAGCCGGGACAGTACCTGGAGTGCCTGGTCTGGAAGTCGCGAGCGACCGCGATGATCGCCAAGCCCTCCGTGGCCTCCCGCGCACGCGGCGTGGGCGAGGCACTGGAGGGCACCAGCGCCGCCTTCTTCCGCGACCACGGCGCGCTGGAGACGCCCCGTTACGACGGCGCGCTCCTGCCGCATGACACGGAGATCGCCGGGCCGGCAATCATCCTGGAGCCGACCACAACTGTGGTGGTTTACCCCGGATCAACCGCGACGGTCACTCCTCTTGGCAACTACCTGTTGAACATCGCGCCGCAATCAGCCGAGGATGCGGCGGAGACGCTGCGCGCGGAGGCGCCCACCACATGAGCCTCGATCCTGTCCTGATGGCGGTCATCGCCAACCGCCTCGACACCATCGTGCGCGAAATGGAGAACACGCTCCTGCGCACCGGGCGCAGCGCGGTGCTGAACATGGCGCGCGACTTCTCCTGCGCGCTCATCACCGGCGACAACCGCCTGCTCGCCTCCGCCGAGGGACTGCCGGTCCACGTCATCGGCATGGAGTTCCTGGCCGAGGCGATGACCACCCTGCACGATGACATCCGCGAGGGTGATGCCTACCTGCACAATGACCCCTACCTGGGGAACACGCACCCAGCCGACCACGTGATCCTGGTCCCCGTGTTTGTCGAGGGCGTGCACCTCTTCACCGCCGCCGCCAAGGCGCACCAGGCGGACTGCGGCAACGCCAACCCGACCACGTATATGCCTTTCGCGCGCGATATCTACGAGGAAGGCGGGCTCATTTTCCCGGCGGTGCGCGTGCAGCGGGACACCCAGGATAACCAGGACATCATCAACATGTGCCGCCGCCGCATCCGCGTGCCGGACCAGTGGTACGGCGACTACCTGGCGATGGTCGGCTCGGCGCGCATCGGCGAGAGCCGCCTCAAGGACCTCACGGCCAAGTACGGCGTGGAGCTGATGCAGCAGTTCATCGAGGAGTGGTTCGACTACTCCGAGCGGCGCGTGGCGCACGTCATCTCGCAAATGCCGGCAGGGACGATCACCGGGCACGGCCGCCACGATCCTTTTGGCCCGCTCCCGGACGGCATCCCGATCAACGTCACCGTCAGCATCGATCCCGAAGCGGCGATGATCGACATCGACCTCACGGACAACATCGATTGCGTCCCGGCGGGCGTGAACGAGTCCCGCACCTGCGCCATGAACAACTGCATGACTGGGGTCTTCAACAGCATCGACCCCGATATCCCGCACAACGCGGGCACCTTTCGCCGCATCCGGGTGCACCTCCGCGAGAACTGCGTGGTCGGCATCCCGCGCTTCCCCCACTCCTGCTCTGTCGCCACGACAAACGTGGGCGAACGGCTGGTGGTGACAACGCAGAAGGCGTTCGCCGACGCCTGGGAGGGTTACGGGCTGGCGGAGGGCGCCTGTGGCATCGGACCCGGCTTCGCGGTGGTCTCCGGCGTGGACTGGCGGCGCAACAACGATCCCTATGTCAACCAGAAGTTTCTGGGCTCCCAAGGCGGCCCCGCCGGTCCGGAGATCGACGGCTGGGTCACCTACGGCAACTCGGTCACAAACGGCCTGATGTTCCGCGACAGCGTAGAGATCGACGAGCAGAAGTACCCGATCCGGGTGAACGAGATCCGCGTCCGCCAGGATTCAGAGGGCGCTGGCCGTCGCCGCGGGGCGCCTGGGTTCCGCGTCGCCTACGGCCCGAAGCACGATGAAATGCGTGCCTTCTACGTCACCGACGGCTGCCACTACCCCCCCCGCGGCGTGCGTGGCGGCGGCGACGCGGCGCCCTCCCTCCCCTACGTCATTCACACGGACGGCGAGATCGAGGACCTGCCGACCATCGCCAATCACGACCTGCAGGCGGGCGAGTTACTCCTGCACCTGCTCAGCGGCGGCGGCGGCTACGGCGACCCGCTGGAGCGTGAAGCGGAATGGGTACGGGACGATGTCCTCAGCCAGTTCATCACCTTCGAGCGAGCACGAGACGTGTATGGGGTGGTGTTCATCGGGACGCAATTGACCGACGCACTGGAAGTGGACGCGGCGGGGACGGAGCGGCAGCGGGAGAGGCTGAGGGAGGGGGGAGATTGAGCCTCACCGCCGAGTACCGCCACATTGATTGGTTGCATTCGATCTGATCGGCACCCTGTCAATAGGTGCCTACAGGGGCGCCTCATTCCCGTGGCTGGCTCAGATGTTACGGCTCGTTGGCGCTCATTGCAATCACCCCAGAAACTGAGCTGCTGGCAGTTCCCCGGTTTCAAGGATGTGAGCCGCGATGAGGTCGTTCTCAATCTCCAACCGCTGATGAGACAGCCACGCTTCGTTGATGATCCACGAACACTCAAGTCTCCGTTGGCGCTCCAAAATACTGCCCTGGGGGTCAAGCGGCTTGAGGGCTTTGGTCAGGTGGGCAAGTGGGCGATCTGGTATGCGTCCCTGCCCGACGTACAGGAGCGTGTAACCATCATCACCACGGATGCGATAGAGGCCTGACCCACGCGTGATCGGCGCGGCTGGCTCGCGAAGATCAATCCAGTTAGTCCACCGATGTCCTCCCCACTCGCCGGATTGGGAATCTCCGCCTAGAGGTCCGAACGGCCTAATTCCTGGTTGATGACGTTCGTGAGGTTGAGTCGCGATTCCCCCACGGAGACCTTTACCTGAGGCTGCCAGTCTTGCATTTCCGAGCGAGGGCCGATAGCCAGCGGGGAATCGACCGAACTCAACAGTTGGGGAAACGCCGTTCTCCTGGCGATAAAGGGCGATGGCCACCGCTTCCATCCCTTTTCTCCAGGATATGCTCCCTTCCACTACAGCAACGGACAGCTCGAAATCGCAGCCCGTCGCGTGGCGCAATGCCCACAATGCGGGTGCAGCGGTATGCGGCTCGCTGTACGGCATTTCCTCAGAATAGATCCCTCGCAAGAACCCGAGCCTCCGTCTGAGCACTTGGCTCGTCTGTCCGATGTAATCCAGGTCGTGTCGGCCACCCCGGCGAATGCGATAGAGGCCAGGTGCCTGCGGCACGTCAGGCAGCCGGGATGCTCCCTGCAACGGCACCCATTCTGTCCAAGCCAATTGACCTGTTACGGATGGCATCGCTCACCCTCAACTCACTCAACGCTCCAATTCGGATGTCCAGAAGCTGCCGCCGCCTTCGTCGCCTGCATGAGCTTGCCAATCGGCAGCCCCGCGAATGGGAATTGCAGGTGAACATCGGCACCCGCGAATGCTTGAGTAATGGCGGTTCGGTAGGATTTACCGCCCAGCCCGATGACATTGCTGTAGCCGTCCAGGCCCTGCTCGTGCGCCTGTTGTCGCAACTCATCCGCTGCAATCGGATTCGTGGCAGGCAGCCGGAAGGTGACGTTGTACATCTCCGGGATGATGAAGTCCGGCGCAACGAAGCCGTACTTGGCGCTCAGGATAACCCAGGCGTCGCCGAACAGCTCGGCGTACTGGCGATTCAGGCGGAACATGGAGCCGGTGTAGGCCTCGATGGCTGGCGCGGGCCCGTGGTGCGGCTGCTTGTCCCAGACCTTGCCCTTGCCGCAGGGCACGACAATCAGCGTGCTCATGGAATATCCCTCCGTATCATGACGAGCTGCCGCAATTGTTAGATGATCCACTTTTGGAGATAGTCTCACCCAATCCGGAGGCGATGCATGACTAAATTCGATCGCGACGATGATGGCTACCTTGATTGGCTGGAAGCCAATCCCCACGGCTTTGTCCTCAATTCCTATCGCCGTCCTCATCCACGCTATCTCACCCTGCACCGCGCCACCTGCAAGTCGGTCTCACGTACGGCAGAACCGCCAGTGAGATGGACAACCAGTGACTTCATCAAGGTTTGCTCGGCGGACGTTGCGGACATTGACGCATGGTGCCGGACGGAGGTTGGAGGCACGCCGCAGCCCTGCGGGATGTGTGATCCTCAAGCCCAGACCAGATAAGGGGTGATAGGTTACTCACCCGACTATGCCCCCCTCTCGTGACCAATGCCCGCCCCCACGATCTCCCCATCTCCCAGGAAGGATCCTCCATGACCAGCGCATCTGCCTCCAGTGCCATCTCGCGGCGCGCAGCCCTCGGCGCCGCGGGCGCGGGATCGGCCTCCACCGTCGGCGGCCGTCTGATGTAGACGGCGCGGGCTCAGGAGGCCGCGCCAACAGCGGACGCCGCCATCACTGATGGCCTGGGTGTGGAGATCCTCCAGGCATTCCGGGTTGTGCCAGGAACGCTCGGACTGAAGCTCTGGGCTCCGGAGTATGCAGGCCAGCCCGCGTGGTCGGCGGAGCACAACCCTGACGAGAAACTGTTCATTGCCAGTGCGTTCAAGAGTTTCGTGCTGGCGGAAGCCCTGCGTCAGATCGAGGAAGCGGTCGATCCTGGCTCAGCCAACCCGCCCGGGGCCCAGATTGCCGCTGGCCTGCAGCAGTTGCTGCCGCTGAACGAATCGGTCTTCTCGCTCGATTCCAGCGTCTTCAACCCGCCGCACCTGACCGGGGATGTATCGCTGCGAACTGCCCTGGAGGCGATGATCTCGCACAGCGACAACACCGGCGCGGACATCGCGCTCAAGCACATCGGGGCGGACAATGTGCAGGCGTTCGTTGACAACCTTGGACTGACCCAGACGCAGATTCCGCTCAGCACTCGGGCGTTCATTGGCTACATCATGGGTCTGCCCGACTGGCAGAACACCACCTGGGCGCAACTGGAGGCGGGGCAGTTTCCTGATCCCCGCCCCACCATAAACGACACCATCAGCATGACGAGCAGTGCCGCTGACCTCGTCGCCTTCTACTCGCGCACTCAACGGCGACCTGTTCCAGCGCGCCTCCTCCCTGGCCACCTTCCGCGCCATTCTCGCCACCTCAGACGCCATTCCGCAGGTCGTCCCCCTGGGAGGCAATGGCTTCGGCAAGGGCGGCCAGGTTGCCGCTAACGGAACGTTTGGCATCACTATCGCGGGCGGTGTCCATGTGCCTCAGCGCTGGGTCTACTTTGCCATCCTCCAGAACTGGACCGAGGCCGATGGTTCCGCCACCAACGTCATGAGCACCTATGTCGAGGCTGTACAAACCAGCTTCAGGCTGTTGCAGGGCCACTTCACCACGTAGGTATCATCGGCGTACGAGACACCGTCACGATGACCGGCGCGTGTTGTGATCTATCGCCCGGTCCTCCCTCCACCAATGGAGGACTGCGCGGTTCTTCGGGACCGATGCTGCTTCGCCAATGTTGCTTGCTGCTGCTCCAGCCTTTCAGCCGCGCCGGTCATCGTCGCGGGAAGATGTCGGAGCTGACTATCGGCCGCGACTGCTTGGGCTACCCACTCGTCACCAGTCAGCGCTGACGGCGGGCGTCCCAGGTTGCACCCTGCGGCGCGGCTGAGACGTGTCACCTGGGACGTCGGCATCGCAGACGCCAGCGCCGCAAACACCGTTGGCTGCCAGGCGGTGTAGGCAAAGGTCACCAGATCACGGAATGCATCCTGACCTTCCCGGGAGATCAAGGGTTCCGGCCGTTGCGACATGTGTAACAGCACCACATCGACGCCAGGCCGCGGCACGAAATCATCGCGGCGGAAGTGGTGCCGAACCTTTCCGGCGAACCACGGATGCAGGAGCGCCACCACCAGCGTGCCAGCAGGCTCCCCGAGGAAGTGTTGCGCCGCCTCCCGCTGGATCACCAGCCAGGAATCCTCTGGTGGGGAGACGCCAGTCGTCAGCTTGCTGACAATCGCCGTCGTGATGGCGAACGGGATGTTGGCGAACACCTTGTAGCGGCTACTCGACAACGGAAACTCAAGAAAATCGGTCGCGAAGATGGCAACCGCGCGCTCGCCCGCGAAGCGCTGGGCAAGACGGCGAGCCAGGTTTGCGTCCTTCCCGATCGTTAGGAGCTGTCGGCAGGACTGGGCGAGACGAGCCGTGAGCACCCCACTCCCTGGGCCGATCTCGATAATGGTGTCTCGGTCATCGAAGGCTGCCATCTGTACGAGATGGTCCGCAAGCCGGGGATCGCGCAGGAAGTTCTGCGACAGCGCAGCGCGGGTACGTTGGCGAGACATGAGATTGACTCCGGAATGAGGAACGGCACGGCAACAAGTCGCATCGCATACGCGACGCGCTGAGGCAGAGCCCGTTCAGATTCAGGAGGTTTGGAAACTCGAGAAGCGCCGACTCAGGCAAGACTGCCAGGCACGCTGGTCAGCAGAGAAACGCATCCAGAACCGCAGCGGACTCCGCTCAGGCGAGTCGCACGCGCATGAAGAAGTGGCCGTACCCGCTGCTACGCATTCTGGAGGCTCCTTTCCGGCTCCCCGGACGCCTGATGCATCCGGCCTGGGCCATCCTCAATAGTACACGCCGCGCGAGGCCTCTACGCCAATCCGGGAGATACCGTACGATGCTCCACAGCGTGATTCGTCAGCAGATGGAGGAACCTACGTGAGCGACGACGCCACCCCGGCCCCGACTGATCTCGATGCCATTGCGACAGCGGCGTTCACTGCCCTCGGTGGCTACCAGGTCGAGCCTTTTTCACGGAGCATGCCTGCGTTCAACCTGGACGAGGCGTACCAGGTCACCGCCGCGGTGCGCCGCGCGCGGGAAGAGGCTGGGGCAAACGTGATCGGTCGCAAGATCGGGTTCACCAACCGTACGATCTGGGAGGAATACGGCGTCTACGCACCCATGTGGGGCTACATGTACGACACCACCGTCACCGACCTGGCGGGCGAGCCGGGCGGCGTCACGCTCTCGGAATTCGCCGAGCCGCGTATCGAGCCGGAGGTGGTCTTTCACTTCGCGACCGCACCCACGGCGGAGATGAGCGAGCGCGAGATTCTCGAGTGCGTTGACCAGATCGTGCACGGCTTCGAGATCGTGCAGTCGATCTTCCCGAACTGGTCCTTCTCGCCGGCGGACACCGTGGCGGCATACGGCCTCCACGGCGCGCTTTTCACTGGACCGTGGCACGACATCACTGAAAATCGTGACGAGTGGTTCGCCCGGCTACCCGCCTTCGAGATCGATCTTCTCCGCAACGGGGAACTGGCGGATCACGGTCAGGCCAGCAACGTCCTCGATGGCCCCTTGACCGCGCTGAAGCATCTCATTGATGTCCTCGCGGAGGACCCGAACAACCCGCAGATCGAGGCGGGGGAGATCGTCACCACTGGCACACTCACCCGGGCCTTCCCGGTCGTGGCCGGGGAGACGTGGTCTACGCAGCCGGGCGATATCCCATTTGAGGGGATCAGCATTACGTTCGTGTAAGACCCTCACCCCAAGCCCCTCGCCCTGCGCACAGGGCGAGGGGCTTTCGTCGCACGGGACAGAGGCGAAGCGGTCCCGAAAGCGCGACCAGGGACCTCCACTTCTCTCCTTATTCCCTTAGAGCCTGCGCCAATAGGTGCACGGGAAAGTGGTGATGGCGGTGCACGGGAGCGCGATCATACGGGAAGGTCTTCAGGCTTGCCGTGTGAAGGAGCGCCCCCGTGCCCGCTGTGCCATCATCG